>WBZR01003469.1_pt1 | contig 14193 bp, 21 predicted proteins | sample 5204231 | NCBI WGS metagenome assembly WBZR01 (sample SAMN12412403, study PRJNA552823) | activated sludge metagenome | isolation source: activated sludge from anammox sidestream of wastewater treatment plant... | place: USA: Virginia | collected 2017-08 | reverse complement strand
CATCTGATTGACGGAGGAACCGAGCTTTGCCGCGATTTGCGCTATAACTTGGTCGGCTGATTCCATGGTACGTTTCCTCTGCCCCTTGCGCGGGGTCTGAGTGAAAGGTTAAGCGCCGGGGAGCGAGCCGAAGCCCGCTCAACCCGGCGCGGGGCGCGGCGTGGGGGCCGCAATCCCTTACAACACCCGGCGATACAGATAACCGTCCATCCAAAGGCGGATAGAGCGGTTTGTGTTCGGGGTGAACGTCAAGGCCGCACTCCAAGTCAATTTCCAGGTGAAATTCTGGTTATGCGGAATGGTGATGTCTCCCCAGAAATTGTACCGGTTGCGAAGGTCCGGGTTGCCGTTGGTGGCAAACTGGGCCGTTGCACCGAAGGGGGTTGCGCTGGTGCCGGTCAGAGCATAGCTCAATCGGGCATCAACACCACCGCCGCAAGGCAGATTGACCTGCGACCCCTGCCAATAATCCTTGTTTGCGATCACCAGGGAGCAAGCCCCCTGAGAAAGCCGGTCCACGTCATTCAACGCGCCTGTCTGCAATCCGGGGTCCGCCGGGGTTCCGAGCGAGACCGGGACCAGATAGGAAATGGAGCAATTATACAGATCGAAAAACATGGGGCTTGGAATCTGTCCAGCGGCAACCATGTTGGACAGGTTTTTGTCCGCGTTGACGCTCTGGAAGAATTCAAGCACCGTCGTGGTTCCAGATACGTAGGTCTGCGTATCAAACCACGTCCACGGAATCCGCTCCGGCTGACCGGGCATCATGGGGGTGATTCCGGCGGATAATTCCTGAATCGTCTTGACTGTTTTCGGGTGTTGATTGGGCATGATGTTTTTTCCTTCGGCTCTGTGGGGCTATACTTATTAATCGTAGGTGATAGCCCTCAACCTTGCGGACAATGCCGCGTCAGTAGGTGTACTTATACGGCTTCGTCGTAGGCGCTGACCGCCATGGGGGAATCATAGCCCGCCCCGAGAGACGGATAGACTCCGATGGACGGATACACGCTCATATCATCGGCCAAGGCCGGAACATACGGCGCAACAAACGTCTTTACCGCGTCCGACATGGCTTCGACCATGCCGCCAATCAAGAGCAATTGACCGGCGCGGGGTCCAAGGAACCGCTTGCCCGCCCACCCGAGACCCATTGCAACGGCGCTCTTTCCGGCAATGCGGACCAGGGGTTGATCCACCGGCAAGAAGCTTGACACCATGGGAGCAAGGGAACCGTAGGCAAGCCGGGTGCCGATGAATCCGCCGAGCACGTAGGCGGAATCCATCAAGAAGCCCGTAGCCATGCCGGGATTGTGGGCATAATGCCGACGTGCCCGACGATGCGACCGCCTACGCGGGGCCGCAACCATCACGTTGCGCCGACTCCGACGACGACGGCGGGGGGCCGCTGCCGGGGCCGCTCTGCGAGCAACCCGGCGGACTGACCGCCTACGTCTACGCTTTGGTGCTACGCTAACCGCCCGTTTCCGCCTTCGTCGTGTCGCCATTTTCTTTACTCCCTTTTTAGTTTTGTGAGGATTCAACAACCATGCTTGTTCTGTCGGGAAACTCATACAAATAAAAATGGGGAAACAGGTTTGACCCCGCTTCCCCATCCCTCTAGGCGGTGTTGATCCGCCGTCAGTCAGTTAATTATGTTCTTACACTAACACCAGGCCACGCCCGGTTACCTTGAGAAAGTATTCTTTCGGTCTGCCTTGCCCATCGAACGCGATCACCGGAATTGTTTGGGGCTTCGTCAGGTCGATCTGCAACCGCCTATGCTCTACATCCACCCGAAGCCCTACGAATTCTTCCGCAAGTGTCGCGCTCATAATTCGTTATCGACTCCCCACAATCGTTCTCCGGCCCTAGAATGAATAAGTAATGCCCCGTTGTCAAGAGCTAAAATCTCTACGCGTGATTTTTTGTTGAACGGGTGCCGATAGTAGCCGGGTTTGTGTGTCGTCTTCTCTGCCCGAATTTCGATGCACCGGTTATAAATCACGCCTTCGACCTTCGCGCTGATCCGTTGACCGGGGTTTCCGAACACTGCAATAGGGTTCATATGCAATTCACGCGCTTTCGCTTCGCTCTGTCGGTGGGCCGCAGCCTTCCCACGATGGAATGCGGCCTGCGTGACTTTCCCTTTTTTCGCGGCTCTGCGTTCGGTAGCTTCTTCGGCTGCGGCTTCAGCTTCGTGATAGGCCGCGCCGGGATTCCGCTTGACGCCTTTTCTACGCGCAGCCTGCATCCGTCTTGCCCATGCAAACGCTTCCGGGCTTCCTTTTTTGGGGTGGTTCCTCATGGGCTTTATTCCTTTCACTTCGGCTTGCATCTTTTCAAGGCATGTGGGGCAAATTCCATGAGAGACCGCCGCCGATGTCTTCGGCTCAATCTCTCCCATATGCTTTTTGCACCAGGCACATTGAACAATCATGTTTTACTTCACTTCAATGATAGTCGGCGGGGCCGGGGCCACGTTGTCAACAATGGGTCCGATCACCGGCACATTGCAGCCCTGTTCGGTTTTTTGGCCGGCGGAATTTTCCGCAATGAAACACACGAAAGAATCTCCGGTTGCCCACCGCTTATCGAACCGATGCGTTGCGCTTCCCGGCGCGTACCCGGAAACCTCTTGCAAGGGGATTCGATCACTTGCCACATAAAGCCGTGTCGCAAAGCCCGAAATCGTGACGGTTGCGCCGTTTTCATCGGTCTGAACCCGAGTCACATAGGCCAGCGGAACGGTTTGTTCTTCCGCAATCACCTTGCTCATTTCATTTGAGAACGCAGACTCATTGCCGGTTGTATCGTATGCAGTCACCGCGAAGAAATACGTTGCCGGGGAAGGGAGTTTCAGCGCGTTACATTTTGCCGTGGTTTGCGTCTTCGGCACATCAAGCAACGGCTTCCCCATCGTGTAGCCCTTGCTAGTCGGGGCCGCGTACACTTTGTATCCGGCTAAATCCGGCTCACTGTTCGGGGTCCATGTAATAGTGCAATCCTGCAAAATCGCATGGGCCGGTTGTGCGGCAAGAATCGCCCCGATAATCGCGGACCCTACAAGTAGCTTGTTCATCGTCTTAATGCTCCGGTCCAGAAAAGAAGAAACCCAAGCCCCGCCACAATCGGCAAAGCGATTCCGATCCCACCGCCTACCCCGATCAATGTAGAGTCTGTGATTTTTGCGGCCTCTGCTGGTGTCAGTAGGCCCTGTGAGACCATGTCAAGGGCCTTGCCTTGCGTTTTGACCTTTTCAAATTGCAGGTACATCGCACCGGCAAGCGCAACCGCCGCGAGACCCAACACCAAAGGCAAAGCCCCGAGCGTGACATTAACACCGAAGTATTGCGCGAAGGGCATAAGCTGCTGTTCAAGGCGTAACTGTTCATTGAACGCGTCCTTTGTTTGTGCCTGTAAGACAATGAGCTTTCCCAACGCGTCTTGATTGTTTTTCGCTTTCGCGGCCTGCATTAACTTCCCGATGGTCATAAGTCGATCACGCAAAACTTTTGAGTTATCAAAAAAGTTTTGAATCTGACCACGGATATAATTTTCTGCTGTGGCTACTGTGAAATCCATCTTACTTTTTCCCGTTCACCACAAGATAAATGAGACCGAAAAGAAATACGTAGGGCATGTAGGCGGACCATGGGGTTGCTGGTTGTGCGATCACCGCCGGAAGTTTCGCGGGTACGTTGACAACCGGTTGTGCGGGAAAGGCTACCGGAATCGGGGCCACAGCGGACAATTTCTGAATGGCGTTCCAGGTCAACGGACCTACAATGCCATCGGCTTGCAATCCTTGCGCGGATTGAAACGCGATCACGGCTTGACGTGTCTTTTCTCCAAAGATTCCGTCAATGCCGCCGGTCGGATAGCCATTCTTTGACAACACGGTTTGAATCAACGTGACATTCGCGTTTTGGTCTCCCGCTTTGGTCATCGTGTCATCCCCGAGCATGATGTCTTTTCCGACTAATCGAAGGGCCATGATTACCGCCTTTTGCTCAAGAGCAATAAGAGCACACCGGCCCCGGCTGCATAGGCCCACACCGGCACCGAAGACGCGGCATTGACCGCCGAATAAAATCCGGGGCCGTAGGTCATTGCATTAGAGGCCATGTCACCAGTTACCGGCACTTGACCGGCGGGGGTGTTGTAAAAAAGATTGATTCCGTTTTTGTTTGCTTGATCGACCAGGGCCTTCGCTTGCTGAGGCTTCACAATGTTGGCCGCTTGCTGCATCAACTTCGCGGGGTCCGGTTTGACAACTATTTTCTTCATCCAATCGGGCCGCTTGTCCCATGCCGGAACGATGGTGCCCATGATATCGTTGAACAAGTCGCCCATCTGTGGGGTTGCACCATAGGCAAGCGTGTTCATGGCAGTATCGTACAGCACAACCGGGGTGCCATTCTTTTCCCGATACCGAATATATGGCGGATTGCTTCTGAGTCCCGCTGTGAGTCGTTTAGATTGCGTCATTGTAGGTCCTTTGTCCGCCACGTTGCCGAAGGGCATTCACAAAAGCGGCTCTTGATTCACCTTTCGAGCGTTCAGCGGTTTGACGTTGTTTGTATTGATCCGCCGCCGCCTGTGTGTCACGTTGCACCATTGCAGTCAGTTCCCTAGTAGCCTCTTCTTTTACCGTTGTCAAGGCTAAAATCTGTTGGGCCAGGTTTGACAGAATGCCGGTCAACCGGTCCAGATTCTTCCCCACGTCTTCAAGTGCTCGCTGTAGTTCCTTAATCCGTTTCTTTTTCCGCCGCGCTTCACCGGAAAGAATCTTGAAACCAGTTTCTAGGAGACCCACGGCAACCAATGCCGCCGCGATAATCGCCCCGTATGGGTTCGTTGTGGTGACGGCAAGTGAGGCCGCTTGAAATCCCTTGCTGCCCATGATCCGTTGAAGACCTTTTTTGCCGGTCTGGTGCTCAATCTCACCGATCAATTGATTGAATCGCGCAACATTCGCGTTGTACTCATTCAAGTATGTACGGTATTGACCCTGGAGGGTTTGAATCTGTTTCCACGCTTCATTCTCCCGCATCCAGAGAATGCGCTTCCGCTCCATTTCCCATGGATTCATAGCCCCGCGTATCAATTGCGGGGGTTCGGGAATGTAGGTGACGCGTAGGGGCCAGTCTTCCACTTCGGGCACATCGAACCGGCCAAGGTCAAGAGGTTGTACGTACATGTTACCGCCACCCCGAAGCATACCAAGAGGCCACCGCAAGCGCGGCAACCGTCAAGGCGTTTATCAGGCATCCGAGTCTTGGATTGTTCCGCATTACTTTTTACTTCCAAAGAGCAGAGCCGCAAGGGTCAACCCACCTACCATAAGTAGCGCGTTATCCCCCGAGAACATTCCGGCTTGCACTGGGGCCGGTGCCGGAACCCCATCGGTTGCATACCCTTGCGCCATCGGAGACCCATAGACCGGGGCCGGGGGTGCAAGCGATTCCATGGCCGCTTGATTAATGAGTGATTGCAGAGCCGGGGGGATTTGTCCGGTCTGTTCCATCTGTGCAATCTGTTCCGTTGTCGCGGCCTCTGCCACCTTCGCTTGTCCGCTTTGGGAAAGTCCACCCATCACGCTTGACAGTAACCCGCCGACTTGAGACGCATTCTTGCCGAGCATGGCCCCCACCGCCGCAAGTTTCGGCTGTAGGACGTTCCACACCGCAGGACCGGCGGTATAGGCCAGCACCGCACCACCGATCACCGGCACCGCGATTTTTCCCACGTTCTCAATCTGCGTCTTCATCTTTGACGGTAACAATTGATAGGCCCCGCCGGTTGCCATGGTCAACGCGCCAGATGTAACCGCTTTGAAAATGTTCCCCGGTCGGAAACTCTTCGGGGTAATCTTGACCATGCGCTTGAACATGTTCCCCACGTCGTCAAACAATCCATCAAGGCAAACATAGTGCCCCGTGTCGTCTGATCCGAGATAGACCGCGCCAGGAGGAAGGACGAACTCTTGACGCTGTTGCCGTTTCGTGAGTCGTGCGGGTTGAATGTACATAGTTCACCTGAATCTTGAAAACACTTCGTTATAATCGCCGGAAAGCTTTGCTTGGTCCCGGCACATCACTTCATAGTTTCCCGCACTCTCTGAATCGCCCTCTACGAATACTTCCCCTTCTACGAAAGCCCCGCGCCATGCACCATTTACTACATCAAAGCGGAATTTATGCCGCATTCGTAGGCCGATAGTCTCAACCAACAGGGCCGGGTGTAGCACACCATCCTGAATCGTACCTAGCATGAGTCTCATACTTTCGCCTCTATGACAGAAGTTTCCGTAGGGGGTTGCCGGGGCCGTTCGTTCCATTCGTCCCGCGTGGCATCGAGGGTGAGACCATCGCACCAGACATAGACATGCTGATACTGTCGCCCGTTGTAGCCGACCGCCCGGAATCGTGGGGCCAGTCCGACCGATTTGCACAACGCCGCAAGATACATGCTCATATCATCACAGTCACCATAGACCAAACGACCGGCGCGAATTGCCGCCGCGATCATGGCCGGGTTGTGTAGGGCTTCCGTTCCGTTCGGGTCTGCTACGTAGTGCATCTTCCGCTTGACCCACGAAAGCAACGCGTAGGCCATGCACTTCCGATCACCACGCGGACAGGCCGCAACGACTTGCGCGGCCTGAGCCCTGATATCGGGATTAATGACAGCGGCATTGGTCAAGCGCACCATCATGCTAATAGTCTGCTTGACCCCATCCACGCCGCCAAGTTGTGGGTAGACTACCGGCATGATTCTTCCAGGGCTAGGAATCGCCCTTCCTTCGGGTAATACTTATACTTCAACAGTCGGAAATTTTTCGGCTTGCGATGTTTCACGAAGAATTCCAGAGCTTCCCGATCCTTCATCCCCGGCGGAATGGTGAAACCATGCCAGTTCCGTTCCGGTTCCCTGGACCCTTCCGCGTTCATGCCACCGCATCCGCCGAGTGTGATTCACCGGCCTCAACCACCGGCTCTAGCGGTTTCATCAAGAGGCAATTCCGGGCAATCACATCCGAAACGATGTCTTCCAGGCTCGCCACCTTACCCTTGAGGGAATCCACTTCAATTTGCAACGCCTCAATTTCCGCTTGTGCTTTTTGCGTAACATCCATTGGAGTGAATTCTACGACTTGCCCTTGTTGTTCCGCCACGTTGCACCCCTTGTTAAATGATCCGGTACTTTTTCAGCATCGGCCCCAACCACAACCACCACGAAGCCCCTATCAGTAGAATCATCGCCGTTCCCGCCGTCGAAGGTGTGAGAGTCACCGGCATGATTGCCTTGAATTTATCCCAGTACGCTTTGAGGTCTCTGACGGGAACCGCGTTCAATTCAAAGTGAGGAAGGTCTTTTTGCTGCCAGCGTCCGCCCCACGCAAGCCCGAGCGATTCGCCAATTGATCCCAACACCGCCCAATGGGGGCCGGTCGGATTCCAGTCTGGTAAGTTTACGTATTCATCGGGAACGATGTCAAACGCAAGCCCGTAGTTATGATAGGACAATCCGGCGGGGGCTTTGGTCACACCCTTTCCCGAATCGTACAGGGCTTGCTGTTCGGCTAAGGAACGCTCACCCTGTACAACCCGAGAAGGAATCCCGCGCTCTGCCGCCAGTTCAAGCAGCCGGGCCGCTAGGGGTTGGACCGCCGGTTGGAGGCTTTGAATCTTCGGGAGACTGTACGCCAACAACGCCATTGCCGACTTCTTCCGTTAATTTTTCTATGAGTGAAGACCGAAGGCCGATCCACCAGTCTTGCGCGTATCGTACACCAGGCTCAATCTTTGCCAGCATGTCTAGACAGTCAGGCTTAAGAAGCCAGTCACGCAAGGAAGGATATAGATTCTCTGGCGTTTGGTCAAGGATGAAGTCGGCATAGAAATCCGGCTCTGCATTCTTTGACGCGCCATTGACCAACAAGGGAAGGGCCATTCTTAATTGATTCAGCATTTGAAGATTCATCGGTTCACCCGCCGGGGTTGCCGGTGCTGTTGGTTGTGCGACTGGTGGGGCTATCGCGGGTTGAGTGTGTACCGGTTGCTGTCCGCGTGTAGCGAGTGCCATTTGTAACGCATCAAACGCTTTTGCAAGCGGGTCTTTCAGTTCCCTTGCCACTTCTAGCCATACGTTTGTTTCTCCGGGTCCGCCTGCTTTCCCGGCAAGCTCAATCCCTTTCATTACCAAGCCGGTCATTTGATCCATAGTAGCTTGCGGACCGGTCGGCTGATTCGCGGCAAAGAGTTCCTTGTACATCAGCATTTCTTTGAGCGTGTCGGCCTTTGACGATTTCATATCCTTGATAAGTGTCACCAACACCGAAAACATGCCTTGCATATCAGTCGGGGCCGGTTCAAATTCCGCCGGGTGTGTCGTCGGTGCTAATAATGCTTGCAAGTGGGCCGCGTTCGATGGAACCGCCATCGGTTCAGCACCGGCACCCGGCCCCAATCGACGAACCGGAATCGGTTCCCCTTCGATTTCAAATGGGATTTTTACGCGATCACCGCTGACATATTTTGCACTCGCCAGGTATCGACCGCCCCCAAACTTGCCGGTGACATACGCAAGATTGAAAATTGACGGTTGCACACTCTCAAGGTATAGGGGTCTCCCGCCTTGCGCGTTCACCCGGAACAACTCAATGCAGGCTTCCGTCTGAGGAAGTGCGGAAAGCACGTCGTCAAGGTCTGAATCGTCCGGGTGAACCGTGGATTCCGGCGGGGCCGCTTTCCACGTTCCGGGATCTTGTAAGTCTGGTTCCTTTTTCTTTGCCATGGTTAGACAATACCTCTCGGGCCAGGTTGACCATTCATGCCAGCGGCAAGCGCGTTCCGCCGCGCCATGTCCTTTAGGGTTTCCATTCCAATCCATTGCGCTTGAATCGTGTAGAGCACTTTTAATTCATTCAATGGAGTGGTGTGAACCTGCAATGACACAATCTGACGCTTTGTTGACGCCGCTTCATCGTGTAAATCGTTAAGGGCATCCTCTAGTAAGTCTGCGTCTGCTATTTTGCCCAACACCTGAGACACAACCTCAATGCACCGGAATTCCATCGGCTGATTTCCCGGTACAACTTCTTCTTGTTTCGGCTTCATAGCTTCGCCCTTTCTGGTACTCGGACTTCCCCGAGCCGGTAAATGGTGCTTTCAACCGGTCTCTCTTCCCGGTCTGTGATGAAACAGACAACATGTGATAAGCGGGTGCCGTTCTGGTGCCCGTTCAACAGGTACATGTCCAACGTCGGCGGGTTATCTTTGCAGCCTATGACGGCATACCCGCCGAAGCGTTCAAACATTTTTGCGGGATTCTCAACCAGGAACCGCACAAGCCGAAGGCAATCAATCATGCTGCTGTTGATATCCGACACGGCTTGAACGATGTTTTCCGCTGTGGTTGCCGAACATTTGATATACGTATGCTCTGCAATGTACGAACCTGGAGAAAGAGCCGGGACAAACACCGAAAAGTGTATGATATTTGTTTCCACGTCGCACCCCTCAACGCTGTACGGCCCCAATCCGAAGACCGGGGCCGCACCGCTTCACTTACTTCGAGCCAGGGTTGACCACTTCGGGGGCTTTGGTGGCTTTTGTTCCCACCCCATTGCTTCCCATGGTGGTTGCTGCCGCATCGTTGGGCCGCTTGACCAGTAGCTTGAACAACTTGACCGGGTTCTGATTCCGCTTCGTCGGCCTCTCGCCTAGATACACAATGCCGATGCGATCACCGGCTTGGACCTTCGGCAAGGCGGAATCAAACATGCGATCAAGGGCCGTGGAACCCCACACCGCTGTGAGTTCCGGCTTCTGATCCGGCCCCTTGTGGGCCATGATTTCATACACGCGGGAATTGTTCGGCCCCACATTGTCACGCACCCCAACGAAGAGACCAAAGATTGCTTCACCTGGAGTTTCAAACACCGGGGAAGGGGGCAACCCGCCCAACACGTCCGCCGCTTGCCATTCCGCCGGGAGTCCTTCGACTTCAATTGACTCCGCTTCCGGCTGTTCGATTGCTACCGGCCTCAGTGAAACGCTGATAGGTGCAACCGCCGTTGTTTCCGCGCCCTCTGCCTTGCTACGTCGTGCCATTGTTGGCCCCTTTCTGAGTGTTCGGGGATTGCCTCAGATCAACCCCCAGTTTGCTAGATAAGTGTCTGAGCACCACATTCTCAATATACTTTGCGCCCGTTGTCTTCTCTTCTTTCGCCAGATGCGAGACCCAAAGGGCCGCTCTTGCGTTCAATGTCACTACAATGTGGAAAACCGCCATAAAATAACCCGGTTGTTCTGAGGTTTTCGGGATATATAAACCGCTATACGCCAACAGTCAAGGGGGTAGTATGCCCATCGGGATAGGTATTGCGTTTATCATATTGCGCGGAAAGCTGTTTTGTGACTGTGTGCCACACGTTGGCTTGTTCCTTGAGCTTCTTTGACTCCATCCACCGATACGGTTTCAGGAATTCCGCGATGCCATCATAGAAAAATTCTCGCTTTAATTCTTCCGGGTCTTGTTTATTGCGGCTCTTTGGTACGCCTTTCGCCTTGTACTTATCATCAACCCGATAGAGTTTCGGCAATTTGAAGTGTGCGTACTTATAACACCCTTTCTTTGAAAGCGTTCCCAATTCCTTATTGCCATCGTCAAACGGTTTTTGGTTGCATCGAACAAAGATTGAATCAGTGTCAACATAACAGAGGGTTCCTTGCTCTTTCGCTTCCATCATGTAACCGTACAACTTCAATCGGCCATACGCGAGAATATAGCTGGACCATATCTGATTAGAATGTTTCGGCACCTGTGACAACGTATGCCGCTTGCCTCTGCTGATAACCTGCATTTCCCCCTCTTCACCCCACTTCCCAAATAGGGAATTCATACAGATTTTGAGTGTGTAACTCATGAGTTCGTCTGAATCTTTTACTTCCTTCCGCCGGTTGTACAGGTAAGACATGTATTCAACGAATGGTGACGGCATGGAATCGTACTCAATGCAATTGAACACTTCTTCAATGCGGACCCCGAGAGACATAGCTTTTCTGAGTTCAACATAGGTCCAGGTTCCGACAAATCGCCCACAGGGGAATAGTAGCTTGCCGCCTTCCGGGTCCTTCCATGGCAACAAGGGAAACTCCATCGGTGGACAATACACCCGGCAACATGCCACCCCTTCCCGGTCGAAATTGGGAGACTTTGGATAAATTGAAATGGTTTCCAGGTTGGGAAAGCGTTCGGAGACCATTACCGAAGGATAAGACGAATTGATATCGTACTCCCATACGGTTTCTTCTATAGGTTGATTCCAGAATACCTCGCACCTTCCACCATACCGAGACGCGGAAAGAAACTTCCACACAGACAAGTCGGGGTGACGAGTGTATGAGACTTTGCAAAATTTATCTTTGAAAAACCCGAGTGATGTTCCCGGCAAGGTTGACTTGATCGACTCCACCCCTAATTCTTTATAGCGGGAAAACATTTCGTGGATGAAACGGTAGGTTACTTCGCAATCGCGCTGACAGTATTCCAGGTTCGTAGGATCAAAGGGGAGTTTTGGGTAGCCTAGACGTTGCCCCATCTCTTCGACGGACATGGGCCAATGTCGCAACGTATTTCGGAATTGCACCGGCCTGCCATATAGAGACGCTTTCAACAGACCGAAGCCCCCATAGGTTAAGACGCATAGCTTGTCCATGAAGGGACCGAATAAGTTTATCATGTCATATTCTAGATTGACGGCCCAGAATTCCCCCTCTTGCTCAAGAATCCACGCTAGTGCATTTTCAAATTTATCAAAAGCGATATGCTCCACCCCATTATAGAAGTTGATCCAGTACACAGTACCGGCGGAATTGTCTTCGGTATCGAACACCCAAAAACTATCGCCTTCCATATTTTAATTCCCGCATGTAATCTATAGCCCACCGCCTAGCAACCATTGCCGCCGTAATGTAGCCCTGGCTAGGGTCCTTCCTTTTCTCTTGTCCAGGTCTGTACTGTTTCAGTATTTCCAGGCGTATACCCATTGGGGGAATTGCCCAATGCTCCGAGCATCCCCACAGCATAGGGTCAACAGCTTTCGGGCATCCGGGCCAGTGACAAAAGTGTTTTACTTCGTTCAATTCATCCCCCACGCTTAATGTAGTCTTGTTGTCTGTGTCGGTGCATTCCGTCAAGGATATCGTGACAATCGAAACAGAGAAGGCGGTAACAATCCCGATTCCTCAAGATGTCATATAACCGCCGAGACTTCCCGCGACCTTTTCCCCGTAAGCCTGTTGGCTTCGTGTGTGCGAATTCAAGATCATACGTCTTCTGGCAATCTTCACAACACCCGCCGTACTCTTCTATGAGTTCGGCCCACCGCCGTTTCACCCATTCGTTTTGTGGTGCAGCCATTGCCTACACTATTCTTTTTCACCAGCGAAATGTCCGAGCGTTCCCGAATAGTTTTCTTCTTTCCGTGTCTCAATCACGCGTGTTCCGTGTAATTCGCAAATACCGAATAACGCAAGTTTGGTCATGGAAATGTTTTTGCACCGGCACCCTGAATAGGTTTCTACCCATGTAATCATTGGGACCTCCCGGTTAGTGAAGACTTCAAAGAGTAGTATCCGTTATCAAGTGAATCTGCGAACCACCACCCCGATAGGATGAAGGACATATGCGGAATATAGTCAAGGTCTGATGTCAGAACGGCAAACGTGAAAAATGAAATAGCCGTGAACATATCACACCATTTTTTCAATGCGGATGGTTGCGCGTGTTAGCTGTTTGGTTCTCTTTTGCTGTCTGATTGAATCGGTCGCCCATCGTACACGCTCCATCCATCCGCCCAATTTTTCCCGGTTGGTTTCGAGTTCGGCCATGTTCAAATACGTTTGACGTTTCCCGGAAAGGTCTGCTAACCGTTGTGCGGATTCTTTGGGGTTGGAAAGGCGCAAGCCGCGCCTTCTAAGATTGGAGAGAATGAGACCCACTACATGCTCTTTAAATCGTTCTTTGCCGTTGTGTTGGTCCTCCCATGATTTTCTCAAGTATCCCGCGTGAATGACTTCCTTGATTCGTTTCCCTTCGCTGATTCCGCTAATAGTAAACCGCATTTCTCCCCGATTGTTTTCCCACAGCTTATTAAACACTCGATGGTTAGCCAGGGTCATTCTCACTTGCCGATCATTAAATGATGTGACTGGGAGAATCTTTTCAGTTTCAATCAACTTCGCTTTTTCGGTAATCGCCCACCACGTTGTTTCCTTTTTCGTTTTCTTATCCAGACCGGCGCGAAGGGTATGCAGGTATAACCACTTCTCTTTGTTGACTAGGTGGGGGTATCGCTTGGCATATTTTGCGGAGACTAGTTGACCCTTCCTCTTTGTAGAAGTGGTCTTCTTTGCTCTGTAGTAGACTTTGGAAGTAACCCGAGCAGAGGAACCAGGATGCACCGGCTTTGTCGGCATAAACCTTCATCGCTCCGGGTCTTAGGAGGGGAACCAGCGCGGAATATATGGTTTTTCTGTACACTAGTCAAGCCCCTAGATTGCTTGTGGGAAAATCACTACGTGGCTGATACTTAGGTGTCTTCGGTATAAAAGCCCCGCTCCACCCCGGCTGAATCCTTGAAGAAGACGGCCCCGGCTTCCGGTTCCTCTTTAAAGGTCAAGGCGGTTTCTTCCAACAGGGTTAGCCACTTCTCTAGCTCCCGATGGTCCCGCGCATCAACTAACCGGTGCGTTGCTTCATCGTGAAAGTAAACTAAGTATTTCATCGCACCACCTTAAAAATGAGTGTGATTGATTCGCATACGTAGCATGTCCCGATTTTTCCCACGTGGTTCTCTGTTTGAATGTAGCCCCCTTCCTCACAGGTCAAGCAATTGTCGCAAATAGATGGAGCGTTGAAGAATCGCGCTTGTGATCGTGGCGCACCTACTACAATCTTTCCCTCTATGTGATTCATGTCTCCCCCTTTCTGGTTCTGAGTATATCTGAGCCGCGCCGGGGGTCAAGTCGGCTCGCTCCCCCTTTGGGGGGTACGCTCGCAAACTCAAGGGGGGTGCCGTTGCCGCTCCCGCTACCGCCCCCACAGACCAGCAGCGGCCCCGCGAAGCTACAAGCCAGACTCACAGCCGCCCAGGTTGCACCCCCCTCCGGGGGGGGG
>WBZR01003467.1_pt1 | contig 14196 bp, 10 predicted proteins | sample 5204231 | NCBI WGS metagenome assembly WBZR01 (sample SAMN12412403, study PRJNA552823) | activated sludge metagenome | isolation source: activated sludge from anammox sidestream of wastewater treatment plant... | place: USA: Virginia | collected 2017-08 | reverse complement strand
ACCAAGGATGCGATCATGCAGAAACTCAGCCTCGTGAGGAGTCAGATCAAAGTCGGTGGACTTGAAGACGTTTTTCGGCGCGGCCGGCAGTCCGGAATGCCAGTTGGCGGTCACCGCATCGACGGGTTCGCCATCGTCGGTCGTGACAACTCTCGCCGGACCTGAGTGACCCGTTGCTACCCGTCGAAGATATTGTTCAATCGAACCTGAAAATGTCCTGATTCCCCAGCGGTGAAGTCCACCCCAGTAGACGCTGCTGGGCATGCGCTTCAGAGTGCCTCTGGCCTCGCGTCCGATGATCCCGCTGTCGGTGGCGGCCCCGGCGAGTAGCGCGTCGATCAGTTGGGTTTCGAGCCGACGGATCCGCGTCGCACCGACCGCCGGCGCAAAACGATTGCGTTCGCCGTCGAGCATGATCCACGGCACAAACAAGAAATAACGGGCCCGGGTCTGAATGGTCGACGTACCCGGAAACATGAGATCTGAAAGTGCGTCGCGGACCGGCGCAAAGCCCAGTTCATCAACCGTATTCCTTTCCCGGAACAGATTGATGACGTCCATCGCCCGTTGGCGGTCAGACTCGGCGAAGTCAAGCCAGGCAAGGAGTGAAGGCATTTGTGGGATAGACCTTTTTCCGTCGTAATGCCAGTACCTTAGAGTGACTCAAAGGCCCGTTGCCAGCCTACCGTGTTAATCCAATGGCACACCTTAGGAACTCCCATGATAGCAAATGCGAGGCTGTTAGAGGTACCGTTCTCCTCGTTAATCTGGCAGGATGCCGAGGGCGTTTCCATTGTCGGTGCATTCACTTGGTCGTAAAATGGGCAGTGGAAGAAGGCATCGCGATGGCAGCGAAAATGCGATGGAGGGTCCGGACAGTGAAGGCTGGGCAAGGCGGAGACTGAACCGGACGAGAGAATAATGGTCAGATCCCCGTACGTGTTAGACGACCATGAGAACAATCACCTCATTGAATACGGGCCAGTCTTTGTCCGCCAATTCGCGGCCGGTTATTGTTTGTTGATGACCGTTCATCGAATTGGCGACCGCCAAGTTGGCTAGCCGGAGGTCGTGCGTGCGACCGAATGAGCATCCCGCCGTTTCTACAATGAGGCGGCCATTAGACGCCGTCGGCGCTGAGGTGCATAATGGTGCCTACCCCCTGTGCGGGGAGGGCTGCGATGACAAAGTTGAGCGATTTTCTCACCGTGGGCGAAGCCGCTGGCTACCTCGGCGTCAGCAGGGATACTCTGCGTCGATGGGATCGGTCCGGCAAACTCGTGGCTAGGCGGCATCCGATGACCGAGTTCCGGCTATACCTGACGGCTGACCTCGATTTGATTCTCGCGGGGCTTTCGCGGTCCACGCTGAAACGCGGAAAGCCCGCAAAAACGGATACGAAAAAGAGCAAGCACCCGAACCGGCGCAATTCGCGGTCACCCTGAGCTGAGGAACGACGAAGAGGATAAGGGCTCAAATCATGTTGGAGTTACGCGACGAGTTTCTTAGCAAGCACATGCGCGGCACAGCCATCGAGCTGCGCAACAAGCAGAACACCGGCTGGGCCCAGAAAGGGCCGGACGAATTGCTCAGGATCACCTATCCGACTTTCGACGTGCAGCGATCCCTTGAAGCGGTATCGACGGCGTCGCCCGGCAAGCCCGTCGTGTTCCTGGGACAGAGAGGCCGTGGCAAATCACACATCATGGCTCTTCTACATCATGCCTTCGAATCGGCAGACGCAGTCGAGCGATGGGCAAAGGAATGGGGTGCGAAGCTTCAATCTCCTAGACTCGCGAATTTGAAACTCCAAGCCGGTTTTCGGCCTATTTCTGAGACGATGTCGAATCAGGAATATGAGAATCTCTGGGATGTGATTTTCGATCGCCATCCCGAAGGTCAGTACTTCAAAGGCAAGTTCGCGTCCTCCGGCACGAGCGTACCAGCAAAGTCCCTTTTGTTGGACATGTTCGCCAAACAGCGGACGGCGTTGATCCTCGATGAATTTCAGACTTGGTTCGATGGTTTGCACGATGAACCGGGTGAATCAGGCCGCAAACGGCGCCAGTGGGCTTTCAACTTCATTCAGAATCTCTCCGAGTTGGCGACACAACGTCCTGACCTCTTCGTCTTTATCGTCTCCGTTCGCGACAACACGACCGATTCGTTCAAGCAAATCCATCGTGATGGCCCGGTGCTCGTGGACTTCAAGGGTGAAACCGCGAAGGGTGACCGGAAGCGACTGCTCCTGCATCGTCTATTCAAGAATCGCGACCAGTTCGGAAGCGATCAGATCGAGCGCACGGTTGGCGTTTATGCGTCGGAACGCAATCGACTGCTTTATTCTGAAGAGACATCCGCCGATCAAGCGAGGCGATGTCGTGAAATTGTCGAATCATGGCCGTTTTCGCCGGAGCTCATCGCGCTCCTGGAAGACAACATCCTGATGGCCGAAGCGGCGCAGGAGACCCGTGACCTGATCCGCGTACTCGCCGAGGTGTACCGTGTTCGCGGCAAGGAAGTTCCTGTGGTTACGGCCGCGGATTTCCATGTCGACAATGACGAGTGCGGTGTGACCTCGCTCATCGACTCCTTTGCCACGACTGCCGATCAGGAACATTTGCGTGAAAAAGCTCAACGCAACCTTAAAGCAATCGCGGACGCGGGCGTCCAAACCCCCAACGCGCGAGGTGTCATCAGCAGCATCTGGCTCCGGTCGCTGTCGGCTTCCCGAACCCTGGGTGGTACCAAGAGGGATCTCCAACTCGATATCACCCGGTCGACGCGAATCGATGACAACGCCTTCACCGCGGAGCTTCAAGAGACCGTGGAGAATAGTTTCAACGTTCACAGACTTGAGGCTGGCGAAACGCGTTTCTGCTTCAAGTTGGAAGAGAATCCGCTTTCGAAGTTAAAGGCATGGGCCCGAAACGACCGGTACTTCGAACCCCAGACTGCCGCGCCGCCGGGGCTTCTGCCCGTCCGTCCTGATCAGGAATTCCTGCGGCGAACGCTGGAACACCTTCTTCGATCCCCGGAAGGCGTGAAGGAGCAACCCTGTCGCGCCATCATTCTCGATCCGAATTGGGAACGCGCTCCCTGGGCTAATGCCCCTCAACAGGATCTTCCCGAGCGATGGGACAGGCCTGTTCTGCTTGTGCTGCCAATCGCTCCTGCAGATATCTCTCAAATGCTCGGCCCATGGTTGGTCACCCAAGTGAGCAAGAACCGCAACATGGTCAGGTTCCTGTTGCCCAAGTCCGAAGCGCGCAACCTCTACGACGATCGCGAGCTGGTCATTCTCGCCCGCTGCACCATGTTGGCGAAGGAATGGAAAGAATCACAGACGGAATACACACCTCTCCACAAGAAGTTCGACGGCGATCTCCGAAAGGAACTAGCCGAGCGATTCAGCCGGTACGCGATTCTCGCCCAGTGGGACTATCAAACGCCCGCGGCATGCGTGTTCCACGTCGAGGCGCACGACGCGAGCGGCGCGGCAATCCCCGGCGCGGTGGAAAAACATCTCCGCGACAACTTTTTTGCGCCGGAGGACTTCGAGGCTTTCATCATTGAGTCCGCGCGGCGAAGCGACACGATGTTGCAGGTCCTGGCTCTCCTCCGCGACCCGTCGCCCGGCAAAGAACTGATCCCGTATCTTGGCGACCACGCCATCTACGAACAGGTCTTGCGAATCGCGGCGCATGACAGGATTGCGATCAACCGTAACGGAAACTGGTTCGGCCCCGATCCAGGTCAATCGGTTGATGATGCGCTTCGAGTGCTTAAGCAGCGTGCTTATCCAACCGGGTCCGAATGGAGCGGTATTCAACTCGGCATGCCTGATGAGCGTCGAAGCGGTGGAGTCGCGGTCCCGGCAGCCCAACCGGGCACACTCTTCGATCCTCAGCTTCCGTCCACAACCCAGTCGGTAACTGGGGCAACCGTTCCACCGGGAGGAGTGTCACCACCGCTCGTCGGCCCAACAACGGTCATTCCCCCCGGGCCAAGTTCCGGTACGGAAGGCGGTACATATCCAGCGCAACCCGTCATCCACCGATCGCTGGGGTCCAAGACAGGAATTAACTTGCTCGGCGACCTAGAGCGCTGGGCACTGCCGGATGGGCAATCTGTCACATTAGCGACACTGACTTTCAACGGCGTCACGGTCAAGGAACTCCGCGATCTGTGCACAAAATTGCCGCAGAAGATGGCGGCGGAATTACAGGTCACGCTACCCCCGAACGGAGGACCGCCCGCATGAGCGCCGGGGCCGCGACAAGTCAGGCGGGCGACTGGGCGAAGATAATCCTTTCGCCACAAACTCCGAGCAAGGCATGGATGCAAATCTGCGACCGTCTGCGCGACTTCGCTCTGGCGGGTCCGACGCCGCAGGCGTTGCACAAGGCGACCATTGATCCCGATCGGATGCTGGCTGAGAGTGCATGGGATTTGTGGTTTGAATTCTCCTCCAGCGCACCGAGTGTGATCGAAGAATTACGTACCTTCTGGTCGGCTACATCCGCCTCGGGCTCTGCAGTTCTAATTCTTGATGCGCTTTCGTTGCGGGAGCTGCCGTTAATCGTCGGTGCGGCCAACAAACGCAACGTGACGCCAACGCGCGTCGAAGCCCGCGCGGCTGCGGTGCCCACGGAAACTGACCGATTCGCGGACGCACTCTGCATTCCAGGGCGGTCAAAGCTGTTCAACAACAAGGCACCGGGCACGTTTATTTTCGCCGGCCCAGATACGCATACGGATGTGTTGGATGCTCCATTTGAGGATTGCGTCGGCTCTGTCCCGACGGCTCCACGGTTATTCCTTTGGCACAAGTGGCCGGATGAACCATTGATCCACCTCCACGAGGACAAGCCGGACGGTCACAACATTGTCGCGCGCCAGACCAAGGAGCAACTTTCGTCAGACGGCTTTTGGAAGCTCGTCGATCGCATGCGGCAAGGCCGTCGCCTGGTCATCACGGGCGACCATGGTTACGCCGTCAGCCAGTTTTTCTCCAGCGAAATCAAGGACGACGAGAGCATCAAGCTATTGCGTAAGCATTTTCACGCTGGACGATCTTCGCGCGAGGATACCGCGAACCCCTGGCCGAACCGCCATTTGCCGCCAATCGTGTGTCGTAATGACGGCTGGCTCGCCGTCATGGGCCAGCGAAAATGGAGCGTCCAGGGCGGGTTTCCGCATTTGAGTCATGCAGGGCTGACGCTTCTGGAGGCCGTGGTACCGTATATCGAATTGCCGCCCATCTGATTGGGCAAGACTTTGAGTGGGATTGAGAGATTCAACGACTATGGCGACTGCCAAGAGCATCACAAATCATCAGCCTGAGCTCATCCCCGGCGCAACGGAGGTTGTGGCGAAGCCGAAGAAGTCGCGCGTCGCGAAGGAGACCGATTCGGAGCATCTGCCGCCGAATCTCGGCCTGCCCGTGACGGTGAAGGTGCCTGATTTCTCCGACCCCAAGCGGCCCAAGACGTGTCTTGAAGTTGATTTCCCGATCGTGCCGATCAACGCCCTCTCCTCACTCGAAGGGAACGCCGGCAAACCTATTTATCAGATGAGCAAGTGGTGGGCACGGCGGCGAAGCTGCGTATTCCGCGCCATGTTGCTCGCGGCTGCGATGGAGGCCCCCGCGCGAAAGAGCCTCGACGGCAAGCCCATCCTCGACGAAAACGGCCAACCGGTGCCCGACGAAACCGAAGCGCACAAGGCCGTGTGGGACGCTTACTACGGCAACCACCAAGAAGCGGAGAACTTCAAACATCTCAAGGTGCTCGACTGCTTCATGGGCGGCGGCACAACACTTGTAGAGGGCTCGCGCCTGGGTTTTCAGGTTACAGGCATCGATTACAACCCGGTCGCGTGGTTCATCGTTAAGAATGAACTGGCCTGCACCGATCCGGCCGAGGTGAAGGCTCTCTTTGATCGCATCGAGGCGGAGGTTAAGCCACAGATTCAGCCGTTCTATGTGACAGACGGTCCTCCCGGCCACAAGGGCAAGTGGTTGGACATCCAGACGGGCAATACTGCCGATGTCGATCCCACTGCGCTTCCACCCAACGAACGGAAGATGTATCGATACGAAGGACCGGAGGTCATCTACACGTTTTGGGCCAAGCACGGGCCGTGCATCCGACCTGAGTGCAACCACCGCACACCTATCTTCCGCTCGCCCGTCATCGCCGAGAAAGGACTCGGCGTGAAGTACATCGAGCTGACCTGCAAGAAATGCAAGACGGCTTTCCATGTAGAACTTGGCTGCGCACGCATCGCGCCGGCCGCCGAGCACGTCGTACTGGAAAGCGAGGACCTATACACTGCCCTGTCGCAGCCATTCGCCAAGAGGCTGCTCGATTACGGCAAGGGCGACAAGGCCGAGAAATTTGAGCGCATCCACGAGCTGTGCGACATGGTCGATGAGGAGCCAGGCTTGAAGTGCCCATCCTGCGGTGATTTTGCCGGCCAGTGGCTGCGCGACGTTCTGAAGATGCACCGCTCCGCCACGCGCGTCGGCGACGTCGACAAGAAGCACTTGAAGATTCTGCCGGCTCGCAACGGAACGAAATCAGTCTTCTGCTATCTCCTCGTCCACCCTGACTGGTTAAGGGGTTCGCCAAGCGAATCCGAAGAAGAAGAATTGGGCGGCTACATCGATGCGCCTGCTGTAGACACAGCGACGTGGTACAAGGAGCGGCTCAAGAACCTGAAGCTGATTGAGGTGCGTGGTCGGATCAAACTGGCCAATGACACATCCCATCTCAGTACGGCCGATACGGAGAAACTAGCCCCGACAGAAGGCAATGGATTAGCTGAATCCGAGGAGGAGGACCAAGACGTTGAAGACCGGAAGCAATACGGCCTTCCCAGATTCATTACACTCAAGGACGGAACGCGCATCGACACACGACGAGGTACGGTGCCGAAGCGATCTACATTCGCTTGCGGGAAATGCGGTCAGCTCGCTGATTTGCTCGACTCATGCAAGTCGTACACCGAGCGCGTCAGGATGGAATCAAAGGACGCCGCGGCTCACCGGTCGCTCCCAGTAGGAGTCTACTGCCTTCAATGCTACGATCCGGCAAGAGAAGCTGAGGGGCATCCCTATGGCGGACGATATTTCAAAGCTCCGGACGCGGCGGACATCGATCGCTTGGCCGCTGCCGAATGTGAATGGGCCAGGCGGTGTGAAGCCGACCTCAAGGACTACTGGCCACGCTCGGCCCTGCCGTATACATGGATGACACACCACCTCAACGGAGGCATTCCTAACTGGGGCTTCACTCATTGGTACAAATTCTTTAATCCGCGGCAGCTACTCGTCCATGCGCTGCTGCTGCGAGCGATCGAAAGAAGCGACGGAAACGTGGAGTTGCGAGATTTCGCCCTGGCCACGTTTCAGCAGTACCTTCGCAACCAGAACATGTTTTGTATTTGGGATATCGGCTACGACAAGCTCGCCCCGTTTCTGTCCAATCCACACTTCCACCCCAAGCAACGCGTGCTTGAGAACAGCGTGTTCGGCGCACTTGGGCGAGGAAACTGGCACTCCAGCGTTGGGACTGCGATGGAGGCGTCGGAGTGGTCCAACAACCCGTGGGAGAAGTGCGAACCGGAGGTTGACGGCACAGCAAAGAGCCAGCACGTTCACGCCGGCGACCCGATCGTGCGTGGTTCCTCGATAGCTGTGCGTGGCTCGTCTACCGAGATGCCCCCGGACTGGACCAAATCGTTCGACAATGTCATCACCGATCCGCCATTCGGCGACAACCTCTTCTATGGGGACCTGTCAAACTTCTTCTACGTCTGGCTTCGCCTCGCTCTCAAGGGCCGTTACCCAGAGCAATTCGGCCCCGAATACGTTCCCCGCTCGCAAGAGGCCGTCGCGGACCGATCGCGATTTCCCAACGCCACCGACGACGACGCATCTGATGAAGACAATGACCAGGCCATGTCAGCCGCCAACGCGGCGTATCAGGCGCTTATGACCGCATGTTGGGGCGAGTGCCGCCGCGTGATAAAAGATGGGGGCGTGATGGCCTTCACTTTTCACCACAGTGCTGACGAGCCGTGGATATCAATCCTGCAAAGTCTCTTCGATTCAGGCTGGATACTAGAGGCGACGTATCCGATCCGCAGCGACGAAACCAAGGGTGAGGGCGGGCAGTTCGGTTCACGCAAAATCGAGTACGACATTATCCATGTCTGTCGCAAGCGACTCGAATATCCCAAGCCGGTGTCATGGCCCAAGATGCGTCAGTGGGTCAAGGCGGAAGTGCACCGATTGCGCGGCCTGCTGGAGGCGTACAAGGCAAACGAACTTTCCGACGCCGACATCCGTGTGATCCTGCGCGGAAAGGCGCTGGAGTTTTACTCCCGCCACTACGGCAAGGTGTTCACTGGCGCTGAGGATTCGCCGATGTCGATCCGCTACGCATTGCTTGGCATCAACCAGCTGCTCGACGAAGACAGCGGCGAGCCCGGCGAGCGCCCACCGAGCATACTCCAGCCAGTGGCTTACCAATTCCTGCGTCTATTCGGTGCGAAGGTGTCTCTGTCCCGCGACGACTTTGGAAAGAACCTGCGCGGCACCGGTCTGGTACAACGCGAATTCGAGGACCGCGGCTGGGTTGAAGAGCGAAACAAAGTCGTGGCTCGCGTCTCGATCAAAGATCGTTTCGAGATTGCCCGCAATCGACCGCGCAAAGAGATGAAGACCGAGATCGACCAGGCTCACTTTCTCATCGGAGCCGCACTTCCCGGCAGCGGATTAGACATCGGCGAGGAGCTGGCCCGCAACACCTGGGCCGTCCGTCGGAGCGTCGAGGCTGTTTTGCTGTGGTATGCAAAGACCGCCGTGGAGCCGGAGATTCAGCATGCAGCAGAGCTTGCCGCGAAGCTGCTCCGTGACAGCCTTGAGAAGCGTCGAGCTCAACTTGTGCAAGAACAAGGATTCCTGTTCGACGATTTGGATGAGGTTGCGTAGGGTCAGCAATGCGACATGCGCTGATATCAAGAACCGTGTGTGCGCTTGTTGAACCAGCGGTTAGGAGCATTGCTGATCGCCTTTTCATCCTCACGGGAGGACGAAAGGGCTCCGCCAATCACAAGCCGGCAATAGACTCTTTCTTTGAAACTGGAATCGTTGTTTCCATTTTTGAATTCCTGTTGATGAGTCCCGAACTCGCCCACCTTGAGATAAGACACGAAATGCCCTATTCGGCAACGACTAGGCCCGAACAAGTTGATCTTTGGATAAGGCCACCCACTGGAGGATATGCACACCTCTTAGAAGCAGGGGATTTCTCTCCCGGAAAGCTAAAATCGGACGCTAGAAAAATGCGCCGGCTGAATCCCAAGGGAACGAACTGGTTCTTGGCATTCTTCCGCGAGGAGCCGGCGTCAAAAGATCCTTGGGCGAAGCTGCAGGAGTGTCGCAAACGAAGGGGGAGTCTGAAGTGGGTTCGGTTTGACATGGACCAAAGGACTTGTCACTCCTTCGGTATCAAGTTGCCACAACAGAAAGAGGTGTTTTTCGGATTTGCATTGATTCGTGTCAAGTGATGTTCGATTGCATTTTGTCAGGCAGAACGTTTGGGAATAGACCATGAAGGAAATGGACTCGTCAGGCTGGCAGCGCACGGGGAGCAGCATTGTTTGGTCACCCGAATTGCTTGGGCCGCTGATCACCGCCGGCACTGCCGTACCGTTGCGATCAGTACTTGGCTGGATGCAAGATGGTTTTCCCGAGGAGCCGCCGGGCGGCGGGCAGACCATTCTGGTTGGCGGACTACAAACGGTTATGGAGACAGTGATGGCTGGCGAATTGGTCGGGGAAGCATACGAATGGCTGCGAGTGAATATACTTCCGCTTGTGCGCGCCGTGCAATCACGCTGGGACCGCGTCGGCCTGGTGTTCGGGATGGATGGACCCGGTCGAATCTTCCACCACAACGAATCGGATGATCTCGTGTACTTCGGCCGATCGAAGGACCGTGAGTGTCAGGTGAGGATCACGCTGGGAATGTGGAACGGTGCCGCGACGGGCAAAGGAGCGTTTCGTTTGCTCATCCCAGGAACAAAGGAAACAGGCGGCTACCATGTCGGACGTGTCTCTTGAACTGAAACCAGGCCAAAGCGTCTCGCACGGCGAGATGGGAGACGGTGTCGTCGCGGCTCTGGAGCCCGGAGGATACGTCCGCGTCTTTTTCCGGTCGTTCGGTGAACGGCAAGTCACCCAGACGTCGCTGACTCAGGAGCGGTCTTGGGAGGAACAGATTGTCTCGCACGTTCGACCAGCGACGGAAGAAGCGGTGCGGCGGCTCTGGCTCGCCCTAGAAGCTGAGCAGCTTCCGCTCATGGATAGCGCAGCAACGCTGACGGCGGCGAAGGTTGACCTGCTTCCGCATCAAATCGTGCTGACGTACCGCGTGGCTAAGTCATTGCGACGACGGTTCCTCGTGGCAGACAGCGTTGGGCTTGGCAAGACAATTGAGACGGCTCTTATTCTTCGCGAATTGGCTTCACGAGGGGAAATGAATCGGGCGCTCATGGTCGTGCCTGCTGGCCTGGTTGAAAACTGGCGCCGCGAACTAAATGAGACTTTCAATTTGGACTTCGAAGTCTTCGGTTCTGAAGGCGACGTGACCGATCGAAGAAGTAATGCCTTCGCCAAGCACAATCGACTGATTGCCAGCATCGACACGTTGAAACGTCCGACGAGAGTGCGCCGCATCCTGGAAGCGCCGCCGTGGGACCTGATTGTATTCGATGAGGCCCACCATCTAACCGCCTTTCAATCCGGCAACAAGACCACGAAGACGCAGAATTTCAAACTTGCGGAGGCACTGAAAGAACACAGTCGAGACTTGCTGCTGCTCTCCGCGACGCCGCATCAGGGAGACCATTTCCGATTTTGGATGCTCGTTCGATTGCTAGATCCTCGTTTATTCGAAACGCCGAGTGACATGCTCGAAAATCGGCATCGACTCAATGCGGTCGTGTTTCGCCGAACGCAAGCAGATGCGTGTGATGCCAAGGGGGATCCGCTGTTTGCTCGTCGTCAAGTGCATACACAAGTCTTTCACTTGAACGAAAATGAACGACGGTTTTATGACGCCCTGATGGAGTACCTGGGCGACGGGTACGACCTCGCTGCGAGAACAGGCGGCAAGGGCCGGGCACTCGGCTTCGTGATGACGATCTTTCAGAAAATCGCCGCGTCGAGCTTTGCGGCAGTAGGCACCACGCTTCGGCGACGCCTGCTCATGCTGACAATTCATGAGTCGATCGTGTGCGACGAAAACCTCGATGCCGACGGACGGGACAGATCGCTTGCCGAGGCACGCGATCTGATTCGCGTGATGCATCGCCTTACGTCAGACGCGATCGGACGAACCCAGGCTGAGCGATTGGCCGCCGAAGCGAAGCTGCAACTGCTAAAGAAGCTCGGTGAGAAGCCGCCCGAAGAGGTCGAGGCCTCGGAGGTCACCTCGGCCTCTGATGAGGAGGCTGCCGCGACGCTCGTGTCTGTTGCATTGCCGGAGGAACGCCGGCGCATCAAGGACCTGTTGGAGAAGCTGCCAAGCGGCGAAGAGAGCAAGACGAAAGAACTTCTTAGGGGGCTGGCAGACCTATGGGCAATACACCGTGATGAAAAGATTGTGATATTTACGACATACCTTGGCAGCGTGGACACGCTCAAGGAAGCGATTGAAAGGCAATTCCCAAATGTGGGAGTGGAGGTCCTGAAGGGCGGCGATCACGGCGCGAAAATCGCGGCGGAGCGTCGATTCAAACGCCCGGAGGGACCGCGCGTGCTAATCTGCACGGCGGCCGGCCGAGAGGGAATCAATCTGCAATTTGCGCGCGTGCTGTTCAACCATGACCTCTGCTGGAACCCGATGGACCTCGAACAGCGCGCCGGACGCATTCATCGATATGGGCAGAAGCATACTGCACAGATTTACAATGTCGTCTCGGTTGACACAATCGAGGGCCAAATCTTCCTTCTGCTCGAAGAGAAGCTGCGCGCGATCGCCAAGGCCCTTGGCAAGGTCGATGAATACGGGCAAGTGACGGAGGACTTGCGAAGCCAAATCCTGGGGCAGCTCTCAGAACGACTCTCGTACGACAAACTTTACCAAGATGCAGTACGAGATCCGACTCTCAATCGCACGAAAGAGGAATTAGAGGTTGCGCTTGAGAACGCGAAGACGGCAAGGGATGTAGTCTTCGAACTGTTTCAAGACTTGGACGGCTTCCGACTGGATGACTACAAACAATTCGACGATGGCGGCGCGGGGATGGAGCGGCTCCTTCAGTATCTCCGTGAAGGTATTCGCCTCGCCGGCGGCACCTTTCGCGATAAGGGTAATGGTTTATACGACGTGTCGTTGAACGGCGAGACCCCATTCACCGTGACGACTAGCCGTGTGCGGGCCAAAGAGAGCGAAGAACTGACCCTGCTCGGCCTCGAGCATTCCTTGATACGCGATCTCGTGAAGAATCACACTAATCTCAACCCAACTGATAGAGCGTTGGCTGCCAGTCTGCCTGGAGTCGAAGACGCGCGTGGGGTGCTAACGATTTGGAGGGTGGACGTTCATGGTGAGAAGGGCCTGTTTCATCGTAGGGTCGTCGCGCTCGGCATTAACGAGAATGGCGAGCGCATACGCGCGATTGAACGATTCTTGGGGTCCTTAAGCGATCTCCGATCGTCGCACATCTCGCCCGTTTCCCCTTCGAGACGGGTTGTTTTTGTGCGGAATGTCATTCCAGAAATGCTCCGCCGCGACCTTTCCCATTCCGGCGCGATTCCCGATGGGGCGTCGTTCAACTCGCGGCTGCTGGCATGGATTGAGATTGTCTGATGGCGACATAGGGACGCGGCCACACTTCGATATTCTGTCGAAGCTTTGTCTCCGCAAAAGGATGAGAATTGTTGCGGTCGTGCGGCAATAGCGCATAATCGCGGATAGCCATTGCAACGTCTCTCGCACGGGAGTTTCTTGTTTTGCTCGACGCCAACCTTCTCGACGAACTGGCTCTCGCTCCTGCATCCGCCTTGCCCGCCGTGCTTCGCGCGATTGATCCAACGACACCAACGAGCGTTGGTGTGATCATTGAATATGAGATGTATCGTCGCAACAATCGTAATGAGCTTCCACCGCTGACCGAGCACTCAGCATCTCCGATTGTTGATCTGATAGTTCGACTGCTAGATGGCGCTGCCGACCTCCGACCAAGCTATAGCTTGCAGTCCATTCAGGCGGACGCCGTCAATATTCCGCCGGCGCTCGGATCAGACCCAGCTTGGACGGCGTTTCTCAAGAGGGCGGAGGTCACTGCCCGGGAAGTGGGGTTTGCCAACTTGGTCGCCGCGGGACTCGCCGGTGCGATCGCAGAGCTTGCCGACAACGTCATTCAACATAGTGATGCCTCGTCCACAGGCATCGGTGCTTTCTCGCGCAGCAACGATCGCTTTGAATATGTTGTTGCCGACTCCGGTATCGGCATGCTCGCGAGCCTAAGAAAGGCACCCGAATTTCAGTCTCTTCGTGACGACATCGAAGCGCTGCCGCTCGCCATCACACCCGGTGTTTCGCGGCACGGACGTGGCATCGGGTTCGGCTACGGTTACCGAGCCGTATTCATACCTCTGCGAGCCGCGAGTGGCTCAATTCGGCTCCGGTCAGGCCAAGCTGTTCTGCATGTCTCTGGCACCGGCCCGCGGCCAGATCAAGGTCTGTGTTCACAACGCCCTTACCACCAAGGGGTTGTGGTTTCAGTAGAAATCTCCCCAACAGCCAGTGGAGGGGGTTGACAGGCGACTGACCACCGCTATACTTCAGACGTGCATATGAACGTCTGTGCAACAATCTCAGTCGCAGAAATTGCCGGTTCGGCCGACCTAGCTGGCGCAGCGGACGGCGCGGCTTGGTTTCAGGCCGCGCGCCTTCGACTCGACGCGGCAGAACCGGGCCTTTATGCCCTCGACTTCGCCACTATCCGATTAGCAACGGTTAGTTGGCTTCGCGAGGGACCTCTGGCGCTACGCAAGTACGCGGCTGCAATGCGGCCGGACATTCTTTTCATCGTCACCAACTTGTCACTACTGGTCCGAGCGGGCCCACTTTTGCACCCACCGCGCTGCGAATATGCCCCGAATATTCGTCACAA
>WBZR01003464.1_pt1 | contig 14200 bp, 12 predicted proteins | sample 5204231 | NCBI WGS metagenome assembly WBZR01 (sample SAMN12412403, study PRJNA552823) | activated sludge metagenome | isolation source: activated sludge from anammox sidestream of wastewater treatment plant... | place: USA: Virginia | collected 2017-08 | reverse complement strand
CCCGTGGGACGCCCGCACGCTGGAGTGGACCACCCCGAACCCGGTGCCGGAGTACAACTTCGCCGAGGTGCCGGTGGTCGCGTCCCGCGACGAGGCCTGGCACCGCAAGTACACCGAGGACGCCGACGGCCGTCTGGTGCGCCTCCCCAGGGGCGGTGCCGACTCCGGCACGGCCGTGGCGACCGAACCCGTCTCGGGGAAGGGCGCGCCGCCGGCCGAGCAGGGCGGCGGCGGGGGAGGTGGGCACGGCATCCACATGCCGTCGCCGTCGTACTACCCGATGATCCTGGGGGCCGGGATCCTGGCCTTCGCCTACGCCGCCATCTACCACAGCCTGCTGCTCTGCACCGTCGGCGCGATCGTGGTGCTCTTCGCCGTGTACGCCTGGATGCTCGAGCCGGGTACGGAGCCAGCATGACCACCGAGATCGCGGTCCGCACCGACGAGCCGGAGCCCTCCGGTACCGGCCTGACCAACGCCAAGCTGGCCATGTGGGCGTTCCTCGCCTCCGAGTGCCTGCTCTTCGGCGCCTTCATCTCGACGTTCCTGCTCTACCGGCGCCGATCGGAGGGCCTGACGCCGCGCGACGTCTACAACATCCCGTTCACCTCCGCGACGTCGTTCATCCTCCTGATGAGCTCGCTGACGATGGTGCTGGCCCTGGCGGCGATCCAGCGCGGCGACCACCGGCGGCTGCGGGTCTGGCTGATCGCCACCTGCCTGTTCGGGCTCACCTTCGTGGCCGGCCAGGTCTTCGAGTTCACCGAGTTCTACCGCGAGGGGTTGAAGCTCTCCACCAACCTGTTCGGGTCCAGCTTCTTCGTGCTGACGGGCATCCACGGGGCCCACGTAACGGTCGGCATCATCTGGCTGCTGTCGCTCTGGGGCCTGTCGTCCCAGGGTCGCCTCACCAAGCTCGACTCCGAGAAGGTGGAGATCGCCGGCCTGTACTGGCACTTCGTCGACGTCGTCTGGATCGTGATCTTCACGGTCGTCTACCTGATCCCGCAGTAGGAGCACCGCCGTGAGCGACACCGAGAGCACGGGCGCGACCGCCACCGAGGCGAGGTCGGCGGAGGTCGAGGTGGCCGCGGCGCGCGGGCTCGTCGAGGACCCGAGCGGGGCGGTCGTGCTGCTGCCCGGAGAGATCCGGCCCCACCCGACGCCGTTCCAGTACGTGATGATCTTCGTCGCCCTCGTGATCGTCACCGCCCTCGAGGTCGGCATGTACTACCTCGAGGGGGAGATCCCCGACGGCCTGATCATCACCTTCCTGCTCACGTTCGCGGTCGTGAAGTTCGGTCTCGTGGCGTCGTGGTTCATGCACCTGCGCACCGACCGCCCGGTCTTCCGTCGGTTCTTCCTGGTGGGCATCGTCGCGGCCGTCGTCCTCTACGTGGCCGTACTGGCGACGTTCCACTTCTGGAGCGGGGGCAGCTGAGACGGTGGACGGCTCCCGCGCGACCGGCGCGGGCCGGCGGGCCTCCCCGGCCCTGCTACCCACCGCGCGGGCGCGGAGGCGGGCGTGACGCCCGTCCTCGCCGCCACGCCGCTCCCCGCCTGGCGTCCCGAACCCGACGTCTGGCTGGTCCTCGGGACGCTCGGGGTCGCCTACCTGCTGGCGGTGGTGCGGCTGGGTCCCCGCCACGCCCCCGGACCGGGGCCCGCCGTCACCCGCTTCCAGGTCGTCGCGTTCAGCCTCGGCCTGTTCACGCTCTGGCTCGTCTCCGACTGGCCCATCCACGAGCTGGGGGAGGAGTACATCTACTCCGCCCACATGGTCCAGCACCTCATGTTCACCCTCGTCGGTGTGCCTCTGATGCTGGCCGGGACGCCCGCCTGGATGCTGCGGCTCCTCCTCCGCCCGCCCCGCCTGTTCCGGACGGTTCGGTGGTTGAGCCGCCTGCTCCCGGCCCTCGTCGTCTACAACGTGGTCCTGGTCCTGACGCACTGGCCCGCCGTCGTCGACCTGACCCTCCGGAACGGGCTCGCGCACTTCCTGGCCCACGTGGTGCTGGTGGTGACGTCGGTCGTCGTGTGGATGCCGGTCCTCTCGCCGCTGCCGGAGATCCCCCGCCTGTTCCCGCCGATGCGGATGGTGTACCTGTTCCTCCAGTCGGTCCTGCCGACCGTGCCGGCCTCCTTCCTCACCTTCGGCAGCAAGCCGCTCTACCCTCGCTACGAGTTGATGCCCAAGCTCTTCGGCTGGAGCGCCCTCGACGACCAACTCGTCGCCGGGCTGATCATGAAGATCGCGGCCGGCCTGCTGCTCTGGACCGTGCTGGCCGTGATCTTCTTCCGGTGGGCCTCCGAGGAGAACGCGGACGCCGTTCCGCGCCATGATCTCAACGTGACGGATCGTGACCTGACCGAGATGGGAATGACGACCTCATGAGCACCGAGACCCCCGAAGCCGGCGCGGGCGGCGTCGACACGCAGACCCTGGAGCCGCCCTCCGAAGGCGCCGCCACCACGGCACCGGCTGCCGTCGAGGCCGCTCGCCGCGAGCAGCGCTGGAACACCACGCGCGACCGTCTCCTCTTCCCGCTGATCCTGCCCGTCGCCGTGCTGGCGGTGGTCCTGTTCTTCGTGCTCAACGTGTCGCGGGTGTTCCTGGCCGTGCACGGGAACCTGCCGGTGATCATCGCCACGATCGTCACCCTCGCGATCCTGGGCGGAGCGGCCTGGATCTCGGCGACGCCGTCGGCGCGGTCGGGGTCGCTCAGCGTGCTCATGATCGGGGTGGCGTTCCTCGTCCTCATCAGCGGCCTGACTGTCCTGGGGCACTCCCAGGAGAAGAAGGCTCCGAAGGCGGCCGGACCCAAGGCGCCGACGGGTCCGTACATCAACACCCTCGAGGTCGACGCCCTGGCGTCGTTGAGCTTCCAGGCCAAGGAGTTCACCGTCCCGCCGGGCATCAACCGGATCAACTACATCGACAAGGGCGGCACCCACACCCTGCTCTTCGACGAGCCTCAGTTCAGCTACTTCCGCCTCGCGGTGCCCGAGGGCCCGGCGACCGGCAAGGTCGACCTCCCGGCCGGCAAGTACACGATCTTCTGCGACGTGCCGGGCCACCGGGCCGCGGGCATGTGGGCCGACCTCAAGGTGGAGGAAGGCGCGCCCAACACCGGACCGGGCCAGGAGGGTGCCGGCGGCGCGGGCGGTGAGGCCCCGGCCGGCGGTGAGGCCCCGGCCGGCGGAGCTACCCCGGCCACTTCGGCCCCGGCGGGCGGAGCTACCCCGGCCACCTCGGCCCCGGCCGGCGGCGACACCCCGGCCGCGTCCACCACGGGCGGCGGTGCCTGACGTGGCGGGGTCCGTCGAGCCTCGTCCCCGACGCCGCTCCCGCACGCTGCTCGTCCTGGCCGGCCTGGCGGTCGCCGCCGCCGTGGCCGGCACGGCCTGCGGTTCGGGCGGTGGCGTCGACACCTCCAAGTACGTGGAACCGAAGGGCCCGCCGGTGAAGGTGCTCGCCTTCAAGGCCAAGAACTTCAAGTTCACCCCCGACCAGGTCAGCGCGCCGTCGGGGATCCTGGAGCTCGAGGTCACGAGCACCGAGGCCACCCACGACCTCGCCATCCACGACGTCGACGGCTTCCTGGTGCCCAAGGTCAGCCAGGGGCAGACGGCCTCCAAGAAGGTCGAGCTCGAGGCCGGTACCTACCACTTCTACTGCACGATCCCGGGTCACGAGGCGGCCGGGATGAAGGGCACGCTCGTCGTCGGATAGGTGCCGGCGGTCGGGGGTACCGGGTGGGGCGCGGGTAGCGTGCCCTCCGTGGTGGACGGGATCGACCTTCGCCGGGTGCCCGGCCACGTCGCGATCGTCATGGACGGCAACGGCCGCTGGGCCGAGCGCCGGGGCCTGAAGCGCACCGACGGCCACGCCGCCGGCGAGGAAGCGCTCTTCGACACCGTCGAGGGCGCGCTCGAGCTCGGCCTCTCGTGGCTGACGGTCTTCGCGTTCTCCACCGAGAACTGGCGCCGCCCGCTCGACGAGGTGCGCTTCCTCATGCGCTTCAACGAGAGCCTGCTCCTGCGGCGCCGCGACGAGATGCACCAGCGGCAGGTGCGGGTCCGCTTCCTGGGCCGGCGCGGGGGCCGGGTGCCGGGTCGGCTGCGCCGGCGGATCGAGGAGACCGAAGAGCTCACGCGGCGGAACCGCCGCATGACTCTCAGCTTCGCGTTCAACTACGGAGGCCGGGCCGAGATCGTCGACGCCGTCCGGGCGCTGGCCGCCGAAGCCGCCGACGGGAAGCTCGATCCCGAGCGCATCGACGACAAGGTGCTGGCCCGGCGCCTCTACGCGCCCGACATGCCCGATCCCGACCTGGTGATCCGGACGTCGGGCGAGTACCGGCTCTCCAACTTCTTGCTGTGGGAGAGCGCATACTCGGAGCTCGTCTTCACCGACGTGCTCTGGCCCGACTTCCGCCGCGACGACCTCTTCGACGCCGTCCGCCGCTACCAGGGCCGCCGCCGTCGCTTCGGCGGCCTCGACGCCTGACCGGGGCGGCGGCGTGGGGGCACTGGGGTCCGCGCCGCATCGTGGGGGGCCGGGGCCGCAGGTGAGCCGGGGGTAGCGTTTCATCCGTGCCCTCGATCGAACGTCCCGCGATGGCCGCCTACGGGGTGCCCACCGACCTCGACGGCGCCCTGCCGTGGGAGTGGGCGGAGGAGCGCCTCGTAGCGAGCCGCAACTACTGGGTCGTCACCGCCTCGGCCCAGGCTCGTCCGCACGCCATGCCGGTCTGGGGCGTGTGGCTGCCCGACGCCGAGCGCTTCTGGTTCTCCTCCTCGCCCGACTCGCGCAAGGCGCGGAACCTGGCCGAGAACCCGCGGTGCTCGTTCGCGGTCGACGACACGGTGGAGTGCGTGTCGGTCGAGGGCCTCGCCCGCCGGGCCGACCCCGAGGCCGATGCCGCGGCCGTCGACGCCGCGGCCGGCGCCTGGGCCCGCAAGTACTGGGACGACCCGGAGGTCCACGCCGAGATGGCGGGGTTCTTCCGCGGCAACGCCGTGTTCGAGGTCACGCCCGAGCAGGCGTTCGGGATCATCGAGCGTGAGGACGACTTCGCCCGGAGGGCGACCCGCTGGCGCTGGTGACGCCGGGCCGGGCGGTCCCGGACCCCCGGCCGATGGGGGCCGGAATTACACTCGTGTCATGTCCCTCTACCGCGACCGGGGCGTCGTGCTGCGCACGGTCAAGCTGGGGGAGGCCGACCGGATAGTCACCCTGTTCACGCAGGTGAACGGGCGGGTCCGGGCCGTGGCCAAGGGCGTCCGCCGCAGTGGGAGCCGCTTCGGCGGCCGCCTCGAACCCACCAGCCACGTGGCGGTGCAGCTCTACCGGGGTCGCGAGCTCGACGTGGTCACCCAGGTGGAGACCGTCGACGCGTTCCGGGCCCTGCGCGAGCACTACGGGGCGCTGACGCACGCGGTGTCGATGCTGGAGGCCGTCGACGCCGTCTCCCCGGAGCGGGAGCGGAACGCCCCCCTGTACGCCATGCTGCACGGCGCCCTGCGCACCCTCTCGACCCGGCCGTCGCCCCTGGTGGCCCCGGCGTTCTTCTGGAAGCTCCTGGCGCTCGAAGGTGTCCAGCCCATCCTCGACGGGTGCGTCGCCTGCGGGGCCGGAGCGCCGTTCGCCGCCCTCGACCTCGGCGAGGGCGGCGTCCGTTGCCCTCGTTGCACCTCGGCCGGCGGCCTGCGTTCCCGGCCCGCCGCCCTCGAGACGATCAGGCGGATCCTGGGTGGCGAGCTCGGCCGGGTCCTCGACGAGCCGCCCGAGCCCGACGTCGCCCGCGAGGTCGAGCACCTGGGCGTCGCCGCGATCGAGTACCACCTGGAGCGCCGCCTCCGCAGCGCCGCCCTCCTCTGACGCCCCCAGCATGTTGCGATCGACCCCCCTGTGGTGTGGTCGAGCGCAACGCGCTGGGGAAATGGCGATCCGTCGTCCCGAGCATGTTGCGATCGACCCCCCTGTGGTGTGGTCGAGTGCAACGCGCTGGGGAAATGGCGATCCGCCGGGCACCCGGTGCGGCTTGTAGCATCGATCGGTCATGGCCAACCCCGACCGCATGGAGCGGATAGTCAACCTCGCCAAGCGGCGCGGCCTCGTGTTCCCCTCCAGCGAGATCTACGGCGGGTTCCGGTCCACCTGGGACTACGGGCCGCTCGGCGTGCTGCTCAAGCGCAACGTCAAGGACGCGTGGTGGCGCTCGATGGTCCAGCTCCGCGGCGACGTCGTGGGCCTCGACTCGGCCGTGCTCATGGCCCCGCAGGTCTGGGAGGCCAGCGGCCACCTCGCCACCTTCACCGATCCGCTGGTCGACTGCCGCTCCTGCAAGGAGCGCTTCCGGGCCGACCAGCTACCCGAGTCCGGTGCCTGCCCCAACTGCGGCGCCAAGGGGAGCTTCACCGAGGCCCGCCACTTCAACCTGATGTTCAAGACCCACGTCGGCCCGGTGGAGGACGACGCCAGCGTGGCCTACCTCCGGCCCGAGACGGCCCAGGGCATCTTCGTGAACTTCGCCAACGTCCTCACGACCAGCCGCCTGAAGCCCCCGTTCGGGATCGCGCAGATCGGCAAGTCGTTCCGCAACGAGATCACGCCGGGCAACTTCATCTTCCGGACCCGCGAGTTCGAGCAGATGGAGATGGAGTTCTTCGTCCCCCCCGACGAGGGGGAGAAGTGGTTCGAGTACTGGTGCACCGAGCGGTTCCGCTGGTACGAGGAGCTGGGCATCCCGTCGGAGATGCTCCGCATGCGTCCCCACGAACCCGACGAGCTGTCGCACTACTCGGTCGGCACCGCCGACGTGGAGTTCGCCTACCCCTGGGGGTGGGGTGAGCTCGAGGGGGTGGCGAACCGGACCGACTACGACCTCCGCCAGCACGCGGAGCACTCGGGCCAGGACCTGAGCTACTTCGACCAGGAGTCGGACACCCGCTACGTGCCCCACGTGATCGAGCCCGCGGCGGGGGCCGACCGGGCCACGCTCGCGTTCCTCCTCGCCGCGTACCGGGAGGAGGAGGCGCCCACCGCCTCGGGGGGCGTGGAGAAGCGGACGGTCCTGCGCCTGCACCCCCGCCTCGCCCCGATCAAGGTCGCGGTGCTGCCGCTCTCCAAGAACGAGAAGCTGGTGCCCCTGGCGGGCGAGGTGGCCGGGATGCTCCGGCCGCGGCTGATGATCGACGTCGACGCGTCCGGGTCGATCGGGCGCCGCTACCGCCGCCACGACGAGATCGGCACCCCGTACTGCGTGACCGTCGACTTCGAGAGCCTCGACGACCGGTCGGTCACCATCCGCGACCGCGACTCGATGGAGCAGGAGCGGCTGCCGATCGACGACCTCGTCGCCCACCTGGAGGAGCGCCTCGACCGGTGAGCGGCCGCACGCACTACGAGGTCCTGGGGGTCGAGCCCGGCGCGGAGCGCGATGCCATCCGTGAGGCCTACCGCTCCCGGATCGCCGAGCTGAGCCCCGACTCCTACCGCGGCTCCGCCGAGGAGCGCGTCGACGAGTCGATGCGGGTGAACAAGGCGTGGAACGTGCTCTCCGACCCGTTCCAGCGTCGCCGCTACGACGACCAGCTCGACTCCGGAACCGGCACCGTCGCCGACGACACCGGTTCGGGCGCCCACGACGAGACGTCGACGACCCCGGCGGCGCGCCCGGTGGGGGGCCTCCAGGGCCTCTTCGCCGGCCGTCGGGCCGCGGGCGGCGCCGCTGGTGGCGCCGGCGGCGCCAAGGGGCCGGGAGGCGGCGGGGCCGGATCGGGTCGGGAGCGGCCGGCACCGGCCGAGTACCCGGCGGGCCTGGTGCCCGCTCCCACGCGCAGCCGCATCAACGCCCTCTCCATCGACCTGGCGATCCTCATCCTGATCGTCTTCGGCCTCCAGTTCGTGAACCACGCGGTCTCCGAGAAGGTGCTCGTCGTCTACCGCGACGGGAAGCCGGCCAAGACCGTGGAGGTCAAGGACCGCGATCCCGTCGCCCTCGAGAAGGACCTCCAGGCCGCCGAGGAGCGCCGCACCGCCGACCGGCGTCGCGAGGCCGAGCGCAAGGGCGAGAAGCCGCCCAAGGCGCCCAAGATCGAGATCAAGGACGAGAAGCTGGCCGTGGGCGGCGCGGCCGTGGCCCTCACGCTCGCGTCGGTGATCCTCCCGCTCGCGTACCTGGTCCCGCTCTCGGCGTACACGGGGCAGACCCTGGGCAAGAAGCGCGCCGGCCTGGTCCTGGTCCGGGTCGACGGGTCGCCGGCCGGCTGGACGGCGAGCCTGGTCCACTACGGGGTTCCCATCGTCGTGGGGCTGCTCCTCATGCCGATCGGATACCTGATCGGCATCGGTCTGGTGCTCTGGTGGCTGGGCGATCCCCGGCGCCAGGGCGTCCACGACAAGCTGGCCCGCACGCTCGTGGTCGAGGTACCACCCGGCGGCGTGCCGCGCGCCGGTGCTTAGACTCGACCGGGAGGGCGGCGCACGCCACGTCCGGGTCGCCCTTCGGCGCTCACGAGGCGTGATCTCCCTGTCCGGCCCCACGCTCACGTCCCACCGTCCCGGGCTCGCCCGCCACCGCCGTGCCGGTGCTCGCAGCCCCCGTCCCGAAAGGGCCCTGGCACGATGACCACCTACGTCCATGCGTTCGAAGAGGGTTCCAAGGAGCAGAAGTACCTCCTGGGGGGCAAGGGCGCGAACCTCGCCGAGATGACGAACCTGGGGCTGCCCGTGCCGCCGGGGTTCACGATCACCACCGACGCCTGCAAGGCGTACATGGCGGCGGGTGACCGGCTCCCCGGCGGACTGATGGACGAGGTCGCCGCCCGCCGGGCCGAGCTCGAGGAGAAGATGGGCAAGCGCCTGGGCGACGCCGACGACCCGCTCCTGGTCTCGGTGCGTTCCGGCGCCGCGTTCTCGATGCCGGGGATGATGGACACCGTCCTCAACCTGGGTCTCAACGACGTCTCGGTCGGAGGCCTCGCCCGCCAGACGGGCAACGAGCGCTTCGCCTTCGACTCCTACCGGCGCTTCGTCCAGATGTTCGGCAAGGTCGTCCTCGACGTCGACGGCGACCTCTTCGAGGACGCCCTGCACGCCAAGCGCGAGGAGCGGGGCGTCGCCACCGATCCCGAGCTGGGCGCCGACGACCTGCGCGAGCTGGTGGAGGCGTTCAAGGCGATCGTGAAGGCCGAGGCCGGGATCGAGTTTCCCCAGGATCCCGACGAGCAGCTCCGTCACGCCATCGAGGCGGTGTTCAAGTCGTGGAACGGTGACCGGGCCCGCCTGTACCGCGACCACGAGGGCATCCCGCACGACCTGGGTACGGCGGTGAACGTCCAGAGCATGGTGTTCGGCAACAAGGGCGACGACTCCGGCACCGGTGTGGCGTTCACCCGCGACCCGGCGACCGGCGAGAACGTCCGCTACGGCGACTTCCTTTCCAACGCCCAGGGCGAAGACGTCGTGGCCGGCATCCGCGTCACCGAGCCCCTGTCCGCGATGGGGCAGCACTTCCCCGAGAGCCACCGTGGCCTCCTCGAGGTCATGGACCTCCTCGAGCGGCACTACCGCGACATGTGCGACATCGAGTTCACGATCGAGCAGGGCAAGCTGTTCATCCTCCAGACCCGGGTCGGCAAGCGCACCGCGGCGGCCGCGCTGCGCATGGCGACCGAGATGGTCGACGAGGGCCTCATCGACCGCCGGGAGGCCGTCCTGAGGATCCAGCCGGCGCAGCTCGACCAGCTCCTGCACCCGCAGTTCGACCCGGCCGCTTCCTACGACGCGCTCGCCAAGGGCCTGAACGCGTCGCCGGGCGCGGCCGTGGGCCAGGTGTACTTCACCGCCGACGACGCCGAGGCCCACCACGAGGCGGGCGAGAAGGTGATCCTCGTGCGGCCCGAGACCTCACCCGACGACCTCCACGGGATGATCGCGGCGGAGGGGATCCTCACGTCTCGGGGCGGCCTCGTCAGCCACGCGGCCGTGGTGGCGCGGGGCATGGGGACCCCGGCGATCTGCGGGGCCGAGGCGGTGCGCATCGACATGGAGTCGCGCTCGTTCCGGGTCGGCGACACCGTCGTCGCCGAGGGCGACGTGATCTCGATCAACGGAACCACCGGTGAGGTGGTCCTGGGTGCGGTGCCGGTGGTGGTCCCCGAGCCGACCGGTCCGTTCGGGACGCTCCTGGAGTGGGCCGACGAGCTCCGGCGCCTCGGCGTGCGCACCAACGCCGACCTGCCGGCCGACGCCCGCAAGGCGCGCGACTTCGGCGCCGAGGGGATCGGCCTGTGCCGCACGGAGCACATGTTCCTCGGCGACCGCCTGCCGATCGTGCAGCGGATGATCCTCGCCGAGACCCCCGACGAGGAGGAGGCGGCCCTGGCCGAGCTCCACGACCGCCAGCGGCAGGACTTCGTCGAGATCTTCGAGGCCATGGACGGGCTGCCCGTCACGATCCGCCTCCTCGACCCGCCGCTTCACGAGTTCCTCCCCGACATTGAGGAGCTGCTGGTGGCCAAGGCCCTCGGCCGGCTCGACGCGCAGGGCGAGAAGCTCCTCGCCGCGGCGCAGGTGTGGCGGGAGGCGAACCCGATGTTCGGGACCCGCGGTTGTCGGCTGGCCATCGTGCGTCCCGGCCTGTACCAGATGCAGGCGAAGGCCATCATCGAGGCGGCGATCGACCGGCGCCGGGCCGGGGGCGACCCGCGGGTGGAGATCATGATCCCGCTCGCCGTCACCCGGGCCGAGCTCGGCTACCTCGTCGACGAGGTCCACCGGGTCGCGGAGGAGACCTTCGCCGAGGCCGGCGACCGCTTCGAGTACCTGGTCGGCACCATGGTCGAGACGCCCCGCGCCGCGCTGGTGGCCGGCGAGATCGCCGAGGTGGCCCAGTTCTTCTCGTTCGGCACCAACGACCTCACCCAGATGACGTACGGCTTCTCCCGCGACGACGTCGAGGGTCGGTTCATGCCCCGATACCTCGAGCTCGGCCTGCTGGCCGCGAACCCGTTCGAGACCCTCGACACCGAGGGGGTGGGTCAGCTGGTCCGCATGGGTGTCGAACACGGCCGCGCCACGCGCCCCGACCTGAAGCTCGGCATCTGCGGGGAGCACGGCGGCGACCCCGCCTCGGTGGAGTTCTGCCACCGGGCCGGTCTCGACTACGTGAGCTGCTCCCCGTTCCGGGTCCCGCTCGCCCGGCTCGCCGCGGCGCACGCGGCCCTGGGGGAGTCCGGCCCGGCGGCCAGCGCCTAGAGACCCCCGATCCGGTTCGCGGCCTGTCGTCGTTCGCGGCCCACGCCGTCGCCTCGATCCGCAACACGGTGGTCGTCGACCGTGCGGTCGACCTCACGCTGCTCGGACCGCTCGGCTGCGGGATCCAGACCGGGGCCGGTTTCGGTCCTCAGCGCGCTCGGATCAACGAGGCCGAGAAGGCGTCGAACGACGGCGTGGTCGTCAAGCCCGTCCTGCTCCCGGCCCGGGGGTAGCGCCGGCTCCGACCCGGTGGCGACCGGTCGCGCCGGGCGACCTTGGATGTCACACCCGCGGGTTAGCGTGCGGGGGATGGTTCACGAGTCGGTTCCCGCTCCGCCGCTCCCGGTGTCCGAGGGCCCGAGCGACCGGGCCCGGCGGTGGGCCTCCACCATGGACGGCCATGCCGGTGAGGCCCGGATGCGCCGGGCCCACGCCGGGCCCGGACCGCCCGTCGGTCCGGTGGAGGTCGTCGGGCGGGAGCACCGCGAGGAAGCCGAGGACGCCTGGCTCGCCCCCGGGGCGACGCGCGCCCGGGGGCCCGGGCGCCGAGCCCGGCCCGAGGACCCCGACCCGTTCCGCACCTGCTTCGAGCGCGACCGCGACCGGATCGTGCACGGCGCCGCGTTCCGGCGCCTGGCCGGCAAGACCCAGGTCTTCGTCTTCCCCGACGATCACCAGCGGACCCGCCTCACCCACGCGATCGAGGTGGCCCAGGTGGCCGCCGCAATCGCCCGGGCCCTGAGGCTCAACGTGGCGCTGGTGGAGGCCATCGCCCTCGGGCACGACTGCGGCCACGGGCCCTTCGGCCACGCCAGCGAGGACGCCCTGTCCCCGTTCCTGCGCGACGGGTTCGACCACGCCGTGTGGGGCGCCGACGTGGCGTTGGTGCCCCTCAACCTCTGCGAGGAGACGCTCGACGGCATCCGGAACCACTCGTGGTCCCGGCCCGCGCCGTCGACCGCCGAGGGCGAGGTCGTCTCGTGGGCCGACCGCATCGCTTACGTCTGCCACGACTTCGAGGACGCCGTGCGCGCCGGGATCGTCACCCCCGACATGCTGCCCACGGTCGTCGAGGCCCGGTGCGGCGCCGACCACTCGGGGCAGCTCGGTGCCTTCATCGGTGCGGTCGTCGACGCCGCCGCCTCCACGGGTGAGGTGGGGATGGCCGAGCCCATGGCGGAGGCCCTGGCCGCCTTCCGCGACTTCAACTACCGCCACGTGTACATGAGGCCGGCGTCGGTGGCGCAGGGTGTGGTGGTCGCCCGCCTCCTCGGGGCGCTGGTCGAGCACTACTCGGACCGCCCCCACGCACTTCCGGGCGGCCCCGGCCCCGACCCCGACGGGCCCGCAGGCGGCGAAGCCGCCCGGCGGCGAGCCGTCGCATACGTGGCCGGCATGACCGACCGCTTCGCCTACCGGCAGGCGGTCGCCCACCTCGGGTGGCGCGACGCCGTCCCGGCCGGCGTCGACCTGGGCGCCCGCTGACCGGCCCCGGCGGTCAGGGCCGGGCGGCGGAGTCCGGTGCCGGCGACGCCTAGCCTCTAGCGGCGATGGGGATCGTCGACGACGACGTCGCCCGGGTCCGGGAGCTCACCGACCTCGCCGAGCTCGTGGGCGAGCACATGGCCCTCAAGCGCGCCGGGCGGCGCTTCGTGGGGCTGTGCCCGTTCCACACGGAGAAGACGCCTTCGTTCTCGGTGAACCCAGAGCTGGGCGTCTACTACTGCTTCGGCTGCCAGGCGTCGGGCGATGCCATCACCTTCGTGCGCGAGGTGGAGCACCTCGACTTCGTGGGGGCCGTGGAGCGGCTGGCGTCGCGCGTCGGGATGACGCTCCGCTACGACGACAGCAGCCAGGGCCGCGACCGCCGCCGGGCCGCCCGTCTCGCCGAGGCGGTGGGTTCCGCCATCGACTTCTACCACCGGATCCTGGTCGACGATCCCGCCGGTGGGGAGGCCCGGCGCTACCTGCGCAGCCGGGGGTTCGACGGCGACGCGGCGCGGCGGTTCCGGCTCGGGTTCGCCCCCGGGTCGTTCGACGCGCTGACCCGCCACCTGCACCGGAAGGGCTTCAGCCGTGACGAGATGATCACGGCCGGGTTGAGCTTCACCAACCGGGCCCAGCGCCTCCAGGACCAGTTCCGCGACCGGTTGATGTTCCCGATCCACGACAGCCGGGGCGAGCCGGCGGGCTTCGGCGGGCGAGCGCTCGTAGCGGGCGCGGGGCCGAAGTACAAGAACTCCCCCGAGACCCCGCTCTACCACAAGAGCCGGATGCTCTACTGGCTGCACGAGGCCAAGGCCGACATCGTGGCGTCGGGCGGGGTGGTGGTCTGCGAGGGGTACACCGACGTGATGGCCCTGGTCCTCTCGGGCGTCCCGCAGGCCGTCGCCACGTGCGGCACCGCGGTCACCGACGATCACGTGAGGGCCCTCACCAAGCTGGCCCGGCGCGTCACGCTCGCCTACGACGCCGACAGCGCCGGGCAGGCGGCGGCCGAACGGTGGTACGCGTGGGAGCAGGAGCACGAGGTCGAGGTCCGGGTCGCGGCCCTGCCGGCCGGGCGCGACCCCGCCGAGGTGTGGGCCGAGTCGCCCGACGCCCTGCGCCGGGCGATCGACGACGCGGTGCCCTTCCTGGCCTTCCGCCTCAACCGGGTCCTCGCGGGCGCCGATCTGTCGACGGTGGAAGGACGGGCCCGGGCCGCCAACAGCGCCGTCGACGTGATCGCCCAGCACCCGAGCGACCTCGTCCGCGACCAGTACGTCATGCAGATCTCGGGGCAGGTCGGGATCGAGCCGGAGCGCATCCGGGCCGCCGTCGACCGGATCCGCCGGCAGCCGGGGGGAGGTCCGGCCCGGCCGGCCGACCGCGCCGGTCCCGAACGCCGGAACGAGGGGGTGCCACGCGCGCCCGGCGCGGTCCGCCCGGGCG
>WBZR01003463.1_pt1 | contig 14208 bp, 12 predicted proteins | sample 5204231 | NCBI WGS metagenome assembly WBZR01 (sample SAMN12412403, study PRJNA552823) | activated sludge metagenome | isolation source: activated sludge from anammox sidestream of wastewater treatment plant... | place: USA: Virginia | collected 2017-08 | reverse complement strand
GCGGAGCTCCCATGATGCAGGTGAATCACAAGTACTACGAGAACCTCACCCCCGAGAAGGTCGACGGGATCCTGGACGCGCTGAAATGAGCGAGATCCTGCTGAACCAGTGCTGCTACGAGACGCTGCAGTTCGCGCAGCCGTGGACGCTGGAGAACTATCTGAAGATCGGCGGCTACGAGGCGTGGCGAAAGATCCTTGCCGAGCGGACGCCGCCCGACAAGGTCATCGAGGAAGTCAAGGGTTCAGGTCTGCGCGGCCGCGGCGGCGCGGGTTTCCCTACCGGCGTGAAATGGAGCTTCATGCCGCGATCCGCGCCGGTACAGAAATACATCGTCTGCAACTCCGACGAGAGCGAGCCGGGCACCTGCAAGGATCGCGACATTCTTCGGTTCAATCCCCACGCGCTGGTCGAGGGCATGGCCATCGCGGGCTACGCGATCGGAGCGACGGTCGGGTACAACTACATGCGCGGGGAGTTTCTCGATGAACCCTATCAGCGCTTCGAGCAGGCCGTGCGCGAGGCCTATGAGCTCGGGCTGCTCGGCAGGAACATCCAGGGATCGGGGGTGGATTTCGAGCTGCACGGGTCGCTGGGTGCTGGTGCCTACATCTGCGGCGAGGAGACGGCTTTGCTGGAGTCGCTCGAGGGCAAGAAGGGAATGCCGCGCTTCAAGCCGCCGTTCCCGGCGAACTACGGCCTGTACGGAAAACCGACGACCATCAACAACACGGAGTCGCTGGCCTCCGTGCCCACGATACTGCGCAAGGGCGCGAAGTGGTTCGCCGCGATGGGCAAGCCCACCTCCGGTGGCACGAAGATCTTCTCCGTGAGCGGCCACGTGACGAGGCCCGGCAATTACGAGATCCCGATGGGCACGCCGTTCAGGGATCTGCTCGAGCTCGCCGGCGGGGTGCGCGGTGGGCGCGCGCTGAAGGCTGTCATCCCGGGGGGCTCCTCGGTGCCCGTCGTCCCGGGGGAGACGATGATGACGGTCCACATGGATTATGACTCCATAAGCAAGGCCGGCTCGATGCTGGGGTCGGGCGCCGTAATCGTCATGGACGAGACCACCGACATGGTGAAGGTCCTGCGACGCATCTCGCGCTTCTATTTCTCGGAATCCTGCGGTCAGTGCACGCCCTGCCGCGAGGGCACCGGGTGGCTGTATCGCATGCTGACGCGCATCGTCGAGGGGACCGGAACGGCCGACGACATCGCCCGGCTCGACGATGTCGCCTCGAAGATCCTCGGGCGTACCATCTGTGCGCTGGGCGACGCAGCGGCGATGCCCGTACAGAGTTTCATCAAGCACTACCGGCACGAGTTCGAGCACTACATTGACCACGGCCGCAGCATCGTGGGCGACGAGAGGGCCAGGGCCGCGTAGGCCCGGGGCGATCCGCCATTGGGCTACACGCTTCGAGCGCGCCGCCACCAATCACTGATGACGGTCTGACCATCACGATCGAATGAGCGAAGAACTCGTCAACATCGAAGTGGACGGCGTACCGATGAAGGCGCGCAAGGGCGCCATGATCATCGAGGCCACCGACGCGGCCGACATCTACATCCCGCGCTTCTGCTATCACGAGAAGCTCTCGGTGGCGGCCAATTGCCGCATGTGCCTCGTGCAGGTGGAGAAGATGGCAAAGCCGGCGCCGGCATGCGCCACGCCCGTGATGGAGGGCATGAAGATCTACACCAAGTCGCCGGCGGCCCGCGATGCGCAGAAGGCGACGATGGAGTTCCTGCTCATCAACCATCCGCTGGACTGTCCCATCTGCGACCAGGGGGGTGAGTGCGAGCTGCAGGATCTCTCGATGGGATATGGCGCGAGCGTCTCGCGCTATACCGAGGGCAAGCGCGTCGTCAAGGACAAGAACATTGGACCGCTGATCCAGACCGACATGACCCGCTGCATACATTGCACGCGCTGCGTGCGGTTCGGCGAGGAGGTGGCGGGCCTGCGCGAGCTCGGCGCGACCGGGCGCGGCGAGTATATGCAGATCGGCACGTACATCGAGAAGGCGGTGCGTTCCGAGCTGTCCGGCAACGTCATCGACCTCTGCCCGGTCGGCGCCCTGACCTCCAAGCCTTTCCGTTACACGGCGCGTGCGTGGGAGCTGCGGGCGAAATCCTCGATCGCGCCCCATGACTGCGTCGGGTCGAACATCGAGATCCACGTCAAGGGCCAGAAGGTCAAGCGGGTGGTTCCGCGCGAGAACGAATCGGTCAACGAGGTGTGGATATCCGACCGTGACCGCTACGGCTACGAGGGGTTGAACAGTCCGGCGCGCCTTCTGACGCCCATGGTCAAGGACCACGGCCAGTGGCGGGAAGTGGACTGGGACACGGCAATCAGGGCGACGGCCGAGGCGCTGCGGACACTGCTGCGCGAATCCGGACCTGGCCATCTCGCAGGATTGGCCTCGCCGGGTTCGACGGTCGAAGAGCTCTACCTGTTCCAGAAGCTGCTGCGCGGGCTAGGCGTCAGCAATATCGATCATCGGCTGCGGCAGGGAGACTTCCGCGACCAGCAGCACGCGCCGCTGTACCCGTCGCTCGGGCAGTCAATCGCCGATCTCGAGCAGCAGCAGGCGGTGCTGATCATCGGTTCCGACGTGCGCCGCGAGCAGCCGCTCATCAATCACCGTCTGCGCAAGGCGGCCCTGCGCGGAGCCGGAATGCTGGTGATCAATCCCGTCGACTTCGATTTCAACTGGCCCGTGCGGGAGAGGCAGATCGTGGCGCCCGGCCTGATGATCGCGGCGCTGGCGGGCGTGGCGCGCGCCCTGGCGGAGGCCGCCGATGACGGCGATGTAGTGGCGCGCCTGCACGATGCGCGCGTCGAGGAAGTGCACCGGCGCATCGCGGGCCAGCTCAAGGGCGCCGCTCGGAGCACGTTGTTGCTCGGCAACATCGCCGCGGCGCACCCCGACGGTTCGATATTGCGATCGCTCGCGCAGCTGGTCGCCAGGCTCAGCGGCAGCACGCTCGGGTATCTCAGCGACGGCGCGAACGGCGCGGGTGCCTGGCTGGCGGGCGCGCTGCCGCATCGCGGTCCGGCGGGTCAGGAGACCGCCGAAGCGGGTATGGACGCGCTCGCCGCGCTGCGCAAGCGCATACGGGCGTACATGCTCATGGGCGTGGATCCGGCGCTGGACACGTGGGACGGGCACGCCGCGGCCATCGCCATGCAGCGCGCCGGGTTCGTGATCGGCATCAGCTCGTTCCACAGCGATCTGCTGGACAGCCATGCCCACGTGCTGCTGCCCATGGCGGCCTTCGCCGAGACCCCGGGCACATACGTCAATGCGCAGGGCGACTGGCAGGGCTTCGAGGCAGCGGTCGCTCCACCGGGCGAGGCCAGGCCCGCCTGGCGCATCCTGCGCGTACTCGGCGATGCACTGGGCATCCCGGGCTTCTCGTACATGCAGTGCTCGGAGGTACTTGACGAATTGCGGCCGATGGTTGCCGATCGCAGGCCGGAGAACGTCGCCAGTCTGCCGGCCGGCACGCTCATCTACAAGGCGCCGACGGGCGGCGTCGAGAGGGTCACCACCGTTTCGATGTATTCGACCGATGCGCTCGTGCGCCATGCACCGGCATTGCAGGCCGCGAACGGGGCCGACGTCCGGGTGCGCGTGAGCCCCGGTCACGCCGCCTCGCACGGGCTGGCCGACGGCGCCCGGGTGCGGGTCGTGCAGGGCGAGGCGAAGGCCGAGGCGATACTCGCGGTCGACGCGCGGGTGCCGGACACCTGCGTGCTGATCGATGCGGTCGGGCCGCTGCACATGCTCGGTCCGGCATTCGGGCCGATCAGGGTGGAGCGCGCATGAGCATCCTCGGCTGGCTGCAGCAGCACGTGTTCTTCTGGATGTCGCCGCCGTGGTGGACAGTAACCAGCATCCTGCTGCAAATCATCGCGCTCGTCCTTCCCCTGATGCTCGGGGTGGCCTACCTGACGTTCGCCGAGCGCAAGATCATCGGCTGGATGCAGGTTCGCATGGGTCCGAATCGCGTGACGTTCTTCGGCATCCCGTGGCTGGGCGGCTGGGGCCAGCCGATCGCCGACGCGTTCAAGCTGATCTTCAAGGAAATCATCATCCCGGCCGGCGCGAACCGGTTCCTGTTCCTGCTTGCGCCGGTGCTGGCGCTGGGTTCGGCGCTGGCAGCCTGGGCGGTCATTCCACTGGACGCCACGATGGGGGTCACGGATGTCAACGCCGGACTGCTCTACATACTCGCCATGACCTCGGTGGGCGTGTACGGCGTCATCATCGCCGGATGGGCATCGAATTCGAAGTACGCGTTCCTGGGGGCGCTGCGATCGGCGGCGCAGATCGTCGCCTACGAGATCGCCATGGGTTTCGCTCTGGTGAGTGTGCTCATCGCCGCAGGCAGCCTGAACCTGCGCGACATCGTCGTGCGCCAGGACGGCAGCATGGCGCACTGGTTCTGGCTGCCGCTGCTGCCGATGTTTGTCGTCTACTTCATCTCCGGTGTGGCGGAGACCAATCGGGCCCCCTTCGACGTCGCGGAGGGCGAGTCGGAGATCGTCGCCGGCTTCCACGTCGAGTACTCGGGCATGGGGTTCGCGGTGTTCTTCCTTGCCGAGTACGCCAACATGATACTGATCGCCACGCTCGCCTCGGTGATGTTTCTGGGCGGCTGGCTCTCGCCGCTGCAGGGCCTGGCCGAACTGTGGGGCGGCTCGACGGAGTCGCTGTTCGCGACAGCCTACGTCGGCACGTTCCTCGGCCATGGATTGCACTGGCTCGTCTTCAAGGTGATGTTCCTGCTGCTGCTGTTCCTGTGGTTCCGCGCCACCTTCCCGCGTTACCGCTACGACCAGATCATGCGGCTCGGCTGGAAGGTATTCATACCGATGACGATAGTCTGGCTGATCGTGGTGGCGGTGCTGGTGATGGCCGAGGTGCCGCCCTGGTTCCAAAGGGCGTGAGGAGGAATCCATGCGCGCGATCATCAACTACCTGAACAGTCTGCTGCTGTGGGAGCTGGTCAAGGGCCTGGGGCTGACCGGGCGGTATCTGCTCGACCGCAAGATCACCATCCAGTACCCGGAGGAGAAGACGCCGCAGTCGCCGCGCTTCCGCGGACTCCACGCGCTGCGCCGGTATCCCAACGGGGAGGAGCGCTGCATCGCCTGCAAACTGTGCGAGGCGGTGTGTCCGGCCGTTGCCATCACGATCGAGTCGGAGGCGCGCGCCGACGGCACACGCCGCACCACCCGTTACGACATAGATCTCACCAAGTGCATTTTTTGCGGCTTCTGCGAGGAGTCCTGTCCGGTGGATTCGATCGTCGAGACGCGGCACTATGAGTATCACGGCGAGGCGCGCGGGGACCTGCTGATGACCAAGGAAAAGCTGCTCAAGCACGGCGAACTGCATGAAGAACGGATCGCCGCCGATCGGGCCCGCGAGGCGCCTTACCGCTAGGACGAACTAAGGACGGGAAAATGGAACAGTTCATCTTCTGGGCGTTCGCGGCGATGCTGGTGTTTTCGGCCTCAATGGTCATCACCGTTCGCAACCCGGTCCATGCGGTGTTGTTCCTGGTCGTCGCATTCGTGGCGAGCAGCGGGTTGTGGCTGCTGCTGGAGGCGGAGTTCCTGGCCATAGCGCTCGTGCTGGTATACGTCGGTGCGGTGATGGTGCTGTTCCTGTTCGTGGTCATGATGCTGGATATCAACGTCGCCAAGCTGCGCGAGGGTTTCATCCGCTATCTGCCGGTCGGGGCCGTCTTCGCCGTCGCGACGATCGTGGCGATGGGCCTGGTGGTCGGCTCGAGGAACTTCGGCCTGGAGCGCTACGCGGCCCCCGCGCGCGAGGCCGCCGACTACAACAACACCGCGGAGCTCGGCGCGCTGCTGTACACCAGGTTTCTCTACCCGTTCGAGATTGCCGGGCTCGTGCTGCTGGTCGCCATCATCGCCGCCATAGCGCTCTCTATTCGCGGCGCCCGGCAGATCAAGACTCCGAAACCCGAACGCCAGGTCGAGGTGCGCCGCGAGGAGCGGGTGCGTATCGTCAAGATGCCGGCGGAGAAGCGCACGTGATCCCGCTGTCGAATTACCTGGTGCTCGGCGCGGTGCTGTTCTGCCTGAGCGTGGCCGGCATGTTCATCAACCGCAAGAACGTGATCGTGCTGCTGATGTGCATCGAACTGATGCTGCTCGCGGTGAACACGAATTTCATCGCCTTCTCGCACTACCTGGGAGATCTCACCGGCCAGGTCTTCGTTTTCTTCATACTCACCGTCGCGGCGGCGGAGTCCGCCATCGGTCTGGCCATACTCGTGGTCGTGTTCCGCAACCGCCGCACGATAAACGTCGCCGATCTGAATGCGATGAAAGGCTGAGCCCTCCGATGCAGACCGCCATCCTCGTTATCGTGCTCGCCCCGCTGCTCGGCGCCATCGTCGCCGGCCTATTCGGCCGTCAGGTAGGCCGCGCCGGAGCGCATTGGATCACCATACTCGGGGTGGGAGCCTCGTTCGTGCTTTCGGCTTGGATGTTCTATGGCATCGCCCTGAAGGGCGTGGAACCGTTCGAATGGTCACTGTATCGCTGGGCGACGGTGGGAACGCTCGATCTGGAAGTCGGTTTCCTCATCGACAAGCTGACCGTGACGATGATGGCGGTCGTCACCTTCGTCTCGCTGATGGTCCACATCTACACCATCGGTTATATGCACGATGACCCTGGGTATCAGCGGTTCTTCGGCTACATCGCGCTGTTCACGTTCAGCATGCTCATGCTGGTGATGAGCAACAATTTCATGCAGCTGTACTTCGGCTGGGAGGCGGTGGGCCTGGTGTCCTACCTGCTGATCGGCTTCTGGTACACGCGGCCGACTGCGATTTACGCCAACCTGAAGGCGTTCCTCGTCAACCGTGTCGGCGACTTCGGATTTCTCCTCGGCATCGCTGTGGTGCTGATGTACGCGGGCTCACTGAACTACCAGGACGTGTTCGCGGCGGCACCGGAACTCGCTAGGCAGCGCGTCGGCATCATCGCAGGCCAGGAGTGGATGCTGCCGACGGTCATCTGCCTGCTGCTGTTCGTCGGTGCAATGGGCAAGTCCGCGCAGATGCCGCTGCACGTCTGGCTGCCGGACTCGATGGAGGGTCCGACCCCGATCTCCGCACTCATCCACGCCGCGACCATGGTGACGGCGGGCATCTTCATGGTGGCGCGAATGTCGCCGTTGTTCGAGCACTCCGATACCGCGCTGAACGTCGTCCTCATCGTTGGCGCGCTGACCGCGTTCCTCATGGGGCTGGTGGGCTTGGTGCAGAATGACATCAAGCGCGTGGTGGCCTATTCCACGCTCTCACAGCTTGGCTATATGACGGTGGCGCTGGGCGCATCGGCGTACAGCGTGGCGATCTTTCATCTTATGACCCACGCGTTCTTCAAGGCGCTGCTGTTCCTGGGCGCCGGATCGGTGATCATCGCCCTGCACCACGAGCAGGACATCCGGCGCATGGGAGGATTGCGCAGGTACATGCCGATCACCTGGATTACGAGCCTGGTCGGCTCGCTTGCGCTGATCGGATTTCCCGGGATGTCCGGTTTCTATTCCAAGGACGCCATCATCGAGGCAGTGCACAATTCCAGCCTGCCGGCGGCGCACTGGGCCTACCTCGCCGTCCTCTCGGGCGTGTTCGTGACGGCGCTCTACAGCTTCCGGATGTTCTTCCTGGTCTTTCACGGCAAGCCGCGCCTTGAGAGCCACGATGCCCACGACCACCTGGCACACGGGGCCGGGCACGCCGGCAGCGCGCTTGCGCATGCCGATCCGCAAGAGGGGCACGAGCACGGGCATGCGGGCGCGCCGCGGGAGTCGCCGGCGGTGGTCACGGTTCCGCTGATATTGCTCGCGATACCCTCGGTCATCGCCGGAGCGATCGCGGCCAGGGCGATCCTCAAGGACGGTTTTTTCGGCGGCTCGATCGTCGTGCACGACGATCACGGGGCGGCGCGTGTGCTGGCCGAGGAATACCATGACTGGCAGGCCGCGGTAATCCACGGTCTGACCGCCACGCCGACCCTGCTCGCCGTGGCGGGTCTGGCGACAGCGTGGGTACTCTACCTGCTCTGGCCGTCGGTACCCACGGTATTGGCCAGGGTGTTCGCCTGGCCGCGCCTCGTGCTGGAACGCAAGTACGGCTTTGACGAGCTCAACGAGTTCCTCTTCAGCGGCGGGGCGCGCGGAACCGGCAACCTCCTGTCCCGGGTCGGCGACGCGGTGGTGATCGACGGCGTCGGCGTGAACGGCACGGCGCGGCTGGTGGGCTGGATCTCGGGCAAGCTGAGATGGCTGCAGTCGGGATATCTGTACCACTACGCATTCGCGATGATCATCGGCGTGCTGCTGCTGCTCGGTTATTTCGTGCACGGGGTCGGACGATAGACTGGGCCTGGGGGGTGTCCCGGCCGCATGCCGGCGAACCACAACAAGAAAAGAAGAGAGAATGTCGAATCTGCCGCTCTTGAGTATCTGCATCTGGCTGCCCATCGTCGGAGGCCTCTGGGTGCTGTTCGCGGGCGCCCGCGCGCCCGCGCTCGCGGTCAAGAAGGAGTCGCTGATCATCAGCACGGCGACGCTGCTGTTCTCCATCCCGCTTTACACGGGCTTCGATCTGTCGACCGCCGAGATGCAGTTCGTGGAGCGGCTGCCATGGATACCGGTGTTCGACATGACCTACCATCTCGGCATCGACGGTATCGCGCTGCCGCTCATCCTCCTCACCACCTTTACGAACGTGCTGGTGGTGCTCGCCGGGTGGGAGGTGGTGCAGGATCGCGCATACCAGTATTTCGCGGCCTTCCTCATCCTCGAGGGCTTGATGTTGGGCGTGTTCGCGGCGCTGGACGCGATACTGTTCTACGTGTTCTGGGAGGCGATGCTGATCCCGATGTTCATCATCATCGGCGTGTGGGGCGGCAGGCGGCGCGTCTACGCGGCGTTGAAGTTCTTCCTCTACACCTTCCTGGGCTCGGTGTTCATGCTGGTGGGGCTCCTGTACCTGTACTTCAAGGGCGGCAGCTTCGAGATACTCGACATGCACAGGCTGCCGCTCGCGCTCGATGCCCAGATATGGTTGTTTGTGGCATTCTTCCTGGCGTTCGCCGTGAAGGTCCCGATGTGGCCGGTTCACACCTGGTTGCCGGACGCCCACGTGGAGGCGCCGACCGGTGGTTCGGTGATCCTGGCGGCCATCATGCTGAAGGTGGGCGGCTACGGTTTCCTGCGATTCAGCCTGCCCATCCTGCCGGACGGCTCGTACTATTTCGAAGGCGTGATGGTGGCACTGTCGCTCATCGCCATCGTGTACATCAGCTTTGTCGCCCTCGTACAGCGGGACATGAAGCGGCTCATCGCCTATTCCTCCATCTCGCACATGGGGTTCGTGACGCTGGGCCTGTTCATGGTATTCCGCATCATGCAGCACAGCGGATCGGCCGAGGGCGCCATCATGGGTATGACCGGCGGGATGGTGCAGATGATCTCGCACGGTTTCATATCGGGCGCGCTGTTCCTGTGCGTGGGCGTGCTCTATGACCGCATGCACAGCCGCGAGATCGCTGACTACGGCGGCGTCGTCAACACCATGCCGAAGTTCGCGTCCCTGATGATGCTGTTCGTCATGGCCAACTGCGGCCTGCCGGCGACCTCGGGTTTCGTCGGCGAGTTTCTCGTCATCCTGGCCAGCGCAAAGGCCGGTTTCTGGATCGCGTTCCTGGCGGCGACGATCCTGGTGCTCGGCGCCGCCTACACGCTGTGGCTGTACAAACGGGTGATCTTCGGCCCGGTCGCCAACGACGCGGTGGCGGCGCTGCGGGACATCGGCCGTCGTGAGCAGGTGATACTCATCGCGCTGGCGGTAGCCGTGCTGCTGTTCGGCGTGTGGCCGGCGCCGCTCATTGACGTGATGCGGGCGAGCATAGAAAACCTGGTCCTGAATGTGGTGACCTCCAAACTTCCATGAACATGACCGACTACATCGGGGCGTTGCCCGAGATCCTCCTGCTGGCGCTGTTGTGCGCAGTGCTGCTCGTCGGCGTGTTCAGCGCCGATGAAGATCAGAATGCCGCGTACTGGCTTGCGCAGTTCGCGCTCCTGGCCGTATTCGCAGCCAACACCTATATCGGTGCGCGCACGCGCCTCGTGCTCTTCGAGGGCATGTACGTCCGCGACTCGATGGCCATCGTGCTGAAGAACTTCATCCTGGCGTTCGCGATCATCGGACTGGTGTATGCCCGGGATTACCTGCGGGCGCGGCGCATCGTCAGCGCCGAGTTTTACGTGCTGGCGCTGATGGCGGTCCTCGGTATGATGGTACTGGTGTCCGCCGGCAGCCTGTTGACGGTCTACCTCGGTCTGGAGCTGTTGTCGCTGTCGCTGTACGCCATGGTTGCGATGCACCGCGACTCCGCCATGGCCTCCGAGGCCGCCATGAAGTACTTCGTGATGGGCGCGCTGGCCTCCGGCCTGCTGCTTTACGGGATCTCGATGCTCTACGGGATTACCGGTTCCATCGACATCAGCATCGTCCGCGACGCCCTGGTCGACGGAGGAGGGAGCCCCATTGCCACCTACGCGCTGGTCTTCATCGTCGCCGGCGTGGGGTTCAAGCTCGGCGCGGTGCCTTTTCACATGTGGCTGCCGGACGTCTACGAGGGCGCGCCCACGGCGGTGACGATGTTCATCGCCACGGCGCCCAAGGTGGCCGCGTTCGCGATGGCGATGCGCCTGCTCGTCGACGGACTGCAGCCGCTTTCGTCGGACTGGCAGCTGATGCTGACATGGCTGGCCGTGGGCTCGATGCTCCTGGGCAACGTCGTCGCGATAGTGCAATCCAACATCAAGCGCATGCTCGCGTATTCGACGATTGCACACATGGGGTTCCTGTTGCTCGGCGTGCTGAGCGGGAATACGGGCGGATACGCGGGAGCGATGTTTTACGCCATCGTCTACGCGCTGATGACCCTGGGGGCCTTCGGCGTGGTCATGCTGGTGGCGGGCGAGGGCAGCGCCGAGGCTGACCGCATCCAGGATTTCAGGGGACTTGCGCAACGCAGCCCCTGGTTCGCGCTGGTCATGCTGATCATGATGTTCTCCCTGGCGGGCGTGCCGCCGTTCGCCGGGTTCTGGGCGAAGTGGTTCGTCATCAAGGAAGTGATTGCGACCGGCCACGTCTGGCTGGCGGGCCTTGCGGTGCTCACATCGGTCATCGGCGCGTACTACTACCTGCAGGTGGTCCGGATGATGTACTTCGAGCAGCCCGAGCACATGGAGGAGGTGCACGCCAGTGGCGACACGGAGATCGCCCTGAGCGCGAACGGCGTCGCCGTACTGCTGCTGGGCGTGACGCCCGGGGTGCTGATGGCGGTATGCATCGCCGCCATGCGCGGCTGACATAGGTCGGTCCCGCGGCGGTGGAACGCCCGCGGTTGCGGACGGTCAGCGCACCGTTCCGAGCACGCTCCCCTGATGCACGAGGCAGCCGGCACGCCACGCCGGCAGCCAGGTCAGCCGGCCTCTGGCCATCAGGACTATCACCGTCGATCCCATGTTGAAGCGGCCGATCTCATCGGCGCGCCGGTAGCGGTGACGGCCCGGTGAGTAGCTTTCGCGCCGGACCGCGCGTGGCCGCGCGGGGGTGACCTGGCCGGCCCAGACCGTCTCCATGCTGCCGACGAATATTGCGCCGACGAATATCACGGCCAGCGGGCCGCTGCCGGTCTCGAACAGGCAGACCACGCGTTCGTTGCGGGCGAACAGCCGATCCACCGCGCTGACGGTAGCGGGGTTCACGGCGAAGAGCTTTCCTGGCAGGTAGGTCATCGCCTTCAGCTCGCCGTCGATCGGCATGTGTATGCGGTGATAGTCGCGCGGGGAGAGGTAGAGCGTGGCATACACGCCGTCGCGGAAGGAATCGGCCATCGAACGGTCGCCGCCGAGCAGATCGGCGAGCGAAAAATGCCGCCCCTTGGCCTGGATCAGGGTGTCCGCCTCGATGGTGCCGATCTGGCTGACGCGGCCGTCGACGGGGCTCGCGAAGGCCGCCGCATCCACGGGCGGCCTGCGCGTACCCGGCTTCAACGCGCGGGTAAAAAAGGCATTGAAATCGCGGTAATCCGCGGGCCGCTCGTACACCGCTTCGGCCATGTCGACGCGGTAGTGGCGAATGAACGCGCGGATCAGCATGTTCTTCAGCAGCGGGTTCCGACAGCGCGTAATGCGGTAGGCGAGGCCCGCGAGCAGGCGCTGCGGCAGCAGATGCTGCGGCAGCACTTTCAGAAGATCCGGTGACATTCGCGGGCGTCGGGATCAGGGATCGTCTTCGGCCTGGCTGCTGCCTTCGACAGCGCCCGCCGAGCCCTCGCTGCGACGTACGATCGCCTCCACGGTAAGCTTGCGGGCACCGTCGAACTCGAATTCCACGAGCAGCTTCTCCCCGGCTGCCGGCGGCTGCGCCACGCCATAGATCATGAGGTGATAGCCGGCGGGCGTGAAACGCACCTCGCCACTCGGCGGGATCGGCAATTCGCCGACGCGGGTCATGGTGGCGGTGTCTTCGGTGATCTCGCTATGGTGTATCTCGATGCGTTCCGCGCGCGGACTGGAAACGCTCAACACCCGCACCGTCTGCGCAGTGGAATTCTGTATTGTCGCATAGCCGGCCAGGACCGGGACATCCGGCGGGCCCTCCTCGATCCACGCGTCCGTGACCCGCACCGACCCGGCGGCCTGCGCCAGTGTGTACGCGCTGGCCAGCGCCGCTGCGGCAATCACCCGCATGCGGCGGCACCTCATCCCTGCTGCTCCACGAACCTGCGGATGTCGAGATAAAGGCGCGACACCGATTCCTCGGTGAAGGGTTGCGCGACTATTCCCACCAGGCGCCGGTGCGGATCGATGAGAAACAGGGCGGCGGAGTGATCGACGCTGTAATTCCCTTGCTCGTCGGCCTCGGTGCGCATGCTGAGCACGCCGAGGCTGCGGGTGAACGCCGCCATGGAATCCGGCGTGCCGGTCACGCCGAGGAAGTCCGGATCGAAAAAACGGACGTACTGCGCGACGGTTTCGGGGGTATCACGCTCGGGGTCGACCGAGACGAATACGACCTGGGTATCCGCGGGGAAGGCCGGTGACGCCTTCTCCAGCAGTCGCAGGGTGTTCGGGCAGATATCCGGGCAGTGCGTGAAACCGAAGAAGAGCAGGGACCATTTGCCCTCCAGCCGCTCGGGCGTGAATGGCGCGCCGGCCTGATCAAGCAACGCAAAGCCCTCGAGCGTCTTCGGCGGGGGCCACAGGAGTCCCTCCGTGCCCTGAGGGGATGGGGTCAGCTTGATGTACTCGGTGAGCCAGGCAGCCGCGGCGCCCACGATGAGCGCGACCACCGCCGCCGCCAGCAGGCGGGGCGAAAACGGGGGCTTGAGCATGGGGCGATTATACCGGAAGCACTCGCCGCCCCGGCTGCCCCAGGCGGGGTTCGGCACGGTGCGCGCACCGGCGCGCATGGCGACGGTGCTGGCGCTGGCCGGGGGGCCGGCCGCGCCCGACGCGCCATGGGGCGGAAAGGCTGTTTTTGGGCCGAACTGTTATCGCTGTCGCTACCCCCCCTGTCGGGCTTTCAAGTAACATGCGGCGGAAGGCCTGAACCGAAATGAACGCGCTCCTGGAAAGCACCGACGCTCTGCCGCGCAAGCTCGGCAAGTACGATGTCATAGATGCCATAGCGCGGGGCAGCATGGGAGTCGTCTACCGCGGCTTCGATCCTTTCGTCGCCCGCCCTGTCGCCATCAAGGTGGCCCTCGCCGAGGCGTTGCGCGACAAGGAGTCGGGTGAAACCTACCGCAAGATGTTCTTCAACGAGGCGCACACGGCCGGAATGCTGCGCCACCCGAACATACTGGACATTTTCGACGCCGGTGTGGAAGGCGAGACCTGCTACATCGTGATGGAACTCGTCGAGGGCGCCGACACCCTGAAGTCGTATACCCGGCCCGACAAGCTGCTGCCCGTCTCCAAGGTTCTGGAGATCGTCTTCAAGTGTGCCAAGGCGCTCGATTATGCGCATCGGCAGGGCGTGATCCACCGTGACATCAAGCCCTCGAACATGCTGCTGACCCCCGACGGCGATCTCAAGATCGCAGATTTCAGCATT
>WBZR01003461.1_pt1 | contig 14211 bp, 10 predicted proteins | sample 5204231 | NCBI WGS metagenome assembly WBZR01 (sample SAMN12412403, study PRJNA552823) | activated sludge metagenome | isolation source: activated sludge from anammox sidestream of wastewater treatment plant... | place: USA: Virginia | collected 2017-08 | reverse complement strand
CTTATACTCTTCATCACTTCGTTTGTCCTTCGCTGATCCACCATATTTTCCTTTTTTTCCAAAACCATTGTTATAGTCAAAACCTATGTTGTAAATAGGATCAAAGTTAAAAGTATGAACCTTTTGTGCATCAACCAATGTGTCGACTGATTGAAGCAACGTGCTATCGCCACAAAAAAGCCTATGTCCAAATTTTTGGTCACCGAGTAATATTAACTGACCTGAGCGTGTTCTAGGTTCTTTGATTTTTTCAATTTCTTTCTCTACATCAAAGTCATCATCATCGTCAATTCCGAGATTCTCCTCCCAATACTTGAATAGTTGCTTATCCATTCCAACATCAAGCATCATGTCAATATCAAATTCTTTGAATAATTTGTCGTTATTCCAATGTCCTGTATTTGCATTTAACCGCAAGTTCAGTTCTTTTTCCTTCTCCACATCTGGGATATGTACATAGACAACAGGTACTTGCGTAAAGCCAAGTTCTTTTGCTCGTCTTAGGCGAAAATGCCCACCAATGATTATGTTTTTTCTGTTAGGAGCACTATTGAGTGTCAGTGGCTCGATCAAATCAAATCGAGTTATACTTTCATCAAGTCTCCCGTCTTCAACTTCAGTACTTTCTCTAGAGTTATATTCAGAAGGTATGGGAGTGCTTATGTCTACGTATTGTATTTGAAATTTTTTCATATCCTCAAGATTTTATTTGAGGACAATAAAAAAAGGACGTCCTCAAAATAAAGAAAATTTGCTTTACGTTACAATTCTTTACTTTGCGTTCGTCCTTTTACGTGAGCGTTGACACGAGTTCTTGTGAACTATATATAGTGTAGAAAATGTTTTGTGTAATGTCAATAAGTAGAATTGCATATTATATTGTTATATCAATCTAAACAGTGAGGGTTAGTTAAGAGTTGGTACAGAGTTTGTATAGGCTTTTGTGGGTAAAATAGAGTTTTGTTAAATCTATGCTTTATGAATTTTAATTGAATTGCTTAGGTTAAATCTGTATAATAATGTTAACAAATAGTAAGTTATAACTTATGAATAAGAAAGAGGACTTGCCAGAACTGTTGACATTAAAACAAACTTGCGAACTTCTCCAAGTTCATCCAAATACATTGAGACAGTGGGATGAAAAAGGAATTCTTAAGGCTGTTCGATTTGGAGCAAGAAAAGACAGAAGGTACAGAAAGTCTGACATTGAAAAGTTAATAAAGAAAAAATAATATGAGTACATTTAGCGAAGCAAAGACACGACAAGAAATTATTGACAAACGCTTGGAGAAGGCAGGCTGGGATGTAAATAATCCAGCACAAGTTACTTCTGAGCTTGATATTTGGGTCGGTCTTCCAGATGGTATCGGAGAGCCTGAGTATGAGCATCAAGGGTTTACTTTCGCAGATTATGTGCTTCTTGGCGACGACGGATATCCACTAGCAGTTGTGGAGGCAAAAAAGACCTCAAAAGATGCCCGAATTGGACAGGAACAAGCAAGACAGTATGCAGAGAATATTCAAAAGAACTCTGGTAAAGATATGCCGTTCGTGTTTTACACAAATGGTCATGACATCTACTTTTGGGACACAGAAAAGACGCCACCACGGAAAGTTTATGGGTTCCCAACAAAAAAAGACCTTGAGAGAATGCTTTTCTTGCGAAAAAACGAGAAGCCAATCTCACAGGAATTAATCAACCGTGACATCTCTGGTAGACCTTATCAGATAGAGGCAATTCGTTCTGTATTCGAAAGTCTAGAAAAAGGCAAAAGAAAAGCTCTTCTTGTTATGGCTACGGGTACAGGTAAAACAAGAACATGTGTTTCAATGGTTGATGTCCTCATGAGAACAAATCGAGTGCAACGGGTTCTGTTTTTAGTAGACAGGATTGCATTGAGGAATCAAGCACTCGATGCTTTCAAAGAATATTTACCAAATGCACCAATATGGCCGAAGATTGGAGAGAAAGAGATTGCAACAGACAGGCGTGTCTACGCAGCCACCTATCCGACAATGCTAAATATTATTCAGGATATTAATTGCAAGCTAAGCCCTCATTTCTTTGACATGATTGTTGCGGATGAAAGTCACCGTTCTATTTACAACGTATACAAGAATATTTTTGATTACTTTGATGCCATTCAACTTGGACTAACAGCTACACCAAAAGACGCTGTAGAACACAACACTTTTAGTTTATTTAACTGTGAAGACGGAATTCCTACATATGCATATTCTTATGAAGAAGCTGTAAATAACAATCCTCCATACCTTTGCGATTTTGAAGTACTTAAAATACGTACAAAATTCCAAAAAGAAGGGATTCGCAAAAACAATATTTCACTTGCTGAGCAAGAAAGACTTATCGCTGATGGAAAAGAACCAGAAGAGATTAATTATGAAGGAACTGATCTTGAAAAGAAAGTCACCAATAAGGGTACAAATGCATTGATAGTTCAAGAATTTATGGAAGAATCAATAAAAGATGAAAGCGGAACTCTACCCGGTAAAACAATCATTTTTGCTATGACCATGAAGCATGCAAGACGCCTTCAGGAAGTTTTTGATGACCTCTATCCAGAGCACAAAGGTAACCTCGCAAAAGTTATAGTTTCAGATGATCCAAGGGTTTATGGTAAAGGTGGTTTACTCGATCAATTCACGAATAAAGACTTCCCACGAGTTGCTATCAGCGTAGATATGCTTGATACAGGGATTGATGTGCGAGAAATTGTGAATCTTGTGTTTGCAAAACCTGTATTCTCCTATACAAAGTTCTGGCAGATGATTGGGCGTGGAACTCGACTTCTTGAACCTAAAAAGCTTAAGCCATGGTGTAAGACAAAAGATAAATTCTTGATTATGGACTGCTGGGAAAATTTTGAATATTTCCAAATGAACCCAACTGGAAGAGTTGAAAGGCCAACAAAACCAGTCCCTGTGAGGCTCTTTGAAACAAGATTGCAGAAGCTGTCTCTTGCACAAGAGCTAAGGGAAGAGCAAATAGTAAATGATACAACCCAAACATTAAGAGACGATATTGCTAATCTCCCTGAAAATAATGTCGTTATCCTCGATGCTAAGACCACTCTTGAAAAACTTACAGATCAATTCTGGAGTCGACTAGATGGGGATAGAATGATATTTCTTGAAAAGGCCATCGCCCCGCTTATGAGAACAAGGACAGGAGAGGATTACAAAGCAATGAGCTTTGAGATAAAAGTCATCCAGTTTTCAATCGAGAAACTCAAAAATGATGCAGAGGATAAAAAACTAAACACTCTCAAAGAAGTAATTATTGAAATGGTATCTGATCTACCCCTTACTGTTAATGTCGTTGCTAGAGAAAAAGATTTGATAGATGCAGTCATAAACGGGGGCTATCTTGATGTTGCTACCGAAAAAGATCTCGATGTTTTAGTTGATAAAATTGCACCTCTTATGAAATATCGGGAAGAAGGAATCAAACCAAAACAAGACTCCTTCGATCTCAAAGATTTAACAACTGAAAAACAATACATAAAATTTGGTCCAGCAAATGAGAGAGTTACGATTCAAAAGTATCGTGAGAAGGTACGAGAATTAGTAAAAAAGCTTGAAGACGAAAACGAAACCCTTAGAAAAATCAAGAATGGCGAAAGCATAACCACCGAAGAAATTGAAGAGCTAGAACAGGAATTATCTGAACACGAACCATATCCAACCGAAGAAAATCTACAAAAAGCCTATGATGCTCGAAAAGTAAACTTTATAGATCTCATTAAATACATCATGGGTATCGGCGGTCTTGTTACGTTCCCAGAGAAGGTTTCTGAAGCATTTGCCGAATTTATTGCGGAGCACAATACGCTTACTGCAAAACAAATTCAGTTTCTACATACTCTTCAGACATTTATAATAGAGAATGGTGAACTTACAAAACGAGATCTCGTTAGTGAGCCGTTCACAAAATTACATGAGCGTGGATTCTTAGGTCTTTTTGATAAGAACACACAGCAAGAAATTTTGAAAGTTACAGACCAAATATTTCAGTATGCTTAATACGACTATAAAATCATCAATAGACAGACTTTGGGACAGATTCTGGAGCGGTGGTATCTCAAATCCCCTTACTGCTATTGAGCAAATCTCCTACCTTCTCTTCATGAAACGCCTTGATCAGATGGATCTGAAAAAGCTTCAAGATTCTGAATTTACAGGCGAACCATACAAGTCTATATTTGCTGGTAAAAATGAAAATCTTAGATGGAGCCATTTCAAACAATTGGAAGGAGGAGAAATGCTAAATCACATTCAAACCGAAGTATTTCCTTTCTTAAAAACACTCAATTCAGATAATAGTTCATTCTCAAAACATATGAAGAATGCTGTTTTTATCATCTCTAAGCCATCACTTGTAGTTGAAGCTGTAAATATTATTGACGAGATTTATGAGGAAATATCAAGACAAGAGTTAAGTGGTCAAGGATTTCAGGATACACAAGGCGACGTATATGAGTATTTACTTTCGGAAATTACAAGTGCTGGTAAATTAGGGCAATTCAGAACTCCTAGGCATATTATTCAGCTTATTTGTGAGTTAGTAGATCCAAAGTTAGGAGATACAATTTGTGACCCAGCCTGTGGAACGGGAGGATTTTTACTCGGAGCCTACCAACATATTCTCACTCAACACACAAGTAAAGAACATCAAAAGACTGATGAAAACGGTCTAACAAGAGGACTTTTGGGAGATAAACTCACAGACGAAAGGCAATGGAAACATCTTAAGGAAAATACTTTCTATGGATATGATGTTGATGAAAGTATGGTCCGCATTGGTCTTATGAATCTGATGATGCATGGTATATCTGTTCCTAATATACAACAGAAAGACACTCTTTCTAAGAGATATGAAGAAGACAACTTTTTTGATGTTATGATGGCGAATCCCCCTTTTAAAGGGAGCATAGATAAAGCAGATATTAATGAATCACTATCTTTACCTACTACAAAAACAGAGTTGTTATTTATTGATAGGATCATCAGATCGCTAAAAATCGGTGGTAGAGCTGGTGTAATTGTCCCCGATGGTGTTCTCTTTGGATCAAGCAACGCTCATAAAATGGCAAGAAAAATGTTAATAGAAGAGTGTGAGCTTCAAGGTGTTATTTCTATGCCTTCTGGTGTATTTAAGCCATACGCAGGAGTAAGTACGGCTATCTTGGTTTTTGTCAAAGGAGGTACTACTGAAAATGTGTGGTTTTATGACATGAAAGCAGATGGTTATAGCCTTGATGATAAGAGAAGCAAGATAGGTGATAATGATATTCCAAATATTGTAGCTAAGTGGAAATCTCGAAAATCCTATTCTGATATAGGTCGCAAACAAAAATCATTCTTCGTGCCTCGAAAAGAAATTGAAGAAAACAAATATGATTTGAGCATCAATAGATATAAGGAGGCTGATTATAAAGAAGTTCAGTATGAAGATTCAAAAATAATTTTGGAAAGGATTGAGGTTCTTGAAAACGAAATTACTCAAGGACTAAATATATTGAAAAATGAATAACACGCCTCTAGGAAAACTGGTAACAATAAAAACAGGAAAGCTTGATGTCAATGCAGGTTCGCCAGATGGAGTATATCCATTTTTTATTTGTTCCAGAGACACATATAGGATTAATTCTTATTCATACGATTGTAAGTGTGTTTTGGTAGCTGGCAATGGTGATTTAAATGTTAAGTATTATGAAGGAAAATTCGATGCTTATCAGCGCACATACATTGTAGAAAGCCTGAACGAGTCAATATTGGACACAAAATATCTGTATTGGTTCTTATACAAATATGTTGAAAAGTTAAGGCAATTATCAATTGGTGGAGTAATTAAGTATATTAAACTTAATAATCTAACCGATCCCGAAATCCCTCTATTATCTTTAAGTCAACAAAAAGAAGTTGTAAAAAATCTTGATCAAACATATTTGATTCAGCAGAAGCGAAAAAAAGCATTAGATTTTCTTGATGAATATCTCAAATCCGTCTTTTTGGAAATGTTCGGCGACCCTGTGATAAATCCCAAAAGGCTGAATACATTAACTTTGGGTGAGTTAGCAAAAAAAGTAACAGATGGAACTCACAAAACTCCAAAATATACCACAGTAGGTGTGAAATTCATTTCAGCAAAAAACATAAAACAAGAATCAATTGATTGGAGTGACGTTAAGTATATATCTGAGGAGGAACATAAAGCTATTTACAAACGTTGTAATCCAGAGAAAGAAGATATCCTATTAACAAAGAGTGGAAGTTTAGGGATGGCAGCGATTGTTGATGTAGATTTTGAATTTAGTCTATTCGAAAGCCTTGCACTTTTAAAAATAAACAAAGAACTCGTAGACCCCATATACCTGAGGGAATACTTAAATTTAGAACAAATTAAATCTCTATATACAAGAATAACTAAGGGGGTTGGAGTTAAGCATCTGCATTTGATAGATATAAAATCCTTACCTGTAATTCTTCCTAAAATAGATGAGCAAAAAAAGTTCGTAAATATTGTTGGGAAGACAGAAGATATAAAAAAGAAAATGATTAAGCAGTCAGAAGAGTTAGATATGCTATTTCAGTCACTTCTTCAAAAATCATTCTCAAGTAACTAATATGAAAAACGAGGATATGAGCATCTCTTATAAATCTAAGCTAAGTGATTTTCCAGCTAAGTACAGTGATTGGGATTTTGAAAGTCACAAGGTTAGGCTTTTTCAAGAACAAATGGAAGGTTGGGTAATAAATGTAGCAAAAGAAATAAAGGATAAGAAAATAGGTCATGCTGATTTTGCTGTCCTTGCGATTCTTCTCTCATATTTTGAAAACATTGCTAAGTACATTGATGGGTATGATGGTGAATTTGACTCAAAAAAATACTTTGTGAAAGGGGTTAGGAGTGTTTATCCTAGAAAATTCCAAAAGTTAACAATTGAGCTTTTCTATAAACAGGCAAGAAATGGCATGTATCATGTTGGTTTAACAGGGACAAAATTGGTATTAGATTGTACTATTTCCACAGGGATTGTTTATAAGAAAAAGAGATTTATAGTATGTCCTGAAAAAATGATTGAAGAAATCCAAAGCCATTTTAATCAGTACTGTATTGAACTTAAAAAAACTTCAAACAGAAAAAAGAGAGCAAATTTTGAAAAACGATTAAGATTTGTTTGGAGTATTTGAATCTATCGTAATTATTATGCCAAATAATACTAATGTTGAGCAAGAACAAATTGGACAAGAAGTTGAAAATCATTTAGAAAAATTTCTGCAATCAATAGGATTAGCAACTAGATATCCTTCACCTAACCCAACACAACCAGCATCAATTGAGATCATTTCTGAGGATCTTAGGTTAATGAACCGTGGTGAACAATATGGACTTGACGCCAGTTGGGTCATCCATTTTAATGATAGAGGCAAAACTTTCAATTGGTACTTTGAGGCGAAAGGTCATGGATTCACTGATTATAAAAATAAACCTAGAAGCAAACATAAGCCATTCCATGTAAAATTGATTGCAGATAAATTGTTAAAATCATTAACTCTTCATAGTAAAGACATTCATTGTTGGTGTCTATTTGCTCCATATATAAACTGTGACGAAGGCGATTTGAATGAATTAAGAGATCTTGCTGAATATTTTCCGTTCAAGTTGATTATCTGGGACAAGAATTTTTTGTATAAATCCAGATTTATTTTCTGCCTTATATTTCCTAGATAGACCACAGACATCAGGTGATCCAAATTACATCAACTCTCTTAAAGAAGTTGTAAAAGCTTCCTCTCATGAAGGACTTTTTTGGAACACTATACAGAAAGAGTATTCAGTTATTAGAAGGTCAATAGTCAATAATTGCAAAAAGAAAATAATTTTTGACTCAGCTACTGAACAGGTCGAGCAAGAAGATCAATCAATTCCCAGAACATTTCATACTACATACAAATTCATTTACGAATCAGAAGAGTATATTACAAGTACCAATGATCTTTCTAATGCAACTAATATTGAGGGAGTGAAAAGGTTATTTGCAGGGGCCTTAAATGATCAGTCAGTTTCTTTAAGCAGCAAACTAAAGAATTTTTTGGATGATGATGAAAATCCATACTTGCAAATAATTTTGGAGCATAGAAGTGGTGATTACAAAAAGACTATTCCTTTTTATGAAATCCATTCAGGTACAAATTTTGGATCCATAAAAGATAAACCAGCATTTATAAAAGTTGAAGAAATGTGATTATGAGTAAATCAGGACAAATCAATTATAAAGGTATTAATACACAGGCTTTTGCAGCATTATCGTTGTTTCTTCAAAATGTTAATAGAGCGGACTTTGTGGAAATGATTCTTGAGGGCAAGAATCTTGAAGACTTTACTCTTATTTATAACTCTGGAAAGAGAATAATATGCGAATCAAAATACAGAAAAAAAGGAGTTGGATATTCGGAGCTAAAAGCAATTTTAGATACAGTAATTAAAAATAATAAATTGAGAAAGACCGACGAGCTCTTGATCGTATCTAATAAGTTTCGTGACAAAGTAAAAGGCTTAGTTAATAATTTTGTTTTTTGGCAACCAGATGATCTTCAAAAACTAAAAGACTCAACTCTTAAATTCACTGACGATCATTTAGCTCTAATTCCTCAAATTAAACTTTGGGAAGTAAGTGACGATATTAATCGTGAAGGAATTTTGTTTTTAATGTACCAAACATTGGGCAATAAAAATGCTTTCTGGCTTGATAAAGGCGTATTAGAAGATTGGACAAATACTCTACTCGTTAACGATATTTATATCAAGTCAGAGTCAGGAGACGAAATAGACAAAGAGGATTTCTTAGAGAACCTCGAAAATAAGAAGAATAAATTTTTGGAAGATAATGGCACAAACTTAGTTGAAGTTAAAAAAACTAACCTACATAAAATTGAATCTGTCGTCAGACTCATTGAAGAAAACAATCCAAATAAACGTGACGTATGTGTAAATGCTATTGCAGAATTAACTGCAAATCCTTCACTTCACTACGAAACACTTCGAAGGTTAGGAGAAGCTAAGAATGTCGAATTAAAGCTTTGGAACACTCTGTGGACAGCAAGTGTATCTGGAATGTATTCCTTCGAAATATTCAAAATATTTAAAAACAACTTATCTTCAAAAGAAAATAGAGATTACGCATTAGATTTTATTAATAAAATATTAGAAGAATACCTTGTTAACTATCATCGAGAAGAATATATCAAAGATGACATCGTTGAGTTATGTGAAGAGATTTTTAACAAAGACCATAATTATGCTGAGGATATATTTGAAGTCGTCAAAAAACTATTCGAGTATTCATCTAAGGTTTTCTATTATCAGGAAAGACAATATAGAGACTCTAGTTGGGGTGTTGAACAGGTTGCAGATTTTTTAAAGAGACTTTATCACTCAGGAAATACGAATAGTGATTTGAAACGAGAAATAATAAGCTATATTTTTGAATCGTTCAATCTAGTTGAGGACGATGGTAAATATTGGCATTTTACTCCACCAGCAATTTTTTCAATTGTGAGTACTTATGTAAACGAGGACCCCAAGGTAAGAATTATTGAATTTGCAAAAATAGCTTCAGAGCAATATCAAAAGTCTCTAAGAAGATTTAGTAAAAAGATCAAATTTGAAGGGTGGGAACACATGGGTGGTGGCATATCACAATCAGGAAGTGTTTTTTCTATTGAAGACCGTCATTTTATAACACAAATAATTCAACCAGCTTTAAAAATAATTCCAAATAATCAAGAAAAATGGAAGTTAATCAATAAACATTTTGTAACAAGAAAAATTGAGAATGTTTCTTTTGATAAACCAGATTTTTTGAATAGGGCTGTAATACCTTATCTATTTAATAGATACAAAAAAGATAATTCAAAAGAAGCTTTTGAGATTCTAAGTGATTTCATAAAAATGAAAAAGGGAATTCCATGGAAGGTAGATTTAATATATCAATACCTAAAAGAAAATAGATTTCCTGCTAATCAAAAATGGGAAATTATAAAAGTGAGTCTAGATGAATACCATAATTTGCCAGTTAACGTATTTGTTGAGCAAATGGTTACTGAGATAGCTCAAGATGATAATGCTGGAGATTATCAATACAAAGCTATCCAGACATTAATTTCATGGTCAAAAGATCCTAAATATAGAAAAAATCGCTCAATGGGATCATATGATGTAATTGATAGCGTTTTCAGACTATTGAACAATCCCAAAACTTTCGATTATGGAGTTTCAATACTGGAAGCACATATAAATAGTGATGATTTCAAAAACATGGAAGATACATATGGCTCTTGGGATGTAGCAAAAGCTTTGGCGCTTGTTATATCCAAAAACTTTGATAAAGGTTTAGAAATTCTTCAAAAAATAGAATCAGATGAAAATCTTGGAATCAATCAACAACTAGTGCTTTTAGGTTCGTTAGATGATATTGAAACAAAAGACGAAAATATACTCCTAAGACTCTATAACAAATTTGTTCAGCCATTACTTGTTAATCAGCCAGATAAGGAATCTTTAGAGGTTAGATTTTCTCATTCATACGCCAGAGAAGGATTAGTGAAGTACTCAGAGTTACTAGCAAAAGCTAAATTCTTTGAACAAAGTTTATCAATTTTAAGTAGATTAGCGAATGACAGTGATCCTACCTTAGAAGAGCATGATGACAATATTGATGAACACAATTTACATCAAAGAGTAATTGCTGGCGAAAATACGCTTGCTATAACCTCTGTTAGAGGCAATGTTGCGATGGTTTTGCGTTACTTTTCACTATTACCTGCAAGAGATTACTTTGCAGAAGCACTGCCGTTACTTAGTATGTTATGTAAGGACAACAATTTTTATGTAAGAGTTCAAGCTACGTATCCACTAATGGAATTCATGAAAAACAGAGATACGTATGTAGTTGAATCTGAAAAAAAAGAAAGATTTGTTAGTGCTGATATCTCGAAACAAGTTGAGGAAATTGCTTTTGAAATGTTGAGAAATGAAGAAAACCATAAGCTCCCAGCAGTGTTAAAAGGTCTTACTCATGTTTTTTCGTACTTCCGACATATGAATCAGGAACAAGCTTTTGAGGTTATGAATATTCTATTATCTACTGACTCTGAAACGGTTGTAAATGATGCCACTTCTCTATTAGTATTCTTCGCAGAATTTAGAAAAGAATCTTATAAAAAATGGCCTTGGGGGAGCTTACCAGAGTTTGATGATAAGCCTTTTAAAAAAATGATCCGGGAACAGATCAAGTCTGGTAAACAAAACATTAGACACTCTCTCAGTTGGGAATTTTGGAGACTGCCTAAGGAAGGGAAGAAGGATTCACCTGACTACAATAAGAAATTATTTATTACATCTTTTGGATACTTTCAAGAATTTCTCAAACAAGATTATGAGAAGGACATCTGGGGAAATATTTATCACTTCATTGAAGATTATCTAGATGATGAGTTTGAGGAGTGTATAGAACTCTGGAAGTCATGTGTTCTCAAAGAAAGACCTTACCTCGTTGAAGCTATTAAGGATAAGGAACTACTCCATGATTTATATTGGAGGCCATTCTTTTACAATGGGAAAGTTTTAGTCTCAATACTGAAAAATTTGGGCCCAGAAGAGTTTGTAAAGTGGATGACATTTTTGATCGATTATCCAAGAGAGTTACTTATCGCTAATGACATTGATGTTGCTGTTGTTGAACTCTCAAAGTTACCAAAATCAATAGAAGGAATTATAACCTTATTTGATAAGGTGGTAGAAAGATATCCTAAATATTTTGATATCAGAGCAGATTGGCTAATTTCAAAAAATCAAGCCTAATACTAGAATAGATAATGCAGTATTTAAAGAATGAACAACACTATGATGATCGCTACGATCTTCACACAATCGAAGAATGCCTCGATACGGTAAAAATGTTCCAGAAGATTTACCAAAAGAGCCTCACAAGCAAAGATCTTAAAGATCTTTCTGAAGAAGAAAAACTACGAAATGCAAATCTCATGCTTGGTCGACACCTCTTTGTCATAAAAGGAAAAAGGTATGAGAAGAAACAAGAAACTATCCAGAAATGGATGGATGAGGACAAGCTAAAACAAGATAAGCAAGATCTTACACCTATTCCAAAAGGCATGATTTGTCCTCTCTGTAGTGGTTCAATGTCATTCAACTCTTTGAAGCATCTTGAGTACTCATACGATAGTCCAATCTTGCGGATGATGTTTCTTTATAAGTGTAATAAATGCGATAAACAGCAATGGGTTTTTGATGACGGTGAAATACGGGTTTCAAAACCTGATCTCTGCCCTAAGTGCAAAGAAGAAATAGATATAAAGGCTACTCGAAAAGGAAAAGTCATTACTTGGAAGCATAAGTGCAAAGCATGTGGTTATACAAAAACCGAAATTGAGGATCTTGGCAAACATGATGAAGAACATAAAAAATGGCAAGAAGAACAGGATAAAAAGGAGGAGGAAGGCAAAAAACTCCTTGAAAAATATCGGGCAGAGTTTTGTTTGTCAGATAAGGAAGGTAAAGAACATGTTGAAACTCTTGAAGCCATGGAAGTTGCAAACGTTGTTCATGACGAGGAAATGCACAAATACGATGACCCAGTTTATGAACGAGTATCAAAATTAAAGAAAACAACTATTGCCGATCTTGAAAATCTACTAACAGAACCTCTCGAAAAAGCTAAATACGCCAAACTCTCTTTTGAAAAACCAGAAATCGGTCAGTATGTGATTGTTCCTTTTACACTCCAAGACAATGATTCATCCAGAAGAGACAGGATTAGTGTTTCCCAACTAGAAAAGTTGATTAAGGATGCACTCGAAGATACTAACTGGCGACTATTATCCAACAGCGTCATGTACAGACTTGGATACCTTGAAGGACGGCTAAAAGGGTATGAACGGGAGGAAGACATGCTCAAACTAGCTGGCAAGACAAAAGAGCCAAAAACCAAACCGAAAATAGCTGAAGAAAAACGGGCTAAATATGCCTCAAATAACCTAGTTCAAATCGCACGAATGACTGGTAAACATGCTGGAATTGAGAATATGAGGAAGCGACGGCTTAAAAATGAGCCAGAAGGCTTTTTTCTTGAAGCTAGTGAAGGTCCACTGACATGTAGTATTTGTGGCGAACACTACTATGGTAACGCAATGTGGTGGAATTTGGACGGAACACGATGCAAAGATTGTTGGAGAAACATCAAAGAAGGTGTAATTCCATCATTAACACCAAGATATGATGATAAAAGTAATTGGTTTGAGAGTTGGCAGATTAAGTCCAACCACGGAGTCCATCCATCATCTGTTCGAAAACTTGTACGAGAAGGACTACTTCACAGTAGAGATTTGAAGAGAAAAGACGGCAGTGTTTACTACGCAGTTTATCTAGTTAGTGAAAATCAAGAATTTCTCAAGAAATATCCTAAGCAAAAGTCTAAGAAAAAGATAAGTATCCCAGATAACAAAGGGAATGAGATTAACCTTTAAATTTAGATATGTATGTTTTTAATTGACTATAGTGATCTTCATTTCGAACATATTTATTTTCATCAAGTAATTCAGCAATCGTTTTATCTTGTCCAGCTGGTATAAATATTTTGTCAGCATACCATCCACTTTTTCCTCTAGCCTCTGGTGCTACACTACCTTTTTGATGAGTAAAAAAAGTTACAGGTGCTTTCCCTGGTTCGCAATAAGAAATTGCATATTCCCAGTACGCAGAACGATTATCTTTACCAGCCATTATGTTAATAAATCCATCTGTTTCAATCCACTTTTCGATCTGATTAAGATAAGGTCCTGGAAATCCTTTTAACGCTTCAAAGTATAATCCAATATCTTCTTTGACAACATGAAGGTTGAATTTATTAGCGGCCCATTCCGCTGAAAAAGCAGCAATCTCTTGATTATTTCCAGCTTGTATTTCAGGAGTTTCTTCACTTAATTGTTCGAGTTCAATATGCTGTAAATCTAGTGATTGGGAAAATTTTTTAAATTTGTAGTTATTTGTAGTAACGAAATAAATTTTCTTCATTGTCATATTATAGCGAAAAAAGCTTAGATTTAAAGCGTTATTTCTCTAGCACGTTCTTGTAGCATGGATAGATTATCAGCAACATTATCAGATCT
>WBZR01003460.1_pt1 | contig 14211 bp, 11 predicted proteins | sample 5204231 | NCBI WGS metagenome assembly WBZR01 (sample SAMN12412403, study PRJNA552823) | activated sludge metagenome | isolation source: activated sludge from anammox sidestream of wastewater treatment plant... | place: USA: Virginia | collected 2017-08 | reverse complement strand
CGCGCGCCGCCAGCGCCTCGACCCAGCGGCCCGTCCCGTCCGGCGAGTCGTCGTCCACCACGCACACCCCGATCGACCAGCCCTCGCACGCCAGCGCCAGGAGCGCCGGCACCAGCCGCTGGATGTTGTCGATCTCGTTGTACGTCGGCACCACCACCGTTGCGTGGCGCGTCGCGTCATTTACCAGCACGATGCCCCCCCGGCCGCGGCCCTAGCCACGACCACCCCGCAGTCCTAGCAAGCCTTGCCACCCGGATCCAATGCGCTTCCGGGCCCCTTCGTACCTACGACCGTCGCACGCGGTCCCACGGCGCCCAAACGGCGGCCAGACGGTGCCCGGACGGCATTAAGAAAATCCCGCGCCCGCCGTATTCATGGACAGAACAACCGAACGGCCGCACCCGCGGCCACCAGCCATGACGAAAGGAGACCAACATCATGGCAAGCCTGATCCAAGTCGTTGCCGCCCTGGGGCCCAAGCTGGTTTACGGCCGCACCGCCGATCTCGACGAGATCGCCGAGTGGGTCGCCAACCGCAGCAGCCTCAACAAGACCGAGGTCCAGCGCGTGCTGAGCGAGCTGTTCCACGGCATCGTCTTCTTCGCCCGGGTGGGCCGTCCGGTCCGCCTGCCGGGGATCGGCCGCGTCCGGGCGGCCATCAGCCGCACGGGGACGTACCGCGTCCACATCGTGCCCGACACGCTGCTGGTGCAGGCCCTGAACCACAAGGGCACCTACCGCGGCGACGTCCGCAACCGCGGCAACATCGGGCTGAGCAACGAGGGCTACAAGGCCCTGTGGGACGCCGAGCGGCCCGACGACCCGCTGGAGCTGGCGACGTAAGCGTCGCGGCCGGCGCATCGACAACCGAATAGCGTTCCCCACGTACGTGCAGGCCCCGGTCCACCCGCGGTGGACGGGGGCCTGCACACCCCCATCCACCAACATCCCCCGTCGATCGACCCGCGGCCAGTCGGGCCTCCATCCCCATCGGCCTCATCGCGTTCCCGGGCCGGGTAGGGGCGGGTTTCAAACCCGCCCGTACCGCCGTCGATCCCCGCCCGTACCGCCCGTCGATCCCCGCCCGTACCGCCCGTCGATCCCCGCCCGTACCCCGTCCGTCTCGCCACCACCATCCGTCTCGCCGCCTCCGCCGATCCAGGCGTCAGCCTCCCGCCTCACACCGCTCGCACGTGATCCCCGCGCCCGCCACCCGCCGCCCGCAGCGGCACACCCAGCCCACCAGCCGGGCGGGGTTGCCCACCACCAGCCCGTGGTCCGGCACGTCGCGCGTCACCACCGCGCCCGCGCCCACCATCGCCCACGCCCCGATGGTCACCCCCGCCACCACCACCGCGCCCGCGCCCAGCGAGGCGCCCCGCCGCACCAGCGTCCGGCCGACCTCCCAGTCCGCCTCGCCCTTCGGCGAGCCGTCCGGGTTGACCGCCCGCGGCACCCGGTCGTTGGTGACGATGGCCCCCGGGCCGACGAACACCCCTTCCTCGAGCGTGGCGCCCCGGTACACCAGCGCCCCGTTCTGGAGCTTGCAGCGCGCCCCGATCACCACGCCCGCGTCGACGAACACGCCCTTGCCGACGATGCAGCCCGCCCCCACGCGCGCCCCCGCGCGCACCTGCGCGTGGCGCCAGACCCGCGTGCCGGGCCCCACCACCGCCGACGGCTCGACCTCTGCCGTGGGGTGGACGAACGCCTCGGACAACGGCCCCTAGTCCGCCACCGTCGCCGGCGCCGCGACGATCCCGTCCAGCCGCCGGCCGTCCGCCGCCGTCGCCTTCTCGACCAGCACGTTGCCGAGCACCAGGCTGTCGATGTCGCTGTGCGCGAACGTCGCCAGCGCGTCCGCCGGCGACGTCACCATCGGCTCGCCGCGCAGGTTGAAGCTCGTGTTGAGCAGCACCGGCACGCCCGTGGCCTGCCCGAACCGCGCGATCACCGCGTGGTAGGCCGGGTTGACCTCGCGCCGCACCGTCTGCAGCCGGCCCGTGCCGTTGACGTGCGTCACCGCCGGGATGTCGGCCTGCCGCGCCGGCGGGATCGGGGCCACCAGCAGCATGTACTCCGCCGGGTAGATCCGCTCGCGGTCCGGCAGCGCGAAGAACTCCCGCGCCCGCTCCGCCAGCACCACCGGCGCGAACGGCCGGAACGGCTCGCGGAACTTGATCTTGGTGTTGACGATCTCCTTCATCTCCGCCCGCCGCGGGTCCGCCAGGATGCTGCGGTTGCCCAGCGCCCGCGGCCCCCACTCGAAGCGCCCCTGGAACCAGCCCACCACCCGGCCGTCGACGATCGTGTCGACCACCCGGTCGTACAGCCGGTCGAGGTCGTCGAAGGCCGTGTAGCGCAGCCCGTGGCCGTCGAGCACCGCCCGCGCGTCGGCCTCGCCGTAGCCCTGGCCCCAGTAGGCGTGCTCCATGACGAACCGCCGCGGCCGGCCCAGCACGCAGTGGTAGGCCCACAGCGCCGCGCCCACCGCCCCGCCGCTGTCGCCCGCCGCCGGCTGGATGTAGACCTCCTCGAACGGCGTCTCGGCCAGGATCCGCCCGTTGGCCACGCTGTTCAGCGCCACGCCGCCCGCCATGCACAGCCGCCGGCTGCCCGTGCGCGCGTGCGCGTGGCGCGCCATCGCCAGCATCACCTCCTCGGTCACGTGCTGGATGCTGGCCGCCATGTCGGCGTACATCTGGTTCGCCTGCGCCCGCGCCTCGCCCGCGCGCTCGGGGTGCGTGCGCGGCGTGAAGAAGTCGCTCTCGTGCACCCGCGGCGGGCCGAACAGCGCAACGAACCGGTCGTTGAACGTCCGCTCCGTCGAGTGGTGGAAGCAAAAGTAGTCCATGTTCAGCCGGAAGCCGCCCGACGCGTCCATGTCGATCAGCTTCCAGACCTTGTCGACGAAGCGCGGCTCGCCGTAGGGCGCCATGCCCATCACCTTGTACTCGCCGCTGTTGACCCGGAACCCCAGCCACGCCGTGAACGCCGAGTACAGGAGCCCCAGCGAGTGCGGGAAGCGCACCTCGTCGACGAGGTCGATCCGCGTGCCGCCCGTCCCGTTCCCCGCGCCCCAGTCCGCGCGGCCGTGCCCGATCGTCGTCGTCTGCCACTCGCCCACCCCGTCGCACGTCAGGATGGCCGCGTCGTCGTACGGCGAGCACAGGAACGCGCTGGCCGCGTGGCTCATGTGGTGGTCGGCGAACAGCAGCTTGTCGGGCGCGAGCTTGAGGTGGTCGAGGATCTGGCTCTTCACCCAGAGCTTCTCGTTGAACCACGCCACCATGCTCTCGCGGAACACCGCCCAGCTCCGCGGCCACGTGGCCAGCGTCGTCACGAGGATCCGCTCGAACTTGCGCAGCGGCTTCTCGTAGAAGACCACATAGTCCAGGTCTTCGGCCCGGATGCCGCCCTGCCGCAGGCAAAAGTCGATGGCGTGCCGCGGGAAGCCGTGGTCGTGCTTGCGCCGCGTGAAGCGCTCCTCCTCCGCCGCCGCGACCAGCACGCCGTCCGAGAGCAGCGCCGCCGCCGCGTCGTGGTAGTAGCACGAGATGCCGAGGATGTGCATGGGGGTGGTAGGACCTCGAGGGAGCGGCTCAGAGGCCGCGGGAATGGGCGGGTGGCCGCGTCAGAACTGCCGGCGCGCCGCGTCGCCCGCCGCCGGCGGTGGCACCGTGCCCCAGCGCGGCGCGCCGCCCGCCAGGCCCAGCGCATCCTGCCGCCGGGCGAGGAGCGCGAACGGCACCATGACCGTGAAGTAGAACACCGTCAAGACCACCCGCGCCAGCGCGTCGCCCATGGCGTGCCCGAAGCGCCGCCACAGCCGCAGCGCCTCGCGCGGGCCCTTGACCAGCGCCACGACGCCGAAGACGGCCGCGACGGCGCCGAGGATGTAGAGGAAGGTCGACGGCATGTTCGGTGGTGCGGTCCCGTGGCCTGGCGATGGGAAGCGCTAGAACAGCGAGTAGATGAACGGGCCGACGCCCGACGCCGAGGCGAAGATCAGGAGCAGCCCGAAGGCCAGGAGGACGGCCACCATCGGGACCATCCACCACCACTTCTGGGCCCACAGGAACTGCAACAGCTCGCGCGCCGTCCCGGCGTTGGTCCACATGTTGCGAATCACGTGCACGTCGCGTCTCCTCGTATGTCGGCGCGCCTGCGCCTCAGCCCGGGCCGCGCGTCGCCGCGGGACCCATCACCCAGCCGAGGTGCTCGAGCCCCACCCGCACCGCCCGCTTGAACGTGTGGCGGTCGCCCGCCAGCATCTTGAGGTACGTCCAGATCGGCCCCGGCCGCAGCGCCCACTCGCGGAACGCCCGGCGCTGCCAGTACAGCAGGTCCTCGGGGCCGAGGTTATCGTACTGCAGCACCGTCCCCTTGTCCATGTCGACCTCTTCCCAGCGCGTGCCCTCGCGGAACCACCCGTTCCGCACCACCTCGAAGAAGAACGGCGTGCCCGGGTACGGCGCCGCCACGTGGAAGAGCGCGATGTCGAGCGGGAGCTGCTTCGAGAAGTCGATGGTCTGTCGGATCGTCTGCTCGGTCTCGCCCGGCAGCCCGATGATGAAGTAGCCCCAGTTGCGGATGCCCGCCTTGCGCGCCCACGCCAGCGCCTGGTGCGCCTTCTGGGGGTCGGCGCCCTTGGCCGCCTGCTTGAGGATGGCCTCGTTGCCGCTCTCGATGCCCCAGCTGATCAGCCAGCAGCCGGCGCGGCCCATCAGCGCCAGCATCTCCTCGTCGACGTAGTCCACCCGGCTGTTGCACGTCCACTTGACCGGGAGCTGCTCGCGGATGATCAGCTTGCAGAGGTCGACCACCTGCTCGCGGTTGACGGTGAACAGGTCGGCGTACATGTGGATGTTGTGGATGCCGAGGTCGTGCAGCAGCCACATCTCCTGGATGATGCGCTCCGGCGAGTGCAGCCGCACCGACCACTGGTAGGTCACGTGCTTGATGCAGTACTTGCAGCCCGCCGGGCAGCCGCGGCTGGTGACCATGAACGTGAACGGGCCCTTCATCAGCGGCATGCGGTAGGCGTCGAGCGGCAGGAGGTGGTGCAGCGGCATCGGCAGGTCGTCGAGGTCGGGGATGAACGGCCGGTCGGGGTTGATCCGCACGTCGCCCCGATCGCGCCACACCAGGCCCTTGACGCCGCCCAGCGCCGGCCCGTGGCCGTTCCGCTCCGCGCGCGGCAGCGCCGGCGCCCAGGCCGGGTCGGTCTTGCGCAGCATGGCCTCGACCCACGCCGGCCGCTCGGCCTGCCGGTCGTCGAGCACGTCGACGAGCTCGCGGAACGTCAGCTCGGGCTCGCCGCGCAGGATGAAGTCGAGCGCCGGGAAGTCGCGCATCGTCTCGGTCGGCATCGGCGTCACGTGCGTGCCGAACGCGATCGTGTGGGCGCCCAGCGCCTTGGCCAGCATCACGCCGCGCATGTCGTTGGTCAGCGTCGGCGCCGTCACCTGCGTGAGGTAGTAGCGCGGCGCGGCGGCGCGCAGGCGCGCCTCGAACGCCTCCCACGTCAGCCGCTCGGCGATGGCGTCGACGATCTGGAAGGCGTAGTCGGGGTGGAGCATCGCGGCGAGCTGCGCCAGCGACACCTGCGGCCACACCATCTCCTCGCGGCTGCGCCGGCCGACGCGGTGCTGCGTGCGGATCCAGATGCCGCCGTCGGGCGACGGCGGGTTGACGAGCAGCACGTCGACCGCCCCGGGCGGGCGGGCGTGGGTGCGGTCGCGCACGGCCGCGCCGGCGTCCGGGAAGCCCGGGTTGCGCACCGGCTTGATGGGCCGCGTGCCGAGGTTGTGCTTGAGGTCGATGGCCTCCGGCGCGATGAGGTCTCCCATGTTCAGTCTCCTTGGCCCTCGAAGTCGGCCTGCGCGCGCGCGTCGCGCACGCTCAGGTCCTCGAGCACGCGCATCAGCACCCACGAGATGGCGAGCTGCAGCCCCACCAGCACGCCGAGCGCGCCGCCGAGCAGCCACAGCCACGTCCGGGTGATGTCCCAGCCGTGCATGCCGAGATACAGCGCCGCGGCGGCGGCCGCCGCCCCGGCCGCCATGGCCGCCAGCCCCAGCCAGCCGAAGGCCCGGTCGAGCTCCGGCCACACCGGCCGGCCGAAGAGGCCCTGGCGCACGGGCTCGCGGTGGAACAGGCTGACGAGGTAGTTGAACGTGATCCCGAGGTTGAGGATCGACACCCCCGCCACGCCGCCGACGAGCGTCCCGAAGGCGCCCAGCACCCCCCACGGCCCGAGCGTGCTCACCCCGGCCGCGCGGAGCGCCACCAGACCCGCGCCGAGCACGCCCGCCACGGCCAGCGCCGCCAGGCCCGCCAGCCCGAGCACGCGTGCCGGGTTGTAGCCCAGCGCCGTCCACACGATCGTGGTGAGGAAGCGCCGGCCGTCGTGCACCACCGACAGCTTGGAGCGGCCGACGCGCTCCTCGTAGCGGATGGGCCGCTCGACCATCCGCAGGTTCTCGTGCACCGCCCGCGTGGTCATGACGGGCGTGAAGTTGAGCCCGTCGGGCAGCGGGTAGAGCCGATCGAGCGCCGCGCGGCGCAGCACGCGCTGCCCGCTGGCGCTGTCGGTGATCCGGTCGGGCCCGATGAGGTTGATCAGCGACACGAAGAGCGTGTTGCCGATCCTTCGTGCGCGCGGCATGCCGCTCTCGGCGAGCACCATCCGCGAGCCGACGACGACGTCGGCCGCCTCGGCCTCGAGCGCCCGGCACAGGTCGGGGAAGGCCTCGGGCGGGTACGTGCCGTCGGCGTCGAGGAAGGCCAGCAGGTCGCCGCGCGCGTGCCGGAAGCCCGTCTTGATGGCGGCGCCGTAGCCGCGGTTGCGCGGGTGCGAGATCACCGTCACGCCGTCGATGGCGGCCGCCACGCCGGCCGTGCCGTCGGTCGACCCGTCGTCGACGACGATCAGCTCGAGCCCGTCGACGCCGGCGTCGGCCAGCGCCGCGCGCACGCCCAGCACGCGCCGCGCGATGTCGGCGATGCCGGCCTCCTCGTTGAGCGCCGGGATGACGATCGAGAGCGTCGTCACGGCCGCGCCTCGCGGCCGAGGTGGTAGACACGCCGCGGCCGGCCGGCGGCCACGGCCGTGCGCGCCGCGGCCGCGCGGATGTCGGCCAGCGGCCGCGCCGGCACGCCGCCGACGACGGTGTGCGGCGGCACGTCGGCCGTCACCACCGCCCCGGCGGCGACCACGGCGCCGCGCCCGACCCGCACGCCGTCGGTGATCACCGCGCCGGCCCCCACCCACACGTCGTCCTCGATGACGATGCCCTCGGCCGTGATGCCCTGGTCGACGAACGGGACGTCGGGGTCGGCGAAGACGTGGTCCACCGCCAGCACCTGCACCAGCGGCGCGAAGTAGACGCGGTCGCCGATGGCGATGCCGCCCTGCCCGCGCAGCACGCAGAGCTCGCCGATGAGGCTGCCCGCCCCGACGGTGATGCCGGCATGCGGGAGCCCGCGAAAGTTGTAGACGTGCAGCTCGGCGTGGTGCATGACATACGTCCCCGGCCCGATGCGGATGCCGCCGGGGCAGGCGTGCAGGTAAACCCCCTCGTCGAGGTAGCTCCCGCGCCCAAGCGTGATGCCGTCGGCGAACCGCAGCCGCACGCCCGTCTCGATGGCCGCCAGGCCTTCCATGCGCAGGATCGCGCGGTAGGCCACGGCCCGCAGGCCGATGCCGACGACGGTCGGCACACGGCCGCAGAGCGTCGTGACGAGCGCTTCCCACGCGTAGCGCAGGGGGCTCGACGCCTGGCGGTCGATGTAGAGGCGCAGGTCGGATCGCATGGGGAAGGGGTTTCGGGTGCCGGCGACCGGCATGGCTCCGCCGCTTCGATGCACCTGGCATCGAACGGCGGTCAACGGGCTGTCCCTCCCGTCGCCCCGGGCAGGCGATCGTGCGGCTCACGGCACACCCGAGGGGGCGGGGGGTTGATACGGTCGGCGAGGGCGAGGACGTGGGCCGACCGGCGGTCCAATATCGAAACGATTCTAGGTTACCTCCGACGCGCGGCGCAATGTCGAGCGTCCTCCATATCGACGCCATCGACCGCCACGCCCGAGCTTGCTACATCAACGAGAACGCGCCGCAACCACGCTGGGTGCGGTCGGTGGGTGAGGTATCCGAATGGCTGCGGCACGGGTCATGAGGCTTGCGTTCGGCACGGGGGATATCCCCTCTGCAACACACATATGCTATCGGCTCGTCAGGCAACGAGGCCACTGTCGGGACCGCCGGCGTCTGGCCGGCCTGCCTCGTCCGGTGCCGCCTGGAAGGCGGCACTCCCAGGGGGCTTCTCTCTTGATAACGTCTACGCGATCTGGGCGATCTCGCACTCGCCGAGATGCACCCGCGTCCGCCGCCCGAGGATGTCGAGCAGGATGGCCACCCGCGCGGCGCCGTTGAGATAGCCGTCGAACACCGCCTCGAAGTCGCGGAACGGCCCGTGCTTGACGCGCACGCGCTGCCCGGGCTTGATCCGGACGAACGTGTCGCCGTCGAGCTCCGCCAGGCGGCTCCGGAGGTAGGCGACCTCGGCGTCCTCGAGCCACGCCGGCCGGCCGTCGAACGACACGACGCGCGTCAGCCCGGGCGTCCATTGCACGCCGGCGCGCCCGTCGTGCTCCCAGTCGAACCTGGCCAGCACGTAGCGCGGGAACAGCGGCTTGTCGAGGAGGGTGCCGCGCTTGCCGTGGTACAGGACGAGCGGGGCGAAGACCTCGATCCCGCGCGCTTCGAGCGTGTCGGCCACGCGGGCTTCCATACGCGGCTTGGTGTACAGGGCATGCCAGTGCTTCAAGGGGCGACCTCCAGCGTTTGGATCGGCGGCGACGGCGCACGGCGGCGACGGTGATCCTGCCCAAGACTAGGGACGGTCGATGGCGTTCAAAGGATACGACGGCGGCGGATGGGGAACAAACCAAGGCGAAGGCCCTCGGATGGGCACCGCGGGTAGGGGCGAACCCGCCGCCGCCGACCCGACGTTGTCCGGGCCATGGTCGAACCCGCCGCCGTCGCCCCGACGTTATGCCGGGGGGAGCGCACCCGCGATACAATGAACTCGTCAAACAACAAGGCCACTGCTGGGAACGCCGGCATCTTGCCGGCCTGCGTCGTCCGATGCCGCCTGGAAGGCGGCGCTCCCAGGGTGGGTTGTTTCTTGACGACTCCAATGTGCACGCCACAATGTGCCCGCCCCACCGCCGCCGACCCGTCGCCACACCCGCCCTGCCGCCGAGCCGAGGTCCCGCCCATGACGCCGCGCAACCCACCCGGCCCCCGCACCGTCCTCGCCGTCGCCGCCCTCCTGGCGGCGGCCGCCGTGCCCGCCGCCTGGCCCCCCGCGCCGCCGGCCGCGGCGCAGGTGCCGGTCACGCGCCGCGGGGTCATCGCGGTGTGGGAGCCGCGCTACACCGGGGCGCCCGCGCTCGCGGCCGACGACGACGTGCTGACGCTGGCGGCGGCCGAGGGCGGCGCGCGCCTGTGGCTGGCGGGGCGGTCGTGGGTGACGGCCCTCACCGACGGGGTGTGGGCGCCCTACGAGCACCCGCCCGGCGCACAGATGATCTTCGCCCTGGCGCCCGACGGCGCCGACCTGTGGGCGTTCGGGCTCGACGGCGGCGCGTGGCGCCGGCAGGCCGGGCAGTGGACCCGGCTCGACACGCCGGCCGTCGCGGACCTGTACGCGGCCGCCGCGCGCGGGCCCGGCGACGTGTGGGCGGGGGGGTTCGACTACGCCGCCAACCAGGGGGTGCTCTTCCACGCCCACGTGGTGGACGGCCGCCCGCGGGTCGACGCCGCGGCGGGCGACCTGCTGAAGTACCGCTCGCTGTACGCGCTCGCCGCGGACCCGTCGGGGACGCTGTGGGCGGGCGGCTGCGACTACGCCGCCCAACCCGGCCAGAAGACCCCGATCTTGCTGCGCCTGCCGCCCGGGGGGGCGTGGGCGGTCGAGTCCGTGCCCGTGGTCGACGGCTGCATCCACGGCCTGTCGTTCGACGCCGACGGGTTCGGGCTGGCCGCCGCCGGCAGCGACCTCCTGTGGCACCCGGCGCCGGTGCTGACGGCGGCGGGGGGCGGGGACGGCGCCGCGGGGCTCGCCGCCGCCGGCGCCTGGCAAGCCTACGGGCAGCCGCCGCCCGAGGACCGCCGGTGGGTCCGCGTGGCGGCGGTGGCGCCGCGCGCCGGAGCGGCCACGGGCGATCCCGAGGCCCGCGGGTGGGCCGTCGCGGGCGTGCCGGAGTGGAACGGCTACCGCGACGGGCAAGCGCCGTGGCGGCTCGACGCGAACGGCTGGGCGCCGGCGGTGGTCGAGCCGGCCGCGGGCACGGTCGGCGAGGACGCGACACAGTCGGTGGCCGCCGTGGCCGGCGACGGGCGCTCCGCGTGGGCGCTCGGCGACCTGCGCAGCGCGGCCGTCGCCGAGGGCCAGGCACGCGTGCTCGGGCTGGGCGACGACGGGCGCGTGCGCCTCGACCACCCATGGCTGCCGGCGGGCGGGCGCATCCGCGACGGCGACATCGCGGTCGGGCCGTCGGGCACGGTGTGGGTGGGGGCGAGCCTCGGGGCCGACCCGTTCATGCGGCACGACGGCCGGGCATGGGCGCCGGCCGCCGGGCGCGTGGCCGGCGCCGATGCCCGCGTGGCCGTGAGCCGGGTCGACATGGCCCCCGACGGCACGGGCTGGGCCACCGGCAGCACGCGCCCGCGCGACGGCAGCGCGGGCGCGCGCCGCGCGATGTGGCGCTACGACGGGCAGGCATGGGCGTCCGTCGACCCGCCGGCGGCGCGGGCGGTGCAGCAGCTCCGGGCGCTGCCGGGCGGCCGGGCCTGGGCCGTCGTCGCGCGCGGCGCCGACGGCCGCGGACAGCTCGCCGCGTTCGACGGCGGCGCGTGGTCGATGGTGGCCGGCGCCCCGCCGGTGCTCGTGCCGGCGCCGACCGCCGAGCCCGGCGCCGTGGCCAACCACATCGCGGTGCGGGCCCCGTTCGACGCGCTGGCGGCCAACGGCAGCCTGGCCGGATGGCTCGGCGGCGCCGACGGCCAGCGCTACCGGGTGGCGGGCGGCGCGTTCACGCCGGTGCCGGCCGACCCGGCCGGCGTGGTCGCCGACCTGCGCCTGACCGGCCCGCGCACGGGGTGGGCCATCGCGTCGGACCCGGCGCGTCCGGCGCAGCCGGGCGGGCTGCCGTCCGGCATCCTCCTGCGCCTGCAGGACACCGGCTGGCGCGAGGTGCCGCCGCGCATGCCGGGCGCCACGCGCCCCGCGCCGCGCGCCACCGCCACGCCGGCGGCGGGCGGGCTGGACCTGCAGTGGCACCTCATGGCGCCGGCCGGGCCCGACGAGGTGTGGCTCTACGGCAGCCTGCACGCCGAGCAGGCGCCGGCGCGCCAGCCGGCGCGCGTGCTGGCCGGCTTCAGCCGGGCGCGCGGCGAGTGGGTGTACCTCGGGTGCAGCGGGGTGGTGCAGGCCATGGCCGCCGTGCCGGTCGCCGACGCCGGCGGCGGGGCGGCGGGCGTCGACGTCTGGCTCCTGGCCGACGGCCCGTGCGGCACGCCCGCCGACCCGCGCCTGGCGGCCCGGCGCGCCGACGGCAGCGCCAACCCCGACCACGTGGCGGCGTTCACCGGGCCGGTCAGCCGGGTGCGGGTGCGGCGGGTGGTGGACGTGGCGTTCCTGCCGGCGGTGGGGCGGTGGTAGGGGGCGCGCCCTCACCCTGGCTGCGCTGCGCGCAGCCGGTCCCTCTCCCAATGCTGGGAGCGGGACGTCTTGTGGAGACAGTCGGGCGTCATGCGGAGCAGGGCGTTGCATCCCTGCAGGCGCCGCCGTGGCCGCTGCCAGTCGGCACCTTGCCATTCGGACGAGATGACTCGGATCCCATCGGCCCGCAAGGCGACCCGGCGCGAGGCGGCGGTGCACGGCGGAGGCATGCGACGAGAGACGGGTATGACTTCGCGGCGATGAAGGGGCGCCCCAATCCCTACGCTCGGCGCCTGAAGTCGCAGGTGACCATGCGTCTGAGCGACGCCGTCATCGCCGACTTCGAGGCCCTGGCCGAGGAAACGGGCATCCCGTGTCGGCGCCTGATCAACCTCTACCTGCGCGACTGCGTGGCCAACCAGCGCCGGCCGGCGCCCACCTGGCGGTAGGGCGCCGGCCGCCTACCGCGCGAGGCCCGGGTACAGCGCCCGGTACCGCAGCCGGTGCTCGGCCGTCAGCCGCACGTAGGCGCGCGTCTCACGAAAGTCGACGATCTCCAGGAACAGGTCGTCGTCGCCGCCGGCCTCCTCGACCCAGCGGGCGGCGTTGCCGGGGCCGCCGTTGTAGGCCGCCATCGCGGCGAGCGCGCGGCCGTCGAAGCGGTCGAGCTGCGCGGCCAGGTACGCGGCGCCGTAGCGGATCGCGAAGTACGGGCGGTAGAGGTGGGCGGTCTCGAAGTCCGCGTCGCCCAGCATGCCCGCGATGCCCTCGCCCGTCGCCGGCATCACCTGCGTCAGGCCCGTCGCGCCCGCCCCCGAGCGCGCCAGCGGGTCGAAGCGGCTCTCCTGGCGGATGAGCGCGAAGAACAGGTCCACCGGGACGCCGTGCGCCGCCGCCTCGGCCCGCACGAGGTCGCCGAAGGCGTCGGGGTAGGCCAGCCGCGCCAGCGCCACGGGCGCCGCCAGCCGCAACTCCGGCGGCGCCTGGGCGATGACGGCGGCCGCCGCGCTGCTCGCCACGTCGTGCATGCCTTCGGCGGCGGCCAGGCGCGCGAGCCAGGCCTGGGCGAGCGGGTCGCCCCAGGCGTCGGCGTTGGCGGCGCGCCAGGCGCGCTGGGCGGCGCGCACCTCGCCGACCGCCAGCCACGCCCGCCCGCGGCGGACCTCGGCCCGGGCCGCCGCCGTCGCCCCGGCGCGCGCCCACGCGTCGGCCGTGGTCCCCGGCCGCCAGCGTGCGAGCCACGCCGGCACGGCGCGGTCGAAGCCGTCGGGCGGCGTGGCGCCGGCCGGAACGGGCCCCGGGCTGTCGGGAGGTGGCCCGGCCGGCGGGACGTCGCCCGCAGCACCGGTGCGCGTGGGCAGGTCGCCCGGCACGGCCCCCGCTTCCGCCAGCCGCTCGGCGGCGCGCAGGCCGTAGTAGCCCGTCGGGTCGGCCTCGGCCGCCAGGCGCCAATAGGGCGCCGCCTCGGCGGCCGCGCCGGTGTCGAACGCCGCCTTGCCCAGCCAGTACGCCGCCCTGGCCCGATCGGCCCCGTCGCCGTGGTCCATGCCGGCCGACCAGCGCTCCGCCGCGCGCGGCAGGTCGCCGGCGCGCCACGCCATCAGGCCCGACCGGAAGCGGGCCTCGGCGGCGAAGTCGCTGGCCGGGAACCGGGCCGCGACCGCCTCGAACGCGTCCGCGCCGGCGCGGGCGCCCTCGGCGTGCGCGACCAGCCAGGCGCGCTGCCAGAGCGCCTCGGCGGCGCGCGCGTCGGCCGGGAACCGGTCGGCCAGCCAGGCGTAGGCCGCGCTGGCGCCCGCGTCGTCGCCGCGCCGCGCCAGCGCGCGGGCCTTGATCCACCCGGCGTCGCGCAGCGCGTCGTCCGCAGCATCCGGCCGGCCCAGCACGGCGTCGGCGGCCTCGACGGCGCGCGCCGGCTCGCCGGCCTCGGCGTACCAGCGCGCGAGGTCGACCGACCACGCCGCCGGCGCGCCGGGCGTGGCGCGCGCGGCCTCGGAGAGGCGCGTGATCGCCCCCCACACGTCGCCGTTGCCGGCCAGCACGGCAGCCTCTTCGGCGGGCGGCACCGTCTCGCCGGCGGCCTTGAGCTTGCCGAGTGCCGCAGCGGCCAGCGCCGTGCCGGGCAGCTCACGCACCAGCCGCCGGCGGGTGGCGAGCATGTCGGCCGGCCGGCCGGCGGCGTCGTGGGCCGCGATCAGGCCGGCCAGCGCCTGGGCGCGCTGCGCGTCGTCCTGGGCGCGGGCGTGGGCGTCGAGGTAGGCCGCGACGGCCGCTTCGGGCGGGCCGAGTCGGAGCAGGGCGTTGCCGCGGCGAAGCGTGCTCCAGTAGACGGTGTTGGCGTCGGTGGCCGCGGCGCCGGCGCGCGCGAAGGCGTCGAGCGCCGCCGCGTGGTCGCCGAGCGCAAAGTGGATGTTGCCCTCGGCCATGGCGGCCGCGTCGGCCAGCTCGGGCACGGCGACGCCGTAGCGGGCGTAGGCTT
>WBZR01003459.1_pt1 | contig 14213 bp, 12 predicted proteins | sample 5204231 | NCBI WGS metagenome assembly WBZR01 (sample SAMN12412403, study PRJNA552823) | activated sludge metagenome | isolation source: activated sludge from anammox sidestream of wastewater treatment plant... | place: USA: Virginia | collected 2017-08 | reverse complement strand
CAGGGCGCGCTCAGCCGGCGTCAGCGGGCCCGGCTTGGCCAGGATCTCGGAGGGGATCCCGATCTTGCCGATGTCGTGGAAGAGGGCCCCGAGCTCGAGGCGCTTCAGCGCCGCTCCCTCGAGGCCGAGGGCGGCCCCCACCCGGAGCGCCATGTCCGTGAGCTCGCGGGCGTGCAGGGACGTGTACTCGTCGCTTGCCTCGAGCGCGTTGGCGAGCGCTTCGACCGTCGCCAGGAACGTCCGCTCGAGTGCCTCGAAGCTCGAGGCGTGGGCGAGCGCGAGCTTCGCCTGATCGGCCAGGCCCGCGAGCAGTTGCAGCCGGCGCGGCGAGAGCCGCTCCTCGTCCGCCGGCTCCGACACGATCAGGCAGCCGACCCGGTCGGCATCGAGTCGAAGTGGCGCGATCGCGAACCTGGCGGTCGCCCACTCCGGCAGGGACTGCGGGGCCGCGTCGTCGCGGCTCGCGACGTATGGGTCGTCGTGGCCGGCGAGCTGGAGCGCCCGCTCGGCGCTGAAGCGGATCGCCTCGAGCGCGAGCGCCTCCTCGTCCGTGTAGCCGTGGTGGGCGCGCAGCACGAGCTCGCGCTCGGCGCCGTGCTGGAGCCAGATCGAGGTGCGACAGCCGCCGATCACGCGTGCCGAGAGGGTCGCCACGCGTGTCAGCGTCTCGTCCAGCTCCTCGGCCAGCGCCACCTCGCGGCTGAACTCGAGCAGCGAGCGCGCGATCTCGGCGCTCTCGCGTGCGTGCTGCGCCTCGAGTCGGGCCTCCTCGTACAGGCGCGCGTTCTCGAGCGCCGAGGACGCGTGGCCGGCGAGCACCTCGAGCAACCGGACGTCGTCCTCGTCGAACTGCTCCCGCCCGAGCTTCGAGATCACGATCACGCCCGTCACCCGCGACCCGTACAGGAGCGGCACGCCGACGATCGACTCCTCGATCTCGGGCGTTCCCGGAACCTGCACCGCGAAATCGCACTCGAGCGCGTTGCCGACGAGGAGCGAGCGGCCGGACCGCGCGACCCGGCCCGTGATCCCCTCGCCGACGCGGCAGGTCAGCACGTCGGCGCTCCCCTCGCCGTAGCTTCCGAGCTCGCCGCGGAAGGCAATCGGCACGAGCAGGTCGCCTTCGAGCAGGTAGACCCTTCCGTTGTGGTAGTCGAGCAGGCTGCGCAGCTCGCTGACGATCGTCGTGGCGATCTCGGCGCGGTCGTTCAGCCGGTTGAGCTTGCCGACGAGGCTCTGGAGCAGCTTCAGGTGCGCGATCGAGCGCGCGTCGCGCCGGGCCTCCGCCGTGGACAGCGGGCGCGCCGGATCCTGCTGGCCGAACACCACCACCCGCCCGCCGCCGGCCGCCTTCGCCGACATCATCGCCGACTCGGCACACGCGGCCAGCTCGCGGGCGCTGCCGGCGTCCCCCGGGGCCTGCGCCACGCCGATGGACGCGGTCAGCCGGCCGGCCGGCTCGAACGTCGTGCTCGCGAGCCGCCTGGCGATCCGTGCCGCGAGCACCGCCGCGTCCCTGGTGTCGCGGCCGCCCATGATCACGGCGAACTCCTCGCCGCCGATCCGGCAGACGACGTCGCTCTCCCTGGCAGTCTGGGTGAGGAGCTCGCCGATCCGCGCGAGCGCGGCGTCGCCGACCCCGTGGCCGTGAACGTCGTTCAGCCGCTTGAACTCATCGAGATCGAGCATCACGAGCGCGACTCGGGTGCCGTCCCGTCCGGCTCGCGCGACCTCGGTGCGCAGCCGCTCGTGAAACGAGCGGTGGTTCTCGAGCCCGGTCAGGGGGTCCGTGCGGGCCTGGTGCTCGAGCCGCGCGCGGGTCTCCGCGTTGTCGATCGCGAGCGCCGCGGCGTCCGCGAACCGCTCGGCGAGCTCGAGCTCCGCCTCGGAGAACGATGCGTCCTCGCCGAGCCGGTACAGGTTCAAGGCGCCCTTGACCGCCCCCCGGGCGATCAGCGGCACCGAGATCAGCGCCTCCGGCTCGTCCGCCGGCGTGCCCGGGACCGTCGTGGCTCGCGGATCGAGCTGCACCTGCGCGACGCACACGGCCTCGCGGTGCTCGACGGCCCAGCCGGTGATGCCCTCGCCGAAGCGGCACGGGCTGCCGAGGATCTCGGGCGCCCAGCGGTCGCGGGCGAGCACCGGCACGAGCAGCCGCTGCTCGGGGTCGAAGCGATAGACGGTCAGGGTGTCGTGCGGCACGAGCTCCGCGAGCGCGTCCGCGACCCGGTCGAGCAACGCGTCGAGCGTCTGCTCCGAGAGGAGATCATGGAAGAGGTCGGCAAGGCGCCGGTAGGAGTCGGCGTCGGCCGCGTCCGCGTGCGGGCGGGGAGGACCGATCGGGGTGTCTTCCCGACCGGTCGGGCGTGGCGCGCGGAGCCGCAGGGTAGGTCCTTTCGTCGCAGGGCCGTTCCACTCTCAGATCGTGCCCGCAACGGGTAGGCGGCATCCCCCGGGCGGGGGATCTCGCGGCCGCGACGACCACCCGCAGCCGGCGGTACTGTTCACGGTCGATGGGCAAGATCATCGTGGGAGTCGACGGCTCGCCGGGGGCCAGAGCCGCCCTGCGCTTCGCGCTCGAGGAGGCGAGGCTGCGGGGAGCGGTGCTGCATGCGATCCACGCGTGGATGCATCCGCTCTACGAGGGTGTTCCCGGGCCCTTCGTGGTCGGCTTTCCGCCCGGCCCCGCCCTCGACGAGGTGCGCGAGCAGCTCGAGCGTACCGCGAGAGGCGCGCTCGACGCGGCGCTCGCGGAAGAGGCGGCGGCGGCGGGCGGGGTCGAGGTGCGCCGGGAGGTCGTGGAGGGGGCGCCCGCCCGCGTGCTGCTCGATGCGGCGAGAGACGCGGATCTCCTCGTTGTCGGCTCCCGGGGTCACGGCGGTTTCGTCGGGCTCCTGCTCGGCTCGGTCGGCGCTCAGTGCGCGCGCCACTCCCCGTGCCCGGTGGCGATCGTGAAGCCCCCGGCGGGGGACGAGCAGCCGGCGGCGTGAGGCGGATCCTCGCCGCCACGGACGGCTCGCCGCTCGCGGGCCACGCGCTCCGGGCGGCCCTCGAGCTCGCTCGAGAGCAGGAAGCCGAGCTGCACGTCCTGCATGTGCTCGACCCCGGCGACCCGAGCATGGCCGCCCGCGCCTCGAACGGGGCGCCGGCGTCGGGCGGAGACGACGTGCTCGAGCGGGCGGCCAGCCGGGCGGCGGAGGCTGGCGTTCCGTGCACCGTCGAGCTGACGACGGGCGACGCGGCCGGCGAGATCGTCGCCTGCGCCGGGCGGGCCGGCGCCGATCTCGTGGTGATCGGCTGCCGCGGCCGCGGCGGCCCCGCGCTCGCGCTGCTCGGCAGCGTCTCGAGCGCGGTTCTCCACCGCTGCGACCGGCCCGTGCTGGTCGTCCGCGGCCAGCCCGGCTCCGGCGGAGGATAGCGCCGTGGCGGACCCGCCTGCGGGGGCTCGCGACGTCATTCTCCGGGACGGCACGACACTGCGTCTGCGCCGACCGGTTGCCGCGGACACGCCCGCGGTGGTGGAGCTGTTCGCGGGGCTGTCCGAGCGGAGCCTCCACTTCCGCTTCCACGGCCAGCCGGCGGTGGGCGCTCGCCTCGTCGCGCCGTTTCTCGACCCGGACGGGCACGAGCGCGAGGCGCTCGTCGCGACGCTCGCGGACGACGGCGCGGAGCGCATCGTCGCGCTCGCGAGCTGGGCCAGGCTGCGTGAGCCGGCCCTCGCCGAGGTCGCGTTCGCCGTCGAGGACGCGCTCCAGGGGCGCGGTGTCGGCACGAGGATGCTCGAGCAGCTTGCTGCCCTCGCCGCCGCCGCGGGCGTGGAGGGATTCGTCGCCGAGGTGATGGCCGAGAACCGCGGGATGCTGCGCGTGTTCGAGGACGCCGGCTTCGACGTCAGCCGGACGCTCGCGGGCGGGACGATCGAGGTGCGCTTCCCCATCGTTCCCACCGAGGCCTACCGGGAGAAGGTCGACACGCGCGACCACGTGGGGGTGGTTGCGTCCCTGCGACCGTTCTTCGCGCCCGCGAGCGTCGCGGTGATCGGCGCCTCGGCCCGGGCCGGCTCGATCGGCGGCAAGCTGTTTGCCAACATCGTCGACGGGGGCTTCCCGGGCCGCGCGCACCCGGTCAACCGGGCCGGCGAGGCCGTCGCCGGCAGGTCCGCGTTCCGGTCGGTGGCGGCGATCCCCGAGCCGGTCGACCTCGCCGTTGTCTGCGTCCCCGGCGAGCACGTGCTCGACGTCGCCCGGGAGGCGCTCGAGCACGGCGTCCGCGCCCTCTGCGTGATCTCCGCCGGCTTCGCGGAGATCGGCGGGGAGGGGGTTGCGCGCCAGGAGCGGCTGCTCGCTCTCGTCCGGGCCCACGGCGCTCGCCTGGTCGGTCCGAACTGCCTCGGCCTCGCCGTCACCGGCTGCCGGCTCAACGCGACCTTCGCGCGGGAGTCGTTTCCGCCCGGGCCGATCGGGTTCGCGTCGCAGAGCGGGGCGCTCGGGCTCGCGTTGCTCGAGAAGGCGGACGCTCGCGGGCTCGGGTTCTCGGCGTTCTTCTCGATCGGCAACAAGGCCGATGTGTCCTCGAACGACCTGCTCGAGCACTGGCAGGACGATCCCGGCACCGGGATCGTCCTGCTCTATCTCGAGTCGTTCGGCAACCCGCGCAAGTTCGCCCGCGTTGCCCGCCGCGTCGCGCGGCGCAAGCCGCTGCTCGCGATGAAGAGCGGGACCTCCCGGGCCGGCGCTCGCGCCGCGAGCTCCCACACCGCCGCTCTGGCGGGCTCCGAGGCCGCCGTCAACGCCCTCTTCCACCAAGCGGGGGTGATCCGGGCCACCACGCTCGAGGAGCTGCTCGACGTGGCCACCCTGTACGCGAGCGGCGCCGCGCCGCGCGGCCGGCGCGTCGGCGTGCTGACGAACGCGGGCGGGCTGGGCATCCTCTGCGCCGACGCCTGCGAGGCGGCCGGGCTCGAGCTGCCGCAGCTCGCCGCGGGCACGCTCGCGGCGCTCGCCCGGCTGCTGCCGGCGGAGGCGAGCCTCGCGAACCCGGTCGACATGCTCGGCTCGGCGACCGAGGAGACCTATGCCGGCGTACTGCCGCTGCTCCTCGCCGACCCGGGGCTCGACGCGGTCGTCGTCCTGTTCGTCCCGGCGGCGACGGTCGGGGCGGACGCTGTCGCCGGCGCGGTCGCACGGGGCACCGCGGCGGGCGCGTCCGGGAAGCCGGTGCTGGCCGTCGTGATGAGCGAGGAGGGCATCCCGCGGGGGCTGCGCGACACGGCCGGAGTGGCGGCCTTTGCCTACCCGGAGTCAGCGGCGGCGGCGCTCGGACGCGCCGCCGATCGGGCCGACTGGCTGAGGAGGCCGGCCGGGACGGTGCCCGCGCTCCCCGGGCTGTCGGCGGCCGCGGCGCGCTCCGTCGTCGAGGGCGCGCTCGGCCGCGGCGGCGGCTGGCTCGGCGCGGACGAGCTCCGGTCTCTCTTGGCCGCGTACGGCGTGCCCCTCGTCGCCGAGCGTGCCGTCACCACGGTCGAGGAGGCGGTCGCCGCCGCCGGCGAGCTGGGATTCCCCGCCGTCGTCAAGACCGCGACGCCTGGCATCCACAAGGTCGACGTCGGCGGCGTCGCGCTCGGACTCGCCACCGCCGACGACGTGCGCGCCGCGGCGGAGCGGATCGGCCCGCCGCTGCTCGTCCAGCCGCAGGTGCGGGGGAACGCGGAGTTCCTCGCCGGACTTGTCCAGGACCCGGTCTTCGGCCCGCTGGTCGCGTTCGGGCCGGGCGGGAGCCTGGCGGAGCTCGTCGGCGAGGCGTCGTTTCGGATCGCGCCCTTGACCGACGTCGACGCCGGAGAGCTCGTGCTGTCCGGGAGGGCCGGGCGGCTCGTCCGCGGCTTCCGGGCGATTCCGCCGTCCGACGCCGGCGCGCTCATCGAGCTGTGCCTGCGGCTGTCGCGCCTCGGCGAGGAGTTGCCGGAAGTGCTCGAGCTCGACCTCAACCCCGTGCTCGGGCTCGAGCACGGCTGCGTCGCCGTGGATGCGCGCGCCCGGGTCGGGCGCGGCGAGGCGGTTCCCCGCGCCAAGACCTGGTAGGCGCGGGGTGCGGGTTTCCCGCCGTGGGATCAGCGATCTCACCGATGCGCGACGCCCGCGCGGCTGCGATCATTGCTCGTGCCGTGATCTTCGACCGGGTGATCTGCGCCGTCGACGGCTCCGAGGAGGCGCTCGTAGCCGTGCATCAGGCTGCCCGCCTCGTCTCCGAGAGCGGGCGGCTCCTGCTTGCGGCCGTGGCCGAGTTGCCGGTGGCGGCGCAGGCGGGATGGGCCGCGCCCGCCGCCGCCAGCGCGCTGGCGGCCGAGGCACGCGAGGCGCTCGAGCGGGCACACCGCGAGATCGCGCACCTCCGGCTCGCCGACACCCGGCTGCTCGAGGGCCCCGCCCTCACGGTGCTGGCAGACCTGCTTGCCCGGGAGCGTGCCACGCTGCTCTGCCTCGGCACGCACGGGCGCCACCGGGCGGCGGGAATCCTGATCGGCAGCGTGACCACCGAGAGCCTGCACGGCGCGCCCTGCGCGGTCCTGGTCGCGAGGGCGCCGGCCCGGCCCGAGAGCTTCCCCGCCTCCGTCGTCGTGGGCGTCGACGGCTCGCCGCAGGCCGACGCGGCGCTCGCCGTCGCCGAGAGCCTGCGCGACCGCTTCGGCGCCGGCCTGCGCGTGCTCGTCTCGACCGGCGGCAAGGCGGTCGATCCGGATGCCGTCCGGCAGCGGCAGCCGGCGGCCGAGGTCGTGGCCGGCAAGCCCGTCGACGCGCTCCTCGCCGCGGCGGGGAGCGCCGACCTGATCGTGGTCGGAAGCAGGGGCCTGCACGGGCTGCGGGCGCTCGGCTCGGTGAGCGAGCGGCTTGCCCACCGGGCCGGCTGCTCGGTCCTCGTCGTCCGCTGACCCGGCGGGGACGGCTCCGGTGCCGCGCCGCCGCTCTAGGATTGGCTCTCCATGACCTGGTGGCGCGCCGAGGTGGGCGACACGGTTGTCGTCGGCGGCCGGCGGCTCCACGGAGCCGGCCGCAGCGGTGAGATCGTCGAAGTGCTCGGGGAGCCGGGTCGCGAGCGCTACCGCGTCCGCTGGGAGGGCGGGCGCGAGTCGATCTTCCACCCCGGCCCCGATGCCGTGCTCGAGCCGCGCCGGGGCCGTCGAGTGAAGCCCGCGGCTGCCCCCAAGCGGCCGCCCCGGCCGGCTCCGGCCCCCGCGGCGGCGCCGCGCAAGCCCCGGAGCCCCGTTGCCCGGGCCGGCGATCGCATCGTCGTTCGCGGCCACCACCTCGGCGAGCCCGACCGGGACGGGGAGATCCTCGAGGTCGTCGGCGACGCCGGGCCCCCGTACCGGGTGCGCTGGTCCGACACCGGGCGGGAGGTGCTGCTCTTCCCCGGGCCCGACGCGGTCGTCGAGCATTACCGCCGCAGGCGCTCGCGCCCGGGATGACAGCCGCCGCCCGGCCCGAGCCTCCGGGCGCGCTCCTCGTCGACCTCTACCAGCTCACGATGGCGCAGAGCTACGTCGCCGAGGGCCTGCACGAGCTGCCCGCCACGTTCAGCCTGTTCGCGCGGAGCGTGCCGCCCGGCTGGGGCTACCTGGTCGCCGCCGGCCTCGACGATGCCCTCGCGTACCTCGAAGCGCTCTCGTTCCGCCCGGACGAGCTCGCCTTCCTCGAGGAGACGCGGCTGTTCACGGGAGCGTTCCTGGCCGAGCTCGAGCGGCTCTCGTTCACGGGGTCGGTCCGGGCGCTGCCGGAGGGGACGGCGTTCTTCGCGCCCGAGCCGGTGCTCGAGGTGACCGCGCCCATGCTCGAGGCTCAGCTCGTCGAGACCGTCGTCTTGAACACGATCCACTACCAGTCGCTCGTGGCGGCGAAGGCGGCGCGTTGCGTCGATGCCGCCGGGGGCCGTGGACTGGTCGATTTCGGCCTGCGTCGCACGCACGGCGCGGACGCGGGTCTGCGGGCGGCCCGCGCCAGCTACCTGGCCGGGTTCGAGGCGACGTCGAACGTGCTCGCCGGCCGGCTCTACGGGATCCCGACGGCCGGGACGATGGCGCATTCGTACGTGGAGTCGTTCCCCGACGAGCTCGCCGCCTTCCGCGCCTACGCCCGCGCCTACCCCGACCGGGCGATCCTGCTGGTCGACACGTACGACACCGTCGCGGGCGCGCGGAGGGCCGCGATCGTCGGCCGCGAGCTGGCCGAGCGAGGGCATCGCCTCCGGGGCGTGCGGCTCGACTCCGGCGACCTCGGCGCACTGGCGCGGCGGGTGCGCGCGATTCTCGATCAGGCCGGTCTCGAAGACGCCACCGTGTTCGCGAGCGGCGGTCTCGACGAGCGGGACGTGGGCCGACTGCTCGCGGAGGGGGCGTCGATCGACGCCTTCGGGATCGGCTCCAAGCTCGGGACGGTCGCGGACTGCCCGTTCCTCGACATGGCGTACAAGCTCGTCGAGCTCGGCGGGCGGGGGGTCCTGAAGCTGTCGGGCGCCAAGGCCACCCTGCCGGGGGCGAAACAAGCCTGGCGCCTTGCCGCCGCGGGAGAGGTCGCCCTCGACGTGCTCGGGCTCGAGCTCGAGGAGCCGCCCGAAGGCGGCGAGCCGCTGCTCGTGGCGGTCATGGAACGGGGCAAGCGTACGTGGCACGAGTCGCTCGAGCGCGCCCGCGCCCGCTGCGCCGGCGAGCGTGCGCGCCTACCGGCCTCGGCTCGCGCGCTCGACGCGGCTCCGTGCGAGGTCGAGCTGAGCGTGCCCCTCCTCGCGCTCCGCGATCGCGTCGCTGCCGACGCGCGCCGCGCGCACGGGCTCGCGTAGCGGTCTCGGGCCGGCTCGGTAGTTCTCCGCAGGCCGGATCAGCGCCGGTCCCGATGACCGCAGCGCCCGGTCGCGCGACGATACATTTGTTCTCGCCCAACGGCAACGATCGACGAGGAGGGCACCAGATGAAGGTCAGGGATGTGATGGTGCAGGACGTGCTGACGGTCGGCCCCGAGACGTCGCTGAAGGACGTCGCGGCGGCACTCTCCGGCCGCGGGATCTCGGGCCTACCCGTGGTCGACAGCGCGGGCTTCGTCATCGGCGTCGTCTCCGAGGCCGACATCCTGGTCAAGGAGCGCACGCCCGCGCCGCGGCGAAGCGGGATCATGGGTTGGCTGGCCGGGCCGCCCGAGCCGGCCGAGCTCGCGAAGCTGGACGCTCGCACCGCCGGTGAGGCGATGACGTCGCCGGTGCTCACGATCTCGCCGGGCGAGTCAGTTGCGCGCGCGGCCGCGTTGATGGTCGAGGAGGGAGTCAACCGCCTGCCCGTCGTCGACGGCGACCGGCTCGTCGGGATCGTCACCCGTGCCGACCTCGTGCGCGCGTTCACCCGCGACGACGACGCAATTGCCCGCGAGATCTCCGAGGACGTCGTGCTGCGCAAGTTCTGGACCGCCCCGGAGAACGTCTCCGTCTCGGTTCAGCATGGCGAGGTCACGCTCGGCGGCGAGGTCGAGTCGCGCAGCGTCGCCGAGTTGATGGCGGCGTTCGTCGGGCGCGTGCCGGGCGTCGTCTCCGTCGACGCCTCGCAGCTCTCCTGGCGCCAGGACGACCGGGCCTAGTGGCCGCGCCGCGGGTCGTCGTCGGGGTCGACGGGTCGGAGGGCTCGCTCGGGGCGCTGCGTTTCGCGCTCGAGGAGGCGCGCCTGCGCGGCGGGTCGGTCACGGCCCTGTTCGCGTGGAGCGTCCCGTTCGTCGCGGACGTCCCGACGGGGCTGCTCCCGGAGCTGATCGATGACTTCCGCGCCGACGCGGAGACCCTGCTCGCCGGGCAGGTGGCCGCCGCCGGCGACCCGGGCGGCGTCGAGATCGAGCGGATCGTCGTCGAAGGCCCGCCCGCGCAGGCGCTCGTGCACGCCTCCGAGGGCGCGGCGCTGCTCGTCGTCGGCTCCCGCGGCCGGGGCGGCTTCAAAGGGCTCCTGCTCGGCTCCGTCTCGAGCCAGTGCGTGCACCACGCGACCTGCCCGGTCGTGATCGTCCCGCCGCGGGCGGGCTAGGAAGCGGCCGTCTCGAGAACGGTGCGCGCCCGCTCGCGGGCGCGCACGAGCACGCCGTCGTCCGGGTCGCCGCCGGTCCACGCCAGCCACAGCCGCAGCTCGACGGCTAGCTGGTCGAGCCGCTCGCCACGCACCCGCTCCGTGAGCGGCTTGTTTCCCTGGAGCTTGAAGCCACCCTCCAGCCAGCCTTCCGGGTAGTACCAGTCCTTGAACCACGTGCACCCGGCCGCGAAGAGCGCGCTGCCCACGGGCGTCGCGGCCGGCGGGTAGCCGCGCTTGAGCCCCCGCTCCGTCTCGTCGTCCCCGTAGCCCACCATCAGGTGGCTCCCCGCCGGGAGCAGGCCGGCCAGCGCCGCGACCACCTCCGCCAGGAAAGGCTCGTCGTCCCGGTCGGGCACGATCGCCTCGAGCCACGGCCGGACGCGGGCGGACGGGCGTCCGGCGAAGTACTTGATCTGCGCGGCCGGGCACCCGCTTCCGCCGGCCGCGACGACCGCGTCCAGCTCCTCGGGGAAGCGCCCGCGGGTGACGCTCGCGACCGTGAGCGGCCCGCGCCCGGTCGGGCGCCCCTCGAGACGCTCGAGCGCCATCGCCGCGCTCGCGCTACTCCACGTCCGCGTGCTCGTTCGCGAGGCTCACGGCCTCGAGCTCCTCGATCGCCGTCCAGCGGTCGGCGAGCTTCTTACTCACGGCCGGCATGGTCGTGTACTCCATCTCCTCCATCGGCAGCCGCTCGGGCTCGAACGGGCCCATCCGCCGCATGTAGTCGGTGACCTCGAGCGCCGTCTGGCGCGCCCGGTCGAAGGAGATGTCGCCGAGCATGTCGCGCGGCCCGACGAGCATGCCGTCCGCGAGCTGGAAGCCCATCCCGGTCACTCGCGGGGGCCCGTCGAAGCGAGCGGGCGTGTTCGCGTCGAGGCTGCACGGCATCAGCGGACCGTGGTGGGAGCCGCGCATCCAGCCGGCGACGAGGTGCGGGTAGGCGAACGGCTCGAGCACCTCGCCGATCGCCGGCAGGCCCGACTGGGAGCGGACGATCATGATCGGGTCGTCCTTGCCGACGTAGCGGCCGGCGATCAGGGCGAGCCGCTGGGTCGAGGTGACCGCGGCCGGCTCGCCACGCCGGTCCTTGCGGAAGACGTGCTTGATCACGAACCGCGACGGGGTGCCGATGTAGACGAGCAGGTCGTACAGCTCCTCCGGCGAGTCGAACATGGCGGCGCGGTTCTGAAACAGGTCGTGGACCTCGAACACGAAGCCGTCGTGCATGCTCGGGTCGATCACGAGGCCGGCGGTGTTGAACGGATCGGCGAACATCTTGTAGAGCGGCAGGTTCCAGGCGCCCGGCTCCGTCTTGTCGGCTGCGAAGACGACGAACGGCTCCGACGGCCGCTCCTCGAGCTCGAGCTCGGCGACGCCCGGCCCGGCGCCGCGGATGTTGCCGGAGAAGGAGTCGGCGAGCAGATCCTGGCCCGCGCCGTACAGGTGGAGGCGCTTCGCGACGTCCGTGCAGGCCATGAACGTCTCCCACGCGAACTCGTGCACGCTCCCGCTGTCGACACCGTGCTCGTGGGTGAGGACGAGGTTGACGTCGTCGCCGCAGGAGTTGACCTTGCCGTCGATCAGGAGCCCGCGGCCGATCGCGTCGCGGACGCGGCCCTCGGCCGTCTCGATCATCTCGGGGTGGACGGCGCTGTGGCCGACGTAGCCGCCGATGTCCGCCTTGATCGCGCTGATTGTGACCTTGCCCATGTGAGCTCCTCCCTCTGCCGTCGCCGGCGCCGCCCGCGCCGTCCTGGTCTCCGTTTCCGGCTCACCTTATCCGCTGGCACCCGGCCGGGAGCGGGGGTAGCGAGGCGTCAGCAGCCCCGCTCGCCGGGGAAGAGCGGCCGGAACAGCAGGGCGAAGTCGTCGCCACCGCTCCGCCAGGGCGTGAGCGTGCTCGCGCGCTCCGCGGCCGGCACGAGGAGCGCGAGCTCGTCGCCCTCGACGACGGCGCAGCGCGCGTCCGGATAGCCGGTCCACGGCTCCCCGAGCGCGGCCAGCGGCGTCTCGAGCGGCCAGGCCAGCGCTGGTTGCTCGAACTCCGGCTCGGGCGGAGCGTACGGGCGCACGAGCACGCGCACGGCCGAGGCGGCGTAGGCCCGCTCCGGCCCGAGCGAGCCCTCGGGCAGCCAGCTCTCGAGGTCGCGCAGGCGCTCCAGGAACGCGGACAGGAGCGCACGCGCCTCGAGCTCCGACTCGGGGACGGGCAGGCCCGCCTCGAGCCCGAGCGCGTAGACGGAGACGCCGCGCGTGGAGCCAGCCGCCGCGACCGTGAACGTCGTCGTGGGGGCGTCCGCGACGACCGTCGCGAGCGCGTCGAGCTCGCCGGGGCCGTCGGGGTCGAGCAGGCCCGCGACGCGGGCCTCCCGGAGGATCGCCTGCACGCCCTCCTCGCCGATCGTGCGGGCGACGAGGCCCGGCAGGGCCGGTCCGGGGTAGATCGTGAGCTGCGGCCCCGAGACCAGGAGCGCCCCGTCGCCGTAGAGCGACAGCTCGGGCAGGTACGCGAACGCGACCTCGACCGGGAGCAGCCCCCCGCTCAGCTCGACCCGGAGAACCAGCTCGGTGGGGCTCGTCGGGTGGTCGATCCGCCCTTCGCCGCCGCAGCCGGCGAGCGCGACCACCGCGAGCGCGAGCGCCGCTGTCAGGCGGGAGGGCACCGTCACCGCAGCATAGGGGCTGCGGCTTTCCCGCACGGGCGATCCGCGCCGGTCCCGATGCGGGCTCCTCGCGCCGCCTGCAACGATTGGCGTGCCAGCCCATGCGGAGGAGGCGATGAACGGCGATCCGGGCTACGAGGCGCACGTTGCGGCGCTGCTCGACCACGGCGAGGAGCGGGGCTTCGTCGAGCTGGCGGAGATCCACGAGCTCGCAGACGCGTTCGAGCTCGAGGAGGACGAGCTCGGTCGTCTGTACGAGGCAATCGAGGCGCGCGGGATCCGGGTCGAGGACGGCCGCCGGCCGGGTGAGGTGGCCGCGCACTTCGAGAACGGGCAGGTCGCGGTCGCGACGACCGACGCGCTCCAGCTCTTCCTGAACGAGGTCGCCCGCTACCCGCTGCTCACGGCCGCCCAGGAGGTCGAGCTCGCCAAGCGGGTGGAGCGGGGCGACCGGGCCGCCAAGGAACGGATGATCAACTCGAACCTGCGGCTCGTCGTGTCGATCGCGAAGCGCTACCAGGGCCACGACCTGCCGCTGCTCGACCTGATCCAGGAGGGCATCTTCGGGCTGATCCGGGCGGTCGAGAAGTTCGACTGGCGCCGCGGCTACAAGTTCTCGACCTACGCGACCTGGTGGATCCGCCAGGCCGTCCAGCGCGGCGTGGCGAACAAGTCCCGCACGATCCGGGTGCCCGTCCACGTCAGCGAGCGCGAGCGGCGCCTCGCCCGGGCCGAGCAGGAGCTGACCGCGAAGCTGGGGCGCCCGCCCGACGACGAGGAGCTGGCCCGGGCCGCCCGGCTGACGCCCGCGCAGCTCCGCGAGGCCCGTACGGCCGCCCGCGCCGTCACGAGTCTCGACCGGCCGGTCGCCGACGACGGCGCCGAGCTCGGCGAGCTGATCCCGTCCGAGGGGGAGGAGTCGGTCGAGGAGCTCCACGTCTCGCTCCGCGAGGAGGCGCTGCGCCGTGCGGTCGAGGCTCTGCCCGAGCCGGAGCGCTCGGTCGTGCGGCTGCGCTTCGGGCTCGAGGGGGACGAGGGGCCGGTGTCGCTCGAGGAGATCGGCCGGCGTCTCGGCATCGGGCGAGAGCGGGTTCGCGCGCTCGAGACCGAGGCGCTCGAGCGGCTCGCGCTCGAGCGGGAGCTGCAGGCGCTGCGCGACGCGGCGTAGCCGCGCGTCGCTCAGTTCTCGCCGTCGCCGCCCCCGGAGCCGAAGTCGCGCAGCCGCTCCGAGTAGGCGCGCAGGCGATCCTCGACCAGGCGGTGCACCGTCCCTTCCGGGAACGCCCCGTCCGAACCCCTTTCGCCCGCGGCGCGACCGGTGAGCAGCTCGAGCCCCTCGTCCACCGTCGCGACCGCCCAGACGTGGAAACGGCCCTCCGAGACGGCGTCGACGACCTCGTCGGCCAACATCAGGTGCTCCGCGTTCGCCCGCGGCACGATCACGCCCTGGCGGCCGG
>WBZR01003458.1_pt1 | contig 14215 bp, 15 predicted proteins | sample 5204231 | NCBI WGS metagenome assembly WBZR01 (sample SAMN12412403, study PRJNA552823) | activated sludge metagenome | isolation source: activated sludge from anammox sidestream of wastewater treatment plant... | place: USA: Virginia | collected 2017-08 | reverse complement strand
GTCGGAACGCAACGGCTGGTGGAACAACGTCGAACCGCATTCGCTCCTGCTGACTCCGCACGTCGGTGAGTTTTCGGCTCTGACCGGAATCGGGAATGACGAGATATTGGCCGATCCGGCCGCGGTCGTCCAGCGAGCGGCGAACGACTGGAAACAAACAGTCGTCCTCAAAGCCGGCAAAGCCTGGATCAGCGATGGCGCCGCCGTTCGCACCACCGGATCCGCCGCCCCCGCGCTGGCAACCGCTGGTTCTGGCGATGTGTTGTCGGGTGCGATCGGGGCATTTTTGGCCCAGGGACTGGCGCCCATCGACGCCGCAACGATCGCCGTCTATGCTGGCGTTCAGGCCGCGCTTCATCTCACGAGCGAGCTCTCGACGCTCGGGGTTGTCGCGGGCGACCTTCCGCGAGCGATTGCGACTGTTCTTGCCGATCTCGAAACAGAAAGCGAAACGAGCCGATGAGCCAGGAAGAGGTCTCCGTCACATCGATCATGCGAAAGAAGGTACCGGTCGTCGCTCCCGACGACACGGTCAATACGGTAGCCGCCATGATCGCCAACAGCGATGTACCGGGCGTGCTCGTTGTCGAAAACGGCGAACTCCTGGGGATCATCACCGAATCCGACATCGTTACCCGCAAGGCCAACGTCGATTTTCCCGATACTGTTTCATTTCTGGGCGGTTACTTCCACGCCGGGCGATTGCAGCTTCCGTGGAACCGTGAAACCCGCGACGACGCGAGTGATTTCGACCATGAAATCCGGCGGGTTCTCGCCACCTCTGCGCGTGAGCTGATGACTTCACCAGTCATCAATATCGACGAGGATGCGACCGTGCCCGATTTGGCCACCATCATGATCGACCACAACGTAAATCCAGTTCCGGTCGTTAGCGATGAGAACCGCATCGTGGGTATCGTGACGCGCAAGGATCTCGTCAAGTTCATTGCCGGCGAGCAGGGCGCCCAGAGCGAGTCCGACTGATATTGGCATGGCCGAGGACGACGGCCGGGTGTTTGCCCGGCGACCCACCCGCCTGATTGTCGATCGCGCGACAATCGCAGCGAATACTGCGATCGTCCGGGCAAGGCTATCGCCCGGGACGCAACTCATGGCGGTCGTCAAAGCCAACGGTTATGGACATGGGGCCATCGAGTCCGCGCGTGCCGCTATCGCCGGTGGCGCCAGCCATCTGGGGGTCGCCACCGTCACCGAGGCGCGAGAACTACGCACTGCAGAATTCGATACTCCCATCCTCGTTCTTGGATCGAGCGCTCCGGAAGAAGCCTACACGGCTGCCGCATTGGCCATTTCCATCGGAGTGGGGGATCTCGATCAGTTCGGCCGCCTTCAGCAGCTCCTCCGGGCGCGACCGCCGCTGCGCCCCCTGGCCGCGCATCTGAAAATCGACACCGGAATGCGCCGTTTCGGCGTGACCCCGGCACAGGCTCCGTTGCTCGCTCAGCAGATTTCCCTCGACCCGAATTTTCAGCTCGAAGGTGTCTATTCGCACTTCGCGGAATCGGACGGTCCGGCCAGCGATCGGATGGACCAGCAGCTCGACCTTTTTCTAAGGACGCTCGCCGCCATCGACCACCTGGGCATCGACCGCGGCCTCGCGCATATCAGTAACAGCGGCGCGGTTCTCCGCAATCGTTCGGCCGATCTCGAAATGGTTCGGGCCGGTACGTGCCTGTATGGCATATCACCATCGGAACATGTCTCTCTTTGGGACGGGATGCGACCCGCACTCGAATGGCGGGCGACCGTGCAGCACATCGCCGAGCTCGCGCCCGGTGACCGTGTGGGGTACGGCGGAACGTACGTTGCCAGCGAGCATGAGCGTATCGCTCTGCTCCCCGTCGGGTATGCGGACGGGTATCCGCGTCTTCTGTCCAATCTCGGATGGGCAGGTTATCAGTCGCACCGGTTGCCGATCCGTGGGCGGATTTCCATGGACCAAACTACTGCGGGCATTTCGGAGGGTCTCTCGCTCGCGGTGGGAGATGAGATTACGCTTCTCGGCGGTCCGGAAAGCGGCGCTCCGGACGCGAATCAGCTTGGCGAGCTCATCGGCACCATCGGATATGAGATCGTCAGCCGGATTGCCCGGCGGGTGCCTGTCGAATATCGCTGACCGGCAGGCGTCTCCCGGGCAGACCCGCGCTCCCGATCGAGGCGGACCGGGGCGTCCATCTCGCCTGCCTCCGTAGCCGCAGGACGAGCACCCGCGACGGTCGAGCAGCCTGGTTCGCCGCCGATGGCCAATTCGGGAGGCATCCTCCCGAAGGTGGGCTTCCCCGAATGAGTTCGCAAGCACATCGCCAGGACACTCACGGAAACGAAGAACGGCGCCTTCCGGCGCCGTCTCTCTCGTTTCCTCTGGTTTTGGACGCTATTCGGCCGCACCGAGCTCGGCTGCCACACGTTTCAGGTTGTCGATATCCTTGCGGACGACGAACGTGCGACCGCTCATATCGTCCTTAACGTAACTGAGCGTTCGGTCATCCATCCACCGGTAGATGGTGGGGCGGGTGACATTCAACTGTTGCGCGGCGTTGCCAATCGACACCAGTTCGTTCGGCTCGAACGCCCGGAACTTCGCCAGGGCCAGCATACGCCCCAGCTCGGAATCCCAGAACGAACGCGGGACGGTATAGTCATCCGCGGCTGCCGGCCAGAAGAGGAGCTGTACGATGGCGTCGATCGCCGTCAGCACATGCTCTTTCTGTTCACGAACCTCGCCCCGAGCAAGTCTGGCGAGCTTGCTGAGATCAAGTCCAAGCGGTCCTTCACGCAAGGCATCGAGCGACAACGGCTCGAAGGCGCTTGGGTAAAGCTGATTGATCAAGCGGTGGTGATGACTGTAGACCACCTGCAATGCCTGATCGATTACCGGTTGGTAATCGCGGGAACTGCCTTCCACTCCCACTCCTTACGCGATTCCCCATGCCGTCGCGAACGTATCTTTCGGACTGTACGGTCAGATTGTACGCTCGCGACGTAGCGTTGTCAACGAACAATGAAACCTCATCGTTTCTCAGCAACTCACCAGAATCTGCTGTGACGATCTGTCAACAATTACGTACACAGAAGCCATTTGGTTTCTCGTGTTCGTACACATCCGCCGGCGTCGCTCGGCAAGACACTCTCAGGACCCGGTGGCCATTCCCCTGACAGCCAATCCGGCAATGAAAAGCGCCCCCAGGCTAAAGAAGAGAAGGGCCTGTCGCGCGTCGCGTTCGCGCATGTAACTCCAGATGAATGGCAGAGCCACAACCGCGGTCGCTCCATAGAGGATATGGATCGACGATTCCGGCCGGAACCCTCGGAAGTAGAGAAAGATGCCGAACGCTACCTGCGCCAGGATGAGCACTTCACCAATCAGAAGGGCTCCATTGAAGCTGCCCGTCACTCCTCCACCGGTGGCAAAGAGATACAACCCCCAGATACCGATCGCTGCCATGAAGAGCAGCACCGAGGTCGCAAGCCGGTCATGCATCAGGATTATCGTGGTCAGAGTGGGCCTCCCCCAGTCGAGTCGTTTCCGCGGCGGGAATCGCCCAACCGCGCCATCTCACCAAAGCAGCCAGCGCATCACCGCCACGCGGGCAGGCGAACACGCACGATTGTCACACGCCGGGATCGCCACCGATCTGAAAGAGCGGTCGCTGCGCCGGTCGCATTGCGGGCGCTCCCGTCAGAAGGTCGAGTACCCGGCTGCGCGGGAGTGGCGTCAGGCCATCCCGGATCCATCCTCCGGACATGGCCACATCGCTCACTGCCCTGGCCGGCGTGTTGTTGGTTTCCGAGAGATGCGCCAGATAGATCGCCGGGTTCGTTACCGAGCGCGAGCGTACGGTATCGGTCAATCGGCCACATTCGTCATTCGACAGATGTCCGAGATCCGAAAGCACCCGCCGCTTGAGATGGGCCGGATATGGTCCGCGTTTCAGCATATCGATGTTGTGATTTGCTTCGACTACGATGATATTGGCTTCGGTCATCGCGTCCACGGTCGCGTCGTCCCAGGAGCCCATGTCGGTGAAAACCGCCACCGTCATTCCACCGAACCGGACGACCGCCCCCAGCGGTTCGGCCGCATCATGGGATGTCCGCACCGCCGTGACCTCGATACCGCCGCACGCGAATCGCTTCCCATGAGCGATCTTTAGCCACTCGTTGGAGAGTCCGAGCGCCCTGGCGGTGCCAGATCCCGTCACCACTGGTACCCCGGCTCGCGTCAGCGCCGGGACCGCGCGAATATGGTCGCTGTGTTCATGGGTGATATAGACGAAGCTCAGGTCCGAAGGCCGCAACCCGAATGCCAGCAGTTCGGATCGCAGCCGGTTGGGACCGATCCCGCAGTCGATCAACCCGGCAACCTGGCCACATTGCACCAGCATCGCATTGCCGCTGCTGCCGCTCGCCAGCGAAACGAGGCGCAACCGTTCCGACCGCTCAGCCACCGAAAATTGCCCGTCCAATGCGCACATGGGTGGCGCCTTCGGCAATCGCTGCCTCGAAATCGTTGCTCATACCCATGGACAAGACCGGCAAGGGGATGCCAGTCGACGTCTCCAATGACTCGGCCAACGCACGCAGACCGCGAAATACCGGCCGCACCGCGTTCTGATCCTCGACGAGTGGGGCCATGGTCATGAGTCCGATTGGATGCAGCCCCGGATAGGAGCGCACCAGATCGAGCAATGCTGGCGCATCGGCGATCGGGCATCCGGCTTTTTGTTCTTCGCCAGCGACATTGATTTCGAGCAGGATCGTAATCTGCCTGTCCAGTGCCTCGGTCTGCTTTGCGAGCGCCTCGACCAGCGAAGCCCGATCGACCGACTGAATGACATCGAACAACTCGGTCGCGATCTTGGCCTTGTTCGATTGAAGCGAGCCGATCATGTGGAGCTCGGCATCCTCCGGAAGCGGAGTTTCGAATTTCCGGCGGGCGTCTTGCACCCGGTTTTCACCGAATACCCGCATCCCGAGCGCGTAGGCCTCGTCTACCTCGGCCCGGCCGACCGTCTTGGTGACCCCGACGATCGTGACCGACGCGGGGTCACGCCCGGCTGCCGTGGCAGCGTTGTCGACACGCTCGCGCACACCCGCCAGACGAGACGCCAGAGTCGATTCGGTCGAAGAAATCGTCATTCGATCACCGTAATGATGGACGCGAATCGGCCGGTTGCCGGCCCTTGCGCCCGATGAGAAAACCATGATTCCTGATTGCACTTCGTACAAATGTGTGATTGCTCGATAGCATCCTCGCGCACCCCGGCCGCACGAAGTTGCAGCCGGTTCGCTTCCGCCAAATCGAAATGCCAGCGACCGTTCGAGCGGGCGACCGCGCTGTCACCGCCACGGGGCATAGCATCTTGCCAACCATCGAAGACTTCGTCACCCACCTCATAGCAATCGACGCAGATACCCGGACCAATGAAAGCCAGGATCTCCTCCGGCCCGGAGGCGAAGGATTCGACCATCGCCCTTACCGCCGCGCCCGTCACATCGGCAACCGTTCCCCGCCAACCCGCATGAATGACCCCAACGGCCCGGGTCTGCGGGTCGCAGATGATCACCGCAAGACAATCGGCATGGGTCATCATGACCGCGACCTTAGGATCGTTGGTGACCAGGCTATCGAATTTGCCGAAGAGTCCGCTGCCGGGGGCGGACCCCGTACCGGCGCTCACTCCCGGCACCACACCCACGGCATTACCGTGAACCTGATGCGCAGTCACCAGCGTCGTCGGGTCGATCCCCATCTGGCGACACCAGAGTTGCCGCATTTCCCAGGCTTCGACCGGATCACGCGGTTCGGAATAGGAGATGTTTCCGTCAGCGTGCCCGAGACCCGGAACTCGCCCGGTGATACCGTGGCGCACAAAGGGAAGTCGCCCGATCGCGGCGCTTTTCAGCGGTCGGAGTATGGTCGAAGTCGTCATGTACCTGTTTCTTCTCTTGCCGCGTCGAAGATCATTCGGTCGATCAACGTTTCCACTGGTGCGCGATCATCGGTATACGGACGCTCATGCGCCGGGTTCGTCCGCAGATTGCCATCGGCGAACACTTCCTCCGCCACGATCTGCTGATTCGATCCCGGCAGGACCGAGCTCAGGCGCACCCGAATGTCCTCCAGCGAAATGTCCTCGTTCGACGCGAAGACCATCGTATTGTCGTATCCCTGCACGTCGACGAGCCAGACCGATCGAAAAACCGCGCTCAACGTAGATGATAGTGCGTCCACCAGACGGAAATCCGTCGCCGACCGGCCGACATTCACTACGACCACACCATGATCGTTCAGATGTTGCTCGACCAGCTCGAAATACTCGACCGTCGCGAGATGGAAGGGGATATACGGTTGCCGATAGGCATCCAGCGCCACCAGATCGTACGTCTGGTCGGTCGTTTCCAGAAAGTAGCGCCCGTCGTCCGCATAAGTCGTCAGGCGCGGATCGTCCAGCGCGAAATAGGTCCGCGCCAATTCCAGTACTCTCGGATCGATCTCGACCCCGTCGATATGGAGTTCGGGATAGGTCGCCAGCAGCGAATGGGCTGAGGTTCCTCCCGCCAGACCGACGATCAACGCTCGTTGCGGATCGATTCCAGCCATTGCCGGGGCGAGCAAGAAGTAATCCCACGGACCGCCAGTCAGCACCGAAGCCGGATCGTAGATCGAGTGGATCGCGTGCCCATCGTTCAACGCCAGCAGAATTCGTCCCTGACTTTCGAGCACCTGAATGTAGTTGTATTCCGACTCCGCTTCCTCGACCAGCACACCCACGTACGGCGGTTTGATCGACCCGGCTGCCGTCACGGCGTGCAGTCCCAGGGAGACCGCGAGCATGACCCCGATCGATGCCGCCCGAGCACCCGCGCGCCCGGCCACCGAACCGGCGATCGCGAGCGCCATCAGGGAAACACCCATGATCAGGAAGGTCGCCCGCGTACCGAAGAGCGGGATGAGTACCAGCACCGGCAGAAAGCTGCCGGCGATCGAGCCGAGGGTCGAAAGCGCGTAGATATTGCCGGCGGTTTCGCCACTCGAACGAATGTTCTCGGTGCGCATGCGGATCGCAAAGGGGGAGATGCAACCAAAGAGCAACATCGGCGCCGCCATCAACAGAAGAGCCCCGAAGAACGATCCAAAAAAGACGCCCGCGTTCAGCTCATCGAAGGCCGCCAGCGACGCGCGCAGAATCGGCCTTGCCAATACGGGAATGATGGCGACCGCGAATCCAGCCAGCCCCACAATGATGAGCATCACGTCCATAGTCGGATAGCGATCGGCCAGGCGGCCACCCAGGTAATAACCGATCGCCAGGAATGCCAGCGTCAATCCGATCAGATTCGCCCAAATGAAGGTAGAGGTACCGAAATACGGCGCCAGCAACCGCGACATCGCGAGTTCGGTCCCGATGCTGACGGCGCCGCACAGGAACACCAGCACGAGCAACAGACGCCGGCGCGATCCAGTCATCGGGATCGTGATGTCGATCGATTCATCGAGTGACAAGATGGAGACGTCGTTCGTTGGAATTGCCGATTGTGCGGTTCGATCCATGCCTGGTTTCGTTCGATCGAAGGGAGACCGTGGCAACGAGCCAGAAAGACTATCGCACGGGCCCGGTAATCAAAGGCCGAATCGACAAACTTTGCGGTCAATCGATGTTATCCGCAAAATATTCGACTGTCGAGTCAGGCAGCCCTCGCCCCCGGTTTCGTGGTAAAACCAACCGTCCCTTGGCAAGTGACACCGCCGCCACTCGGAGGGCTCGATGGCCTCGATCACAACCGATATCGTCGATGCCTATGTCTTTCGGCACCGGCATGGGCGCGCGCAGTTTCTGCTCCTGCGCCGCCGGTCCGGACGACCCCTTGGCGATACCTGGCACGGGATCCACGGTCGCGTTTCCGAGGGCGAAACGTCGTTGGAAGCCGCCCGGCGCGCGGTGCGCATTCAGACCGGGCTGTCGCATCTCGATGCGTTCTCGGCCGATTACATCAATCAGTTCTTCGATCACGCCACCGACACCATCGTGCTGGCGCCCGTTTTCGCCTTTCATCTTGTCGAGGACATGCCGATCACGCTCGATGCCGAATTCGACGACTACGCCTGGTGCGATCGCGACGAAGCGACCGGCCGATTGATCTTTGCCGGACAACGCTGGGCGGTCCGCCATATCGACGACATCGTTGCCAACCCGGTTGCCGATTCCGATTTCTACCGGCTTCCCTGAAAGCGGCCCTCCGGACAAACCTCCAGTGGGTTCTCGCTCGCGTCTGTCGGCTATAATCGACCTCTTGATCAGATCATCTGATCTGATCCAGGAGGTCATCAATTGACGAATTTCCGTATCGAATCCGACCTCCGGCCTACCGGCGATCAACCCAAAGCGATCGAGCAACTGGTCGATGGGCTCAACCGTAATCTGAAACGCCAGGTGCTGCTCGGGGTGACCGGGTCGGGCAAAACGTTCACCATGGCCAACATCGTCGAACACTACAACCGCCCGACGCTGGTGCTGGCGCACAACAAGACGCTGGCTGCCCAACTCTATTCCGAGTTCAAGGAATTCTTCCCGAACAACGCCATCGAGTACTTCGTCTCCTATTACGACTACTACCAGCCGGAGGCGTATGTTGCTCGCACCGACACGTATATCGAAAAAGACACCGATATCAACGAAGAGATCGACAAGCTGCGGCATGCGGCTACCAGATCGCTGCTGACGCGCCCGGATACCCTCATCGTGGCCTCGGTCTCCTGCATCTACGGTCTTGGTTCCCCCGAGGAGTATCAGAACACCGTCATTTCTCTGCGTCGCGGCGCGCATGAACGACGCGACCAGATCATCCGCAGACTGCTCGATGTCCAATACGACCGCAACGACATGACCGTCGTGCGCGGGTCGTTCCGTGTGCGCGGCGATACGATCGAAGTCTTTCCGGCTTACGAGGAAATTGCCGTCCGAATCGAGTTCTTCGGTGACGAAATCGAACGCATCGTCGAAGTCGATCCTCTGACTGGTGAATTGCTGGTCGACCGGCTCGAAATCGACATCTACCCTGCTCGCCACTATGTGACATCGGCCGACAAGTTGCGCGCCGGCATCGACGACATCCGCCAGGAGCTGGTGGAACGCCTTGCCGAACTGCGCAATCAGGGTAAGCTGGTCGAAGCTCAGCGACTGGAACAACGCACCAATTACGATCTCGAAATGATGGAGGAAACGGGTTTCTGCTCGGGTATCGAGAACTATTCCATGCACCTGTCGCGACTGAAACCGGGCGAGCAGCCGCATACCCTGATCGACTATTTCCCCAAAGACTTCCTGATGATCATTGACGAATCGCACATGTCGATCCCGCAGGTGCGCGGCATGTATGCCGGCGACCGTGCCCGCAAGGACATCCTGGTCGAACATGGTTTTCGCCTGCCCTCGGCGCGTGATAACCGGCCGCTCACGTTCGACGAGTTCGACCGGATGCTGAATCAGGTTGTCTATGTTTCGGCAACTCCGGGACCTTTCGAAAAAGAAGTCGCCCAGCGCACGGTCGAGCAGGTCATTCGCCCGACCGGACTCATCGATCCTTCCATCTCGGTTCGCCCCACCAAGGGGCAGATCGACGATCTCCTGCGCGAGATCAACCTCCGCATCGGCAAGGGTGAACGGGCGCTGGTGACAACGCTGACCAAGCGCATGGCTGAAGACCTGGCCGACTATCTCAAAGAAATGGGCGTCCGCACCCATTACCTCCACAGCGAGATCGACACCTTCGAGCGCATTGAAATCCTCCGGGATCTTCGGCTCGGTATCTACGACGTGGTGGTCGGTATCAACCTGCTGCGTGAAGGTTTGGACTTGCCCGAGGTGTCGCTCGTCGCCATCCTCGATGCCGATAAGGAAGGCTATCTCCGTTCCGAGGGATCGCTGATCCAGACGATCGGCCGCGCGGCCCGCCATGTCGAGGGCGCGGTCATCATGTACGCCGATACGATGACCAGGTCGATGACGGCCGCGATCGAGGAAACCTATCGCCGCCGCGAGATCCAGATGAGTTACAACACCGAACACGGTATCGAACCACGCGGCATCGTCAAGGAAATCAAGGACATCACCGAGCGGGTCCGCCAGGTCGCCGAAGAATCGGCCGAATACCGTACGGATCGGGCCGACAAACCCGGCGTCATTATGCAGATGCCGAAGGACGAGTTGATCCGTATGATCAAGGACCTGGAAAGTCAGATGAAGACGGCAGCAAAGAATCTCGAGTTCGAGAAAGCCGCGCTGCTCCGTGATCAGATCATCGAGTTGCGGCGCATGTCCGAGCTCGATCCAACAGTCGCGCGCGCTACCATCGCCCACGCGTAGGAAAGGAACGATTCGTTGACAGGTCATCCGAACGCGACTGGCGGACAGCGTTTCCGCCTCCTGCTCGCGCTCCTCGCTCTGGCGATTGCAGTCGCCGGCAACGGAACCCTGGCCCAGGACGCCACGCCCAAACCGAGCGGCGAATCGACCGCCGCCTCGAGTGAGCTTACCAGCGAGCTGCCGCCACCCGATCTGCCGACCTCGAATCAGCAGGGATATCAATTCGATATTTCATCGGCGTCGAAGATCAACCTCGATGCCGTGCCGCGTGAGGCGCCGATCTACAAGTTGAATTGGAAAGAGCCGACCGAGCGCCGAACCGAGCGTATCGCCGAAAAACTCGGTATCGAGGGTGAGGTCAACGACCGCGGTAACGGCTCGTTCGATATCCAGGGTGACCAACAGCTCTTCGTTTCGGCCGGGCTGGTGCAGTTCTTTTCACCCGATCAGCCGACCGAAGGCGATCTGCCCGACGACGCGGCCGCTACTGGGTTTGCTCGCGAATGGCTCCGCACCGCCGGTCTGCTTCCGAACAACGTCGACGATGGAAGCATCGTCAGCCGCTCGGATGCAACCCATCGGGTCATCGTCCAGTTCTTGCCGCTGGAACCAGCAAATCTGATTGCCGCCTACCCGAGCGCGGTCGTCACCATTGGACCGGGCGGCACCGTGATCGAGGCGTCGGTACGGTGGCCGGAAATCGACCGGTTCGATCTGTACCAGCTTCGCGATCCCAAGGACGCCTGGGCCGAAGTGAGCAGCGGCGAGGCTTTTCTCGATTTGCAGCTTCCCGAGGGGGTCGCCAGCGACAAGGGGGTGGTTTCCGGTAAGGCCACCTACACGTCGATCGAGATCGGATACACCACCGCTGGACTTCCCGGTGGAAACCAGTATTTGCAACCGGTGTATATCTTCATCGGCCGCTTTGTTCCGGAAGGAAGCGATTCGTCGTATCGTATCCGCGCATTCGTCAGCGCCGTCGCCAATAGCGGCGCGCCCGTAGGATAGAAAGCGACGACAGGTGAGCGCACGCCGGTTTCTCGTGCTCAACGGACCGAATCTCAATATGCTCGGGAGCCGCGAGCCCACCATTTACGGGCACACGACGTTGGCCGACATCGTTTCCGGACTGGAAGCGCAGGCCGCTTCCGCCAATCCCCCGGCAGAAATCGTGGCCGTGCAGTCGAACCACGAAGGCATATTGATCGACACCATCCAACAGCACGGACCGAGCGCGGCCGCGATCATCATCAATCCGGGTGCGTTCGGGCATTACAGCATTGCGCTGCGCGATGCGCTTTCGGGCATTCGCACCCCGTTCATCGAGGTGCATATCAGCAACATCCACGCCCGAGAGGAATTCCGGCATCATTCGGTGATCTCCGCGGTCGCCCAGGGCCAGATCGTCGGTCTCGGTATCGACGGGTACCGGCTAGCCCTCGCCTATTGTCTCGAGCACTACCGCTAGACAGGAGCCCGCATGTCGAACCGTATCGAGGAACTGCGGCAGGTGATGCGCCGCGAAGGGTGGGATGCCCTGCTCGTCACCGATCAGGACAACCGGTATTTCGCCAGCGGTTACCGGGCAGAAGACCACTCCGGCCGGTCGGCTGGCGCGCTGCTGATTACGCCAGACCGCGCCCAGCTCTTCACCAACCCGAACAATGTCGATTGGGCTCGCGCAGCGGCCCCTGATTTCGAGGTCATTTCGACGACCGCTCCGTGGGAAAAGCAAGTCGGCGAAGCGATCACGGCCGCCGGTGTCGCAAAACTCGCGGTCGAAAGCGAGACATTGCCGCATGCGTCGTTTTTGCGCCTCTCGGCCAACCTCGAGCAATCCGAGTTGCTGCCGGTCGGCGATCAGATCGATCGCCTGCGCTGGGTCAAGACGCCTCACGAAATCGCCTGGCAGCGACATGCCATCGAGATCACCGACCGCGCATATGAGCAGATTCGCATGCTGCTAAAACCGGGCGTACGTGAACGCGACATCGCGAATGCCATTGCCATCTCCTTCCTTGCCCAGAGAGCCGAAGGTTGGGGATTCCCGCCCACGGTCGCGTTCGGTCCGAATTCCGCCAAACCGCATCATGAGCCGGGCGAACGTCAACTTGCCGAAGGCGACGCGATCATCATCGACATCGGGGCCACCGTCAACGGATATACCGCGGACCTTACCCGCACAAACTGGGTGGGCGAGCCGCCTGCGCAGCTAGTGGAGATTTACACTATCGTTCAGGCCGCCCAGGATGCGGCGCTCGCGCTCGTTCGCGCCGGCGTTCCGGCCAGAGAGATCGACGCTGCCGCGAGGAATGTGATCGCGGAAGCTGGGTATAGTGAACGATTCGTTCATGGACTCGGGCACGGAATCGGTGTGCGCATCCATGATGGACCGTTCATGCACAGTCGTAATAACGATCCGCTTCCGGCGAATTCGATCCTGACGATCGAACCGGGTATTTATATTCGCGATTTCGGCGGAGTGCGCATCGAGGATGTCGTGCTCGTCACAGATGAAGGTTTCGAGCTGCTGAGTCATGCGCCCAAGCAACCGCAGCTCTGATGAGGAGTTATCGAATTGATCGAAACAGGTGACGTTCGCAAGGGAACGACGATGGAGTTCGACGGTCGCTTGGTCAAGGTCGTCGATTTTTCGCACAACAAGCAAGGACGCGGATCGGCCCAGCTCCGGATGACCCTGCGGGACCTGCGCACGGGCTCGATCACCACCCATTCGGTGCAGGCGGGGGCTCGCTTCCCGGCCGTTCGGCTCGAGCGCAACCATGTCCAGTTCCTCTACCGCGATAGCGACGGGTTCCATTTCATGGATTTGGACACCTTCGATCAGTTCACCCTGAGCGAAAGTGCCGTCGGTGACGCCGCCAAGTTCCTGAAGGACAATGACGAGCTCGATGTTATGACCTGGCAGGACGAACCGATCGATCTGGAGCTGCCCACCTCGGTCGTCCTGGAAGTGACCGAAACCGATCCCGGCCTCAAGGGCGATACCGCCTCCGGCGGCACCAAACCGGCTACGCTCGAAACCGGTCTCGTCGTGAGTGTGCCGCTGTTCATCAATATCGGTGAGCTGCTGCGCGTCGATACGCGCACTGGTGACTATATCGAGCGCGCCAACTAGCAATCCCCTGGGAGGGCATATCGTCATGGCAGACAATCCGGCCTCCTGGGAGGACATCGCCGATTTTATCGAGGTTGTGGCGCGGCAGATGCGCGATTATGGGCTGACGACAATCGATGTCGAACATGCCGGGTCGCATATTCGGCTCGATATCGATTCGCTGCGCGTTCACGAGGTCGCGCCCGCGGGAAGTCGACCGGTCGCGTCACCAACCATGGCGCCATCATCATCGATCGATTCGGCCGGTCAGACGGTGGTTGCCCCGATGATCGGCACCTTCTATGCCTCTCCCAGTCCGGGAGAACCGCCTTTCGTAGAAGAAGGCGACCAGGTCGAGGCCGGCCAGGTCATTGGCATCATCGAAGCGATGAAGATCATGAACGAAATCACATCGGAATTCGATGGGACAATTTCACAAATCCTGGTCAGGAACGCGCAGGCCGTCGAGTACGGGCAACCGCTTTTCCTTATTACACCGGTCGACTGATTCTCGATGCTGGACGCTCCTCGCTCGTTTCGTGAGGTTACGGACCATATCCGGACCTTGTTCGATGCCGACCCACTCCTGGGTGACCTTTGGATCACCGGCGAGGTGCTCGAATCGACGGTCTCCCGATCCGGGCATGTCTTCTTCACGCTGTCGGGGGACGGCGCGCAGATACGGTGCGTGCTCTTTCGTATGAACGCG
>WBZR01003457.1_pt1 | contig 14215 bp, 10 predicted proteins | sample 5204231 | NCBI WGS metagenome assembly WBZR01 (sample SAMN12412403, study PRJNA552823) | activated sludge metagenome | isolation source: activated sludge from anammox sidestream of wastewater treatment plant... | place: USA: Virginia | collected 2017-08 | reverse complement strand
CGAATGGGTGCTGCGCAGCCGTTACGGCCTGTCGAAGAGCCGCATCGCCGGCGTCTTCTCGGGCCTGCTCGACGCGACCGATGTCGGATTCGAGGACGAACCGGCCGTCGAGGAAGCGCTCTTCGTCTGGAAGGACACCCCCGCCGATTTCGCCGACTGCCTGATCGGCGCCCGCAACCGGCGACTGGGATGCCGGGCCACGGCAACCTTCGACACCAAAGCCGCCCGGCTGCCCGGCTTCGTCGCCGCATAGCTCTCCCGCTTTTCTCCCTCTCCCGCTGGCGGGAGAGGGCAGGGGAGAGGGTGGAAAAAGTCAGTCTCCCCAATACGGCGCCTGTATATCTGCTCCAGGAATCCCTTCGGCAATAACCCAACGGATAGGATAGAGTCGGCCATGCCCGAGATCTTTCGCGCCTTTGGCCTGGTTTTCGTGATCTTCCCCGACGATCACGACCCGCCTCATGTGCATGTGTTCCATGGCGGCGAGACATGCAAGATTTATCTCGCCGGCCAAGGGTGGCCGAGAGGCCCCGGAGTTCGTTGTCGGTAGCGAATCCGAGAAAAGCCTTGCGGCTGGTCCGGGACAACCGGGCGCGGCTGCTGGACGAGTGGGGGAAATTACACGGCTGAACAGGATTGGATCGAGAAGGAAGTGGCGCGGGCGACCAGATCGGTGAAATCGGCCGCGCATGCAGAACGCGAGCCGAAGGCCAGGGCTGCGCCTTGCCGCCATCGCACTTTGTTCGTACAATGTACAAACATTGACCAGGAGCACGCCATGCCCTCCCAAGCCGCCGCCAGTACAGCCCGCAAACCCCGCGCCGCTACCCAGCGCAGCGGCCGGCTCGGCCTGCGCGCGGCGCCGGGACAGGAAGCGCTGCTGCGTCGCGCCGCCCATGCGGCCAACAAGACGCTCACCGAGTTCATCCTCGACAGTGCCTGCGCCGTCGCCGAGCAGACCCTGCTCGATCAGCGCTACTTCCTTGTCGACCAGGCGCAGTGGAAAGCCTTCAACGAGATTCTCGATCGCCCGGCGAGGACCAAACCGGCCCTCAAGAAACTGATGCAGCACAAGGCGCCTTGGGAAAGCTGATCTCGGCGCCCGAAAAGCTCGGGCCCGCCCACGACACGGACGGCTTTGACAGCGGGGTCGCGGCGCTCGACCTGTGGTTCAGGCGCCATGCGCTTGCCAGCCAGCGTGCCGACACCGCGCGCACCTTCGTCGTCTGCCAGGGGAAGGTCGTCGTCGGCTTCCATAGCCTCGCCGTCGGCGCCGTCGACCACGCGAGCGCTCCCGCCCGGGTCACGCAGGGAATAGGCCGCCATCCGATCCCCGTCATGCTTCTCGCGCGGCTGGCGGTCGATCGGCGCCATGCCGGGCAAGGCATCGGCAGGGGATTGCTGAAGGACGCGATCCTGCGCACGACGCAGGCGGCGGAACTGGCCGGCATTCGCGCGATCCTGGTCCACGCCAAGGACGCCGCCGCGCGCAGCTTCTACGAGAAGTACGGATTCGAGCCCTCGCCGCTCGACCCGCTTCAGCTTCTGCTTCTGATGAAAGACGCGCGGAAGGCCTCGGGGTTGAAGTAGTCGAAGTCAATCGCTTCCGGAGTCGTACCCTGAAGTTCCGCATAGCCGTCCTGGTGGGGCTGACTTTTGCGCTACCTGGAAAGTCAGTCGCTGCGATGCGGCGACAGGGCGGGTTGAGTTCTTGCTATCGGCCACGAGGAAACCGCCAGGAGGTTGTTGGCAAATTTCCGGATTATGCAATGGCCATCGCCGGGCTTTTGTTGGACAATTGTCGAACCGTCCCGGAGAAAAAAGCCAAAGCGCAATCCGTCGCCATGTCGAACCCCTTCTTCGACCGCCCGATTCTGAATTCGCCGTATGAGCGGCCGTCGCGGCACTGGGAATTGGACGGGTCCGGGCAGCCGACGCAGCAGATTCTGGAAACGCGCCGCCGCGCCCAGTTCATCACCCCGATCCCGAAGCCGAAGAAGCAAAGGAAGGCAGCCAGGCAGGAAGGTTTCGTCTTCGACGAGGGCGAGGGGCTATCCACCAAAGCGCAGCAGTACGACCCGACCTCGATCATCAACGAGGTGCGCAATCACGTCGACGCCTGGCGCGCGCTGCCAAACCCGGGCCAGTGGCAGGTGACGCCCGAAACGGCGCGGCTGCTCCAGCATTGGCGCCATCACAAATTCAGTGGTGTTCGGCCATTCTTCTGTCAGGTCGAGGCGGTGGAAACGGCGATCTGGCTCGCCGAGGTCGCACCAAACACCAAGCACGGCAAGCGTCTGCTCGAACACCTTGCGGCTGCGAACAAGGATGCCAACCCCGAGTTGATGCGCATGGCACTCAAGCTGGCCACGGGGGCGGGCAAGACGACCGTGATGGCCATGCTGATTGCCTGGCAGACGATCAATGCGGTTCGACGCCCGGCAGCCAAGCACTTCACACGTGGCTTCCTGATCTGTGCTCCGGGCCTCACCATCAAGGACCGGCTGCGCGTGCTCCAGCCCTTTGATCCCGACAGCTACTATAAGGAACGGGAGCTGGTACCGGGCGACCTGCTCGACGAAATGGGGCGCGCCAAGATCGTCATCACCAACTACCACGTCTTCAAGCTGCGCGAGCGCATCGACATTTCCAAGGGCGGGCGGCAACTGCTCAAGGGACGCACCGGCGACGAGATCGTCACCACCGAGACCGAAGGCCAGATGCTCCAGCGCGTCATGCCCGACCTGATGGGCATGAAAAACATCCTGGCCATCAACGATGAAGCCCACCACTGCTACCGCGAGAAGCCGCAGGACGAATCGGGCGATGGCGACGAGGAACTGAAAGGCGACGACAAAAAGGAGGCCGAGAAAAACAACGAAGCCGCCCGGCTGTGGATCACCGGGCTCGAGGCGGTCAAACGCAAGCTCGGGCTGTCGCGCGTCATCGACCTGTCGGCCACGCCCTTCTTCCTGCGCGGCTCGGGCTACGCCGAGGGCACGCTGTTCCCCTGGACGATGAGCGACTTCTCGCTGATGGACGCCATCGAATGCGGCATCGTCAAGCTGCCGCGCGTGCCGGTGGCGGAAAACATTCCCGGCGACGAAATGCCGGTCTTCCGCAACCTCTGGGAGAACATCCGCAAGGACATGCCCAAAAAAGGGCGCGGCGCGAATCAGGAACTCGATCCGCTCAAGCTGCCGACCCGCCTGCAAACCGCGCTGCTGGCGCTCTACGGCCACTACGAGAAGACCTTCAAGCTCTGGCAGGACGCCGGAATCAGGGTGCCGCCGTGCTTCATCGTGGTGTGTCAGAACACCGCCATCTCCAAGCTCGTCTACGACTTCATTTCCGGCTTCCACCGCAAGAACGACGACGGCAGCGAGACGCTCGAACACGGCCGGCTTGCGCTGTTCAGCAACTTCGACGCAAGCACCGGCAACCCGCTGCCGCGCCCCAATACCCTGCTGATCGACAGCGAGCAACTCGAAGCCGGCGACGCGCTGGACGACAATTTCCACGAAATGGCCGCCGACGAAATCGAGCGTTTCCGCCGCGAAATCGTCGAGCGCACCGGCGATGCCCGCGCGGGGGACAGCCTCACCGACCAGGAGTTGCTGCGCGAAGCCATGAACACTGTCGGCAAGGCTGGGCAGCTCGGCGGCTCGATCCGCTGCGTGGTGTCCGTCTCGATGCTCACCGAAGGCTGGGACGCCAACACCGTCACGCACGTGCTCGGCGTCCGCGCCTTCGGCACGCAGCTCCTGTGCGAACAGGTGATCGGCCGGGCGCTGCGCCGCCAGTCCTACGAACTCAACGAGGAAGGCTTGTTCAACGTCGAATACGCCGACGTCTTCGGCATCCCCTTCGACTTCACCGCCAAGCCCGTCATCGCCAAGCCGCAGCCGCCGCGCGAAACGGTGCTGGTCAAGGCCATGCGACCCGAGCGCGATGCCCTCGAAATCACCTTCCCGCGCGTCGAGGGTTATCGCGTCGAGTTGCCGGAAGAACGATTGCAGGCCCACTTCAACGAAGAATCGACGCTCATCCTCACGCCGGATCTGGTCGGTCCCTGCGAAACGCGCAACGAAGGCATCATCGGTGAGGGCGTCAACCTCACGGTCGACCATCTCGGCGATGTGCGCGCCTCGACGCTGCTGTTCAACCTGACCCAGCGGCTGCTCTACACCAAGTGGCGCGATTCCGGCGAAGAGCCCAAGCTGCACCTGTTCGGCCAGTTGAAGCGCATCGCCAAGGAATGGCTCGACCACCATCTGGAATGCAAGGGCGGCACCAACCCGGCGCAGCTCATGTATCTGCAACTGGCCGACATGGCCTGCGAAAGGATTACCGCGGCGATCACCCGCCAGTTCATCGGCGAGAACCCCATCAAGGCGCTGCTCGACCCCTACAACCCCAACGGCTCGACCCGGCATGTGCGCTTCAACACGTCAAAGTCCAGCCGCTGGGAAACCAGCTCGCGCCACTGCCATATCAACTGGGTGGTGCTCGACAGCGACTGGGAGGCCGAGTTCTGCCGCGTGGCCGAAGCGCATCCGAAGGTGCGCGCCTACGTGAAGAACCACGGCCTCGGCTTCGAGGTGCCCTACCGTTACGCCTCGGAAACCCGCAAATACCTGCCCGACTTCATCGTCCTGGTCGACGACGGCAAGGGGCCGGACGACCTCTTGCATCTGGTCGTCGAGATCAAGGGCTACCGGCGCGAGGACGCCAAGGAAAAGAAATCCACCATGGACACCTACTGGGTGCCCGGTGTCAATCACCTCGGCACCTACGGCCGCTGGGCCTTCGCCGAATTCACGGACGTATTCCAGATGCAGGACGACTTCGCGCAGAAGGTCGAAGCCGAGTTCAACAAGATGCTGACGCGCGCCGGAGCCGGCACATGAAACTTGAATCCTTCAAACCCGGCCGCTGGCAGCAGCGGCTGCAATACAAGAGCTTCGAGCCGGCACCGGTCAACCACGACTGGCACTGGGAAGACCCGCAGATTAACGTGCTGCTGGAAGCGGCCAACCGCGCCCTGGGGGAGCTCAATGCGTTCTCGCTGATCGTGCCGGACATCGACCTGTTCATCGAAATGCACGTGGTCAAGGAAGCCCAGACCTCCAGCCGCATCGAAGGCACCCAAACCGGCATCGACGAAGCCGTGTTGCCGGAAGAACAGATCAAGCCGGAAAAGCGCGACGACTGGCGCGAGGTGCGCAACTACATCGACGCGGTCAACTACGCCATCGCCGAGCTGCGCAACCTGCCGCTGTCCAACCGGCTGCTCAGGCAGACCCACGCCATCCTGTTGCGCGGCGCGCGCGGCGAGCACAAGCAGCCGGGCGAGTTCCGCATCAGCCAGAACTGGATTGGCGGCTCCAGCCTGGCCGACGCCGCCTTCATCCCGCCCCACCACGAGGGCGTGCCGGAACAAATGGGCGACCTGGAAGCGTTCTGGCACAACCAGGCCATTGCCGTGCCGCACCTCATCCGCATCGCCATCAGCCATTACCAGTTCGAGACCATCCACCCTTTCCTCGACGGCAATGGCCGCATCGGCCGCCTGCTGGTGCCCCTGTATCTGGTCAGCCATGGCGTGCTGGCCAAGCCCTCGCTCTACCTGTCGGATTTCTTCGAGCGCAACCGCGGCAGCTACTACGACGCCCTCACCCGCGTGCGCCTGTCCGGCGACCTGGTCCACTGGGTGCGTTTCTTCCTGCAAGGCGTGGCCGAAACCGCGGCCAAGGGCCGCGACACCTTCGGCAAGGTCCTCGCGCTGCGCACCGACGTGGAGCATCGCATCCTCAGCCTGGGCAAGCGGGTGCCCAATGCCCGCGCTGCCCTGAATCTGCTCTACCGCCGGCCCGTGATCGCCGCCGCCGACCTGCAGGAACAGCTCGGCGTCTCCGCCCCCACCGCCCAGGCGCTTCTCAAGGACTTGATCCGCTTGGGAATTCTGACCGAGATCACCGGCCAGATGCGGGGTCGGCTGTATGCGTTCCATGCTTACCTTGACCTGTTTGTTAGTTAACGGAAATCGTTTATCCTTAACTAATAATCGCCCATAATTAAGCCTGCCCGCCCTCGGCGACCTGACATCATGGCCAAGCAACCCACCCAAAAATCTGTCGATGCCATCAAGCACGACGAGGCCAAGCGCAAGAACATCCCCACCGCCGAATACCAGTCGGTGCTGGACGAAGCGCAGAAGAACCCCAAACAGGTGCGCTACCCGCGCAACACCGATCTCGACCCGCAACTGGTCTGGCGCGGCAAGGACGAGCAGGACTGGTCCGACCTTGTCGTCCATGCGCCGCCGCTCTACATCCAGGAGAAGGTGCACCCCAAGGCGCTGATCGACGAACTGATGCGCGAATCGAAGGAGCGGGAGCATGAGCAGGGCCAGGTCACCGCCGACCTCTTCGCCGACTTCAACGGCATCCCCAAGGACGTCGACAAGACCGAGTTCTACCAGCACGACCAGAACTGGACCAACCGCATGATCCTCGGCGACAGCCTGCAAGTCATGGCCAGCCTCGCCGAGCGCGAAGGCCTGCGCGGCAAGGTGCAGTGCATTTACTTCGATCCGCCCTACGGCATCAAATTCAACAGCAACTTCCAGTGGTCGACCACCAGCCGCGACGTGAAGGACGGCAAGGTCGACCACATCACCCGTGAGCCGGAACAGGTCAAGGCCTTCCGCGACACCTGGCGCGACGGCATCCACTCCTACCTCACCTACCTGCGCGACCGGCTGACGGTGGCGCGCGATCTGTTAACGGATTCGGGGTCGATCTTTGTGCAGATAAGCGACGAAAACCTTCACAGGGTTCGTGCGCTGATGGATGAAATCTTTGGCGAGGACAATTTTGCGGCTCAAATCTATTTTCTGAAGACCACGGGGAAAGGCAGCCGATTTCTTGATCCTTCTGGCGACTACATTGTCTGGTATGCAAAGAACGCCGCAGCCAGCAAGGTTCGTCAGTTATTTGCCTTTCGGTCTGAGCAAACTCTAGAAGAGCAGTACAACATGGCTTCGGTGGACAACTGCAACTACCGGAAGCTTAGTCAAGAGGAACTTCGGAATCCATCATTGATCCCGAAATCTGACAGACGATTCATGCCATCGAGCATTTACTCTGACAGTGGCGGCCAAACGACGAACTTCGTCTATCAGCACAATGGCGCACGATTCGAGGCGCTACGCGGGTATTTTTGGCGCACCACCCAAGGCGGGTTGGATCGCTTAAACAAAGCGAACCGCCTTTGCGTTCTCGGCAAGTACATCCGTTATCGAATGTATGGCGATGACTACCCAATTGTGCGCATCACGAACTATTGGGATGACGTGAGGGCAGGAGGTTTTGGCGAAGCGAAAATCTACGTTGTGCAAACGACTGCCGATGTAATCGAACGCTGCATGTTGTTGTGCACAGACCCTGGTGACCTCGTGCTCGACCCCACCTGCGGTTCAGGCACCTCTGCCTATGTCGCCGAACAATGGGGTCGCCGCTGGATCACTATCGACACCTCGCGCGTCGCGCTGGCGCTGGCCCGCGCCCGCATCATGGGCGCGCGCTATCCCTACTACCTGCTCGCCGACTCGCGCGAGGGGCGGATGAAGGTGGCCGAAGTCACGCGCACGGCGCCGAGTTCGCAGCCGACGCATGGCAACATCCGCCACGGCTTTGTCTATGAGCGCGTGCCGCACATCACGCTGAAATCCATCGCCAACAATGCCGAGATCGACGTGATCTGGGAACAGTGGCAAAAGAAACTCGAACCGCTGCGTGAGCAACTGAACGCGGCGCTGAAGAAATCTTGGCAGGAATGGGAAATCCCCCGCGAAGCCGACGCCAAATGGCCGGACAAGGCGAAGCAGTTGCACGCCGACTGGTGGCAGGCGCGTATCGCCCGGCAAAAGGAGATCGACGCTTCCATCGCCGCCAAGGCCGAATTCGAGTATCTCTATGACAAGCCCTACGAGAACAAGAAAGCTGTGCGCGTCGCCGGCCCCTTCACTGTGGAGAGCCTCTCGCCGCACCGCGTGCTCGGCGTGGATGAGAACGACGAGTTGATCGACAGCCTGCGCGATCCGGGCGCGGATTACGCGGCGAAGCAGTCCTTCCCGCAGATGATCCTGGAAAACCTCAAGACCGCCGGCGTGCAGCAGGCGCACAAGGAAGACCGCATCGTCTTTACTTCTCTGACGCCCTGGCCGGGCGCGCTGGTCTGCGCCGAGGGGCGCTACATCGAAGGTGGCGCAAAAGTCAGCCCCGTCGACACGGCGGCAGGCATCGAAAAGCGTGCCGCCATCTTCATCGGCCCCGAGTTCGGCACCGTGCAGCGCGCCGATCTGGTCGAGGCGGCGCGCGAAGCCGCCGACGCCAACTTCGACGTGCTGATCGCCTGCGCCTTCAACTTCGAGGCCCACACCACGGAGTTCGCCAAACTCGGCAAGCTGCCCGTGCTCAAGGCGCGCATGAACGCCGACCTGCACATGGCCGAAGACCTCAAGAACACCGGCAAGGGCAACCTGTTCGTGATCTTCGGCGAGCCGGACATCACGCTACTGCCCGAGGGCGACCTGCTGCGAGTGAAGGTGAATGGCGTGGATGTCTTCAAACCGCAGACCGGAGAAGTGGTGAGCGACGGCGCGGAGGGCATCGCCTGCTGGTTCATCGACACCGACTACAACGAAGAAAGCTTCTTCGTCCGCCACGCCTACTTCCTCGGCGCCAACGATCCCTACAGCGCTCTGAAGACCACACTGAAAGCCGAAATCGACGCCGAAGCCTGGGCCTCACTCAACAGCGATACCTCGCGACCGTTCAGGAAACCGAAGTCCGGGCGGATTGCCGTGAAGGTCATCAATCACCTGGGGGATGAGGTGATGAAGGTGTTCAGGGTGCAGTGAGCCGCTATGGCTAAGCAGCGAACTACCATCGATTCGGTACTGACGGCGCTGACGAAGCCTCTTGATGCGAAAGTGCGTAGCTCAGTTACACGCCGGCATGAGGCCATGGTGCGCGAATTGGCTTTCCTGGAAAGCAAGCAAGACGAGCGATTGGCGTTTATTCGCACGCGCGGATGGTCCGACGCCAAGCTGAGTGTTCTTTTTGGCTTTAATAGTGTCTATCAGGAAGTGCTCGGGCCTCTTCATGCTTCTGCTCGGACCGGCCGTAGCGCGGACAAGGAAGTTAATGGTGGCCCGGCACTAGGGCTGGGGTCTTCCCACCCGATTGTCCATGGTTCGCAAAGATTCGATTCTGCGCATACAGTGCGAGTTAAGAGTGCCGTGGAGGATTTCTTCGGTTTGGTCGCAGAGCTAGGTTTTCGTCGAGATTGGATGACAAAAAACACCTGCGGTGATCTTGTGTACTGGATAGCACGTCACGAACGGGAAAAAGACCCGGATCGCGAGAGTAGAGAACAATGAGTCCGAGTCCTGGGAGGTGGCTGGCTAGCGCAGAGAAGTTGGTGAAAGCCTTCGCTACAAAGCACGGGACGGTAATGCGAATAACTGACAGACAATTGTCAGCCGCCTTCGAAATTGGCTCCCTGCATGCATTACTTCGATTTTATGAAGCTCAAGGCTATCGTCTTGAGCCAATGAATCTCACAGAAAAGGGTGAATACAAATATCTGACGTCCCCGTCTGGGAACCCATCCAACTTTTCATGGGTAGAGGCAATTGGGCCCGATGGAGCCTTTGAGATTCGTCAACAGGTTCGCGTGCAATCACACATCAATGAGGACATTGCATTCACACCTGACATTGTTGTACTGATCAAGGGCACGGCTATAGAAGACTCCAAACGAGATGATTATGCGAGCGGAAAACGTCCGTTCTATCGAATCCGGAGTTCGTCAGTCGTGGCTGCTCACGAGTGTAAGTCGATGAACCCCTTTCCGGAACTGATGGTTTCCTTTATTGGAATGTTGGTTTCAGCGCATGAGTGGTATCCGGATGGTAAGAGGTTTCGATACACGCATGATGGCGGCCATTTGGGCCCAACCTTATTTGTCGGTGGTACGGCCCGTAGTCTTCATTTACGCATGATTATTGAGTCCCGTATAAATAACTGTCAACGCCATGAGGGGTAACTGCGTTAATCTGCTTGTGTTCGTTTCGGAGTGCGGTGATGAAGCACAAGCGGGATTTCAAGGCATTGGAGAAGCGGCGCCTGCAGGGCGCCAAGCTGCTGCTTCGCGGTGTGACGAAAGCGGAAGTGGCGCGGCAACTGGGCGTGGCCCGGCAAACGGTGGCGACATGGGAGCAGCGTTTGGCCGAGGGTGGCAAGGAAGCCCTCAAGCGCAGCGCGTTGGGCCGGCCGCGCCAACTGGATGCCAAGCAGGAACGGGAGCTTGGCAAGATACTCATGGCCGGCGCCCTGGCGGCAGGGTATCCCACCGAGTTATGGACACTGCCGCGCATCGGCAAACTGATCGCCAGGCGCTTCGGCGTGGAATACAGCACAGGACACCTGTGGCACCTGCTGCGCCGGCTGGGTTTCTCCTGCCAGAAGCCCGAGAAACGCGCCACCCAGAGGGACGAGGCCGAGATCGTCCGCTGGAAGCGGCACACCTGGCCCGCTCTCAAAAAAAAGCCCAGCGGGAGGGTCGCACCATCGTCTTCATAGACGAATCGGGCCTCTCCGAACGTCCCAGTGTCGCGCGCACCTGGAGCCTGCGCGGCCACACGCCGATCCTGCAGCACAGCTTCACCTGGAAACAGCTCTCGGCCATCGCCGGGCTGACCTTCCGGCAGTTCTATTTCCGATTCTTCCCCGGTGCCATCCGCTCCGAGCAGATCATCGAATTCCTCGGTGCGCTCAAGCGCCAGATCAAGCGGCCGCTGCTGATCATCTGGGACGGCGTTGCCACGCACCGCTCGCGTCTGGTCAAGGCATGGCTGGAGGAATTGGACGGCCACATCGCTGTCGCCCGCCTGCCGCCCTACGCGCCGGAACTCAATCCGGTCGAGGCGATCTGGGCCTATTTGAAGAAACACGAGATCGCCAACCTGTGCCTGGACACCATCGGGGAGGTCGGCCAGTTCGCCCGCAACAGGCTCAAGTCCATGCAGCGGCGCCCCACACTCGTCACCGCCTTCTGGAAACAGGCCGAGTTGGCGTTCTGATGTCATGTATTTATACGAGACTCAATAACGCAATGCAGAAGGCTTACTGCATGAACATTATCTGTGGGTTGCACGAAGGAACATGGAGTCTGACTGACGCGAAAAACAGACTTGTGCTTCTTTCACCTGAGGAACCTTCCTTTGTTGTTGGCGAAGCTGAAATTCCCTTCTGATTTAGCTTGCGTAAGAGGCTTGAATGGAATTCCGCATTGCCGACACCTTCACCGATAGTTTGACGCGCCTGACCGGCGAGGAGCAGAAACTCGTCAAGACGACGGCTTTCGATCTGCAACTGAATCCGGCGAACCCGGGTCACCAATTCCACAAGCTGGACCGCGCCAGGGACAGGAATTTCTGGTCGGTGCGGGTGGGCAGCGACATCCGCCTGATCGTTCACCGCAGTGAGTCGAGCCTGCTGCTCTGCTACGTCGATCACCACGATAAGGCCTACGATTGGGCGGAGCGCCGCAAGCTGGTGGCGCATCCGAAGACCGGCGCGGCGCAACTGGTCGAGATCCGCGAGACGGTAAAGGAAGTGGTGGTGCCGGTTTATGTGCAGAGCGCATTGCCGCCAGCGACCGCCTCTGCGAAACCGGCATCGGCCGCCCGGCTGCTGTTCCAGGGGGTGGCCGACGACGAGTTGCTGAGCTACGGCGTGCCGCCGGAGTGGCTACCCGACGTGAAGCAGGCCACCGAGGACACCCTGCTCGCGCTTGCCGATCATCTGCCCGCGGAAGCGGCGGAAGCACTGTTGGAACTGGCCACGGGCGGCAAGCCGCGCCTGCCGGCGCCATCGACTGTCAACCCGTTCGATCACCCCGATGCGCAACGCCGGTTCCGGGTGATGGGCAATGTCGAGGAATTGCAGCGTGCGCTCGAGTATCCGTGGGAGAAATGGACGGTCTTCCTTCACCCCGAACAGCGCCAGTGGGTGGAGCGGGATTACAGCGGCCCGGCGCGCGTCTCCGGCTCGGCCGGCACGGGAAAGACCATCGTCGCTTTGCACCGCGCGGCGTACCTGGCGCGCCGGCATGCCGATGCGCGCGTGCTGCTGGTCACATTTTCCGACACCCTGGCCAACGCCCTGCAATCCAGGCTCAACCGCTTGCTGACCCCCGAGCCGCGCCTTGCCGAGCGGATCGACGTGCATTCCCTCGAAGCCATCGGGCTGAGGTTGTACAAGACCCATGTCGGCCCGGCCAGGCTGTCATCCCGCGACGACATCCGGCAACTCGTCGGCGACGCCGCCATGGCCGTGCCGGGACACAAGTTCAATCGCCACTTTCTATTGACCGAATGGGAACACGTGGTCGACGCCTGGCAGCTCGATTGCTGGGAGGCTTATCGCGATGTGGTGCGCCTCGGCCGAAGAACCCGGCTGCCGGAATCGCAGCGGGCAGTGTTGTGGGCGATTTTCGAGCGCGTCCGCGCCGGCTTGCGCGAGAAGGGGCTGGTTACCGCCCCCGGGCTATTCACCACTTTGGCGAGCGCCTTGAAGACGAGGCGCAACCCCGTCTTCGATTTCGCCGTGGTCGACGAGGCGCAGGACGTCGGCGTCGCCCACTTGCGGTTTCTCGTGGCACTGGCCGGCGGCGAGGGCGCGGTTCGTCCAAACGCGCTGTTCTTCGCGGGAGATTTGGGGCAGCGCATCTTCCAGCAGCCGTTCTCCTGGAAGTCGCTCGGCGTCGATGTGCGCGGACGTTCCCGCACCCTGCGCGTCAATTACCGGACGTCGCACCAGATCCGCAGCCAGGCGGACCGATTGCTCGGCCCGACGGTGACCGACGTGGACGGCAATACTGAAGACCGCAGCGATACCGTATCGGTGTTCAACGGTCCGCCACCCGGCATCCGAATACTGAAAACCGCGGAGGAAGAAAGCGCGGTCGTCGGACACTGGCTCACCGAAGGTGTGAGCGCCGGCATCCAGCCTCACGAGATGGCGGTTTTCGTGCGCTCGGATGCACAAATCGGCCGAGCGGAGGAAGCCGTTCGTCTCGCCGGGCTGACCAGCCAAATTCTGGACAACCATGTGGCGGTGGAATCCGAGCATGTATCAATCTGCACCATGCACCGGGCAAAAGGGCTGGAGTTCCGTGCGGTGGCCGTGATGGCCTGCGACGATGAGGTCATCCCGCTGCAGGAGCGGATCGAAACGGTCGGCGACGACGGCGATCTGCAAGAGGTGTACGACACCGAGCGGCAACTGCTCTACGTGGCATGCACCCGCGCCCGCGATCGCTTGCTGGTGACGGGCACCGCGCCGGCGTCGGAGTTTCTGGACGATCTGGAAGAAACAACGCTCAAGGTTCGCCTGCCTTCCTGAGCCGATAGCGATTTGTCGTATTCGAGCAGTTCATCCCGCAGGTTTGTCGCACGAATCGCGTCGATCAGGCTGACGCGGACATCCGCATACTCCCGCGCCATCCCCGGAAACACCTCATCGACGATGCCGGCCGCCGCCAGCGCGGTCAGGTCGGCCGTCGGGATCGGGCAGGATTTGAGCAGGACGAGGCGGCGGGCGCCGAGGCGGTGGGCGAGCCAGAGGGCGAGCGAGTCGCCGGTGATGCGCCAGGAACGCTCGACTTCGGGGGCGTCGGTGGCGGGGTCGGGCAGCCAGACGAGCGGCGGGTGAGAGGGGTCGCGCGCGAGCGCGGCGGCGAGGCGGTCGGCGCCCCGGGCGGCGCGGAAGCCGGCTTGCGCCGCGAGCATTCTTCCGAACTGGGCCATGGCGAGGAGCGCCATGTCGTGCGCGGCGGCGTCGTCGAAGCCGCGCTCCTTCTGGGCGCGGCGCACGGCGTCGGCGAAGGGGCCGCCGCCTGGGGCGATGACGAGGTCGGGCAGGCGCGCGAGTTCGTGCAGCAGGCGCGGCAGCTGCGCGGCGGCGGCGAGGCTGCCGCCGAGCTTGACGACGGTGGGCGCCGTCATGCGTCGCACTCCGCGGCGAGTCGCGCCACGGCGACGGCGGGGGCGCAGCGCGCGGACCAGGCGCGTGCCTCGGCCGTGGCGGCTTCCATGCCGGGCAGCTCCTCCCATCGCAGCAGCGGGCGGCGCGCGCGCGCG
>WBZR01002200.1_pt2 | contig 14218 bp, 14 predicted proteins | sample 5204231 | NCBI WGS metagenome assembly WBZR01 (sample SAMN12412403, study PRJNA552823) | activated sludge metagenome | isolation source: activated sludge from anammox sidestream of wastewater treatment plant... | place: USA: Virginia | collected 2017-08 | reverse complement strand
CCATCGCGGCGCATGGTGTGGGGCCCTTCGGCCACGGCCTGCGCCACGTTGGGGTCGGCGACGACATTCAGGCGCACGGCCCCGGCCTTGATGACGATCCGGCGTACCGGCTCATCCATCGGCGCGATGTCCGTCTCAGGCTGCATGTCGTGGATCTTCGTCGATGCCTCCTCAGCGGACACCTTGCCCGAGGCGACGTCTTCCAACAGGGAACGGAGCTCATCAGTCATGTGAAAAGTGTAAATCCCACTTTCACTTCTGTAAACCTCAGCCCACCCCAAGGTCGTGCAATGTGTCGTCGTCGATGCCGAAGTGGTGGGCGATCTCGTGGACCACCGTGATGTACACCTCGCGGACCACCTCCGCCTGCGTCTGGCACATCCGCAGGATGGGCAAGCGGAAGATCCGGATCCTGTCGGGCATTGCCGCGATGTACCAGGAGTCACGCTCGGTCAGGGGAACACCTTCGTACAGACCGAGCAGTCGCGGATCATCAGCCGGCGCTTCGTCCTCGATGAGGATCGCGACATTGTCGATCAGCCGGGCGAGCTCGTCGGGGATCACATTGATGGCGGCCTCCACGAGCTGCTCGAACCGCTCCGGCGTCACCTCGACCATTCGACCATCGTGTCATCGTTCACAGCACACCGCTGCGGACCAACTCGGCGCGCAGCCACGCCAGGTCCGGATGCCAACGCCTCCCCTCGAGGTCGACCCGCCGGCCGTCCGTGGCGACCCCTTCCGCGGCCAAACGCTCCCTGGCCTGCGGCAGTACCTGTTCGGCGATGGTGCCGCCGGACTGCACGACCCGCCACCAGGGCACCTGGGATCCGAACTGGGACAGGCACCGCGCCACCTGCCGAGGTGTGCACTCAACGCCGCACTCGCCGAGCAGATCCGCCACGTCGCCATACGCGACCAGAGCCCCCGCGGGAATCAGTGCCACGACCCCCAGTACCCCCTCGTCACGCGGCGACGGGTTCACACGTGGACCGCGAGGGTGCTGACGCCGGGTCGTTGTGGATCGCGGCGGACACTGATCCGGGGATCGATCCGCTGCTTGAGCAGGTCGACGTGGCTGACCAGCCCGATCACGCGGTCTTCGCCGGCGCGAACCTGCTCCAGCATGTCGATCACCTCCTCGAGGATCTCGTCGTCCAGGGAGCCGAACCCCTCGTCGATGAACAACGTCCCCAGGGAGACGCCTCCCGACTCGCTGCGGACCACATCGGCAAGGCCCAGCGCCAAGGCGAGCGAGACGTAGAAACTCTCGCCGCCACTCAGCGATGTGGTGGGGCGGCACCGCTCGGTGCGCTGGTCCATCACCACGAGGTCGAGGCCGTGCTGGCCGCGATTGTCCAGACCCTTGTGCTCGACCTTCAGCTGGTACCGACCCTCTGAGATGGCGTCCAATCGATCATTGGCGGCCTCGACAACGGCCTCGAACCGACGCATCAACACGAACGCGGACAGCCGCACGCGGTGGATCCCTTCGCCACGGGATGCGGTGGCCAGATCGGCCATCCGGATCACGCCGGCGGTGTCCGCGAGCACACGTTCCTGCTCCGCGGCCCGGGCATCGACCTGGTCCCGCAGCGGCCCGGCCGCCGCCACCGTGTGCTGCAGACTCCCAAGGTCCTTCTGCGCCGCGGAGTGCGCGTCCTGCCACTGCTTCACCTCGCGCGACAGTCCGTCCACATCCGCAACCGCCTCAAGATCCACATCCGAAGCGTCCTGTAGCGCGGCGCCGACCGCCACCACCTCCACGTCGTGCTCCTCGATCTGCGCGCGGTACACAGCGACCAGCGAGGGATCGAGGACCGCCGCCTCCACCGCCTGGACGTCCGCCAGACCTGCGCCTGCAAGCGTCTTGGACAGCGTTTCCTGCGCATGAGCCGCGGTGGTCCGGGCGCCATCGAAAGCCCGTTGGGCCTCGAGTGCCGCCTTGAGCGCCTGCTGGATGGCCGTCAGGTGGTGCACGCGGGCGGACACCGAAGGGTGATCCTCGGCGGAGGCGGTGACCTCGGCCTCGGCTTCCTGAAGGTGCGCCTGAAGAGTTGTGAGCTCCGCGGCACCCTGCTGACCATCAAGCCGCGCCTTGGCGAGTTCCTCCTCGACGACTGCCAGCCGGGCTTCCGACGTCCGTTGCTGAACAGCGGCCTGCTCGGCGGACTCGATGGCAGCGCGCAAGGCCGTCAGTTCCTGCTCGACCTGCGGCAATCGCTGCGTCGCCTCCTGCGGGTCGATCGTGAGGTCGGCTTTCAGCAAGGCCACGCGAGCATCGAGTTGGGCATGTGCCGTTTCTGCGTGCTTCAACTGCAACCGCCGCCGTTCGGCGAGCGCCTCCAGCTCGTCGACCACGTCGGTCGAGTCGGATTCGGGTCGAGCCGGTTGCGGGTGCTCCACGGACCCGCACACCAGGCAGGCCTCACCGTCCACCAGCTCAGAGGCCAGAGTCCCTGCGAGATTCGCCAGTTGTGCGCGTCTGGCCTGCTTCAACCGCTCGAGCACGTCGTCCAGTGCGCTGTGTGAGGTCGCCACCTGCACCTGGGCAGCGGCGAGAGCGGGCTCCTCCACCGCGAGCCGCTCACCGGCGGCGAGTTCCTTCACCAGCCGACTGCGTTCGATCTCAAGTGCGGCGAGACGCTCACCGTCGCCAGCCGGGCGATGGGCGGCTTGCCGCACCTGCGTGATCCGCACGAGGAGGTCGTCCCGCTCGGCACCGTGTTCGGCCACCACCGCGTCCGCCCGCTGGACCTGATCGACGAGGGCCTTCTCGGTGCGCCGCATAGCCGGCAGCTCCGCCTCGACCTTCTCCGCATGCGCCAACGAAGCGCGCAGCGCGGTGATGTCCTCCAGACGCTGATCTGTCGGCTCGGACTCCCCGAGTCCCACGAGGGCCGCGCGCTGTTCTTCGAGGTGGGCCAGCGCCTGCCGAGCAGCCCGCTCGACGTCTCGCCACGCATGCAGGGCCGCCATCACCGGCTGGGCACGATCGTGATCCGACAGCGCCGCGCGGAGGGCATCGATGCCTGCGGACCGCTCCTGCAGCTCTTCTCGGCGCCTGAGGAGTTCCCGCTTGGCGTCCTGCGCCGTGACCAACTCCTGAGCCGCGGTCAACTGATCCTGAGCGCCCTTCAGCGACGCGGCGCACTGCGTGGCGTATGCCTGCGCCTGATCGACGCGGGCCCCCAGGCGGACGAGTTCGGCGTCGATGGCCGCCACCGGGTCCTCGGGCGTCTGGATCGTCAGGAGCCCAAGGCAGCGGTCCACCGCTTCGGTCCACCGCTGCGCAGCTTCTGCGCGCTGAGCGATTGCGGCTTTGCGCATCTGGCTGAGCTGCTGCTCGACCTCCTGATAGAACTCCGTGCCGAAGACCTTCTCCAGGATGGGCGTGCGTTCGCGGGTCTCGGCGTTCAGGAAGGTTGAGAACTCACCCTGTGCCAGAACGATCGTCGAGACGAACTGCTGCTTCGTCAGCCCGATGTGCTCGATGACCCAGTCGCCCACTTCCCTGGCCTTCGAACTGATGCCAGCGGGATCCGGTGCAACGCGCACCAGCGCGACACCGCCGTCGTCGACGCGCATCCCGGTACCCCGCTTCTTGTCGCGCTCGTGGCGCGGCGTCCGGCGGATGCTGTAGGTCGCGCCACCGACGGCGAAGACGAGTTCCACGAACGGCTCCCGATTGCCATCGCGCACATGGGAGTCGAGGCGGCCAGGATCGGACTCCGAACCGGCCGGCGACCCGTACAGGGCGAAGACGATTGCATCGAGGATCGTGGACTTTCCGGCGCCGGTCGGCCCTTCGATCAGGAAGAGTCCGGCACCGCCGAGCGCCTCGAAATCCACCTGCATACGGTCGGCGAACGACCCGACGCCCTCGAACTCGAGACTGATCAACCTCATGCGTGCTCCTTCCCCCGTACCACCTGCACCGCCTGGTCGAACGCCGCGCTCTCTGCCGCGCCGATCGGGCCATTCGTGACGTACTCCACGAAGTCCGCCGCCACCTCCAGCGGTTTCTGCTCCCGGCCCACCGCAGCGGGCTTCTCGGCGGTCAAACCGCCCTCGGGTTCGTGCCGGACCTGCAGCAGGTGCGGGTAGCGATCTTGCAGGCGCTGCCACATCTGCGACGGCCGCCGGTCATCGGTGACCACCGCGCTCACCCAGGCATCGACGCTGTCCTGGTGGAGAGCGGGGTCCAGCAACTCATCCATGAGACCGCGCAGCACGGCCATGTCACGAGGTTGCGCGATCGGCACGGCGTGGATCCCGGCGACCCCGGAGTCGTCGAGGTCGACGACGGTCACGCTCTTGTCGTGCCCAGCCTCACTGAACGAGTACCGCAGCGGCGAGCCGCTGTAGCGCAGACGCGTCGACCCGACGCCGCGCGGTTCCTGCGGTCCATGCAGGTGGCCGAGGGCGACGTAATCGACACCCGCGAAAACAGCTGTCGGGATCGTTCCCAAGCCCCCGATGGACACGTCCCGCTCGGAGTCGCTCGTGGCGCCCCCTGCGACCCAGGCGTGCGCCATGACCACCGATCGGGAACCCGGATGCGCGGCAAGGTCCGTACGCACACGATCCATGACCCGTTCCATCACCGCTTCGTGCGTGGCCGCCAGATCGTCGCCCTCGGCCGCGAGGTCCGCCCGCGCGGTCTCGGGATGCAGGTAAGGGATCGGGTAGACGCGCACATCCCCGAAGACGATGGCCTCACCGGCGGCATCCACCCTGGTGCGCACGTGTAGGCGTTGCGTGAACAACCGCGAGCCGTAGCCCAGGCGGCGCAGGGAGTCATGGTTGCCGGCCGTGATCACCACCGGCGCGACCGGCAACATCCGGCTCAGGACGTCCTCAAGGATCTCGAGGGCGTCCGCGGACGGGACGGCATGGTCGAACACGTCTCCGGACACCACGATGAGATCCACGCGTTCCTGCGAGGCGATCCCCGCGATCTGCGAGAGGGCGGCACGCTGGGCATCCAGCATGGACACCTTGTGCAGCGTCCGGCCGATGTGCCAGTCGGAGGTGTGCAGGATCCGCATCGTGTCCCCCTTCAGGAGTTGATGCGTCCATCGTGACCGGGGGGTGTGACAAAACCCGGACGACGCGCTCAGCGTCTTTCGGAACGGGTGGTCAATAGTCCGATCAGCAGCCCGACGGCGGCTCCGAGGACCACCCCCCAGGCGTTGTCCACGAGATCCTGGAACTGACAACGGCGGCCCAGCCACGGCAGTGCGCGCTGCAGGCCCTCCACCATGAAAGGGACCGCGAAGGCGGCCGGCAGCAGCCATGGCCGGGTCCGGGCCGCGAGGGCCGCGAAGACGCCGAGCGGTACGAACAACCAGGTGTTGAGGCTGCGGTCGCCGCCGGTCAGCAGTCCGCGCGGGCCGAGCGGGTGCGCGACATCCCGGAGACAACTGCCCCACACACCGTCCACTCCCGGACTGAGCGTTGCGGCCACGATGAGGCTCAGACTCGCGAGCAGGCCGAAGACGACGCCGTCGGCCAGCCGCGCCCGGCGGGCAAGCGGCCGCGAGAACACGGCCGCAAGGACCAACCCCGCCCCGAACACGACCGGGAACAACGGCACGGCCGTTATCCAGGTGCGGGCAGCACCCCCCACAGAGCCTCCCCCCGGGCTATTCCTGAACGCCGAGCGTCTCCAGAAGCAACTCGCGCACACGACCGGCATCCGCTTGTCCCCGGGTCGCCTTCATGACAGCGCCCACAAGCGCACCCACCGCGGCGACTTTGCCACCGCGGACCTTGTCGGCGACATCGGGGTTGGCCGAGATCGCTTCCTGGACGGCAACCGTCAGAGCACCGTCGTCGGAGACCACGACCAGCCCGCGAGACGCCACGACCTCATCGGCGGTGCCTTCACCGGCGAGGATCCCATCGATGACCTGCCGGGCCATCTTGTCGTTCAGGGAACCCTCGGCGATCAGCGTCTCGATCCGGGCGACCCCGTCGGGATCGATGCCGAGGTCCGCCAGAGCGACCCCGGAGTCGTTGCTGCGCCGGGCGAGCTCCCCGAGCCACCACTTCTTGGCGCCGCCGGCCGTCGCCCCGGCGGCGATGGTCTCTTCGATCAACTCCACGGCTTCGGCGTTGACGACATCACGCATCTCGAGGTCGGTGAACCCCCAGTCCTGCTGGAGCCGTGCACGCCGCTGTGCCGGGGGCTCCGGCAGGGTGGTTCGCAATTGGTCCACCCATTCCGCGGAGGCTGCGACGGGGGCCAGATCCGGCTCCGGGAAGTAGCGGTAGTCCTCCGCCTCCTCCTTCGTGCGACCAGAGGTGGTCTTTCCGGTGTCCTCGTGCCAGTGACGCGTCTCCTGCACGATCACCCCACCCCCATCGAGCACATCGGCCTGTCGCTCGATCTCGTAGCGAACAGCCCGTTCGACCGAACGCAGTGAGTTGACGTTCTTCGTCTCGGTGCGCGTGCCGAACTGCGCGTCCGGGGACGGACGCAACGACACGTTGGCGTCACACCGCAGCGACCCCTGCTCCATCCGCACGTCCGAGACCTGCAGGGCGCGCAGCAGATCCCGCAGGGCAGTGACATACGCGCGGGCCACCTCCGGCGCTTTCGCCCCGGTCCCCGTGATGGGCTTCGTCACGATCTCGATGAGCGGGATGCCGGCGCGGTTGTAGTCGACGAGGGAGTAGTCGGCACCGTGGATCCGGCCGGTCGCCCCACCCATGTGCAAGGACTTGCCGGTGTCCTCCTCCATGTGGGCACGTTCGATGCCGATCCGATAGGTCTGCCCGTCCACCTCGACGTCCAGATACCCGTTCACCGCGATGGGCTCGTCGTACTGGGAGATCTGGTAGTTCTTCGGCATGTCCGGGTAGAAATAGTTCTTCCGCGCGAACCGGGACCACGGCGCGATGCTGCAGTTCAGCGCCAGTCCGATACGGATGGCCGATTCCACGGCCTTGGCGTTGACGACCGGCAGCGACCCGGGGAGGCCGAGGCACACCGGACACACCTGGGAGTTGGGGTCACCGCCGAACGTCGTGGGACACCCACAGAACATCTTCGTCTCGGTGTTGAGTTCGACGTGGACCTCGAGGCCGAGGACGGGATCGAACTTCTCGACTGCCTGCTCGAACGTCACGGACGGGCCTCCCATCCCACGGCCGCCTCAAGGGCGGCACCGGCGGTGTACAAGCGATCGTCGGCCATGGCCGGGGCCATGAACTGCAGTCCGATCGGCAGACCCTTGTCGTCGAGGCCGACCGGCAAGGACATTCCCGGAACGCCGGCGAGGTTGGCCGGGATGGTCGCGATGTCCTGCAGGTACATGCTCAGAGGATCGTCCACCTTCTCCCCGATGGGGAACGCAGTGGTGGGCGCCGTCGGGGTCGCCAGTACGTCAGCGACCTCGAAGGCCTGCGCGAAGTCCCGTGCGATCAGCGTGCGGACCTTCTGCGCCTGTCCGTAGTAGGCGTCGTAGTACCCGCTGGACAACGCGTAGGTACCCAGCATGATGCGTCGCTTCACTTCCGGACCGAAGCCCGCCTCACGGGTCATCGCCATGACCTGTTCGACCGATCGCTCACCGTCATCACCGACCCGCAGTCCGTACCGGATGGCGTCGAACTTGGCGAGGTTCGATGAGCACTCGCTGGGAAGGATCAGGTAGTAGGCCGCCAGCGCGTACTCGAAGTGCGGACAGGAGACCTCCACGATCTGCGCTCCCGCGTCCGCGAGCAGGTCCAACGACTTCTGGAAGTGCTCGCGCACCTCGCGCTGGAAGCCCTCCCCTGTCAACTGCTTGACCACCCCGATGCGCATGCCGGACACGTCGCCGTTCGCGGCGGCCGCCACCACCGGCGGGACGGGCGCATCGATGGACGTCGAGTCCTTGGGGTCGTGCCCGGCCATCACCGCGTGCAGTGCGGCCGCATCCGCGACGGTGGCCGCGAACGGACCGGCCTGGTCCAGCGACGAGGCCAGCGCGACCAATCCGTACCGGGAGACACCGCCGTAGGTCGGCTTCACGCCCACGACCCCGGTCATGGCCGCCGGTTGCCGGATCGAGCCGCCGGTGTCGGTGCCTATGGACAGCGGCGCCTGCCGTGCCGCGACCGCCACGGCCGAACCACCGCTGGAACCCCCGGGGATCAGATCGGTGTTCCACGGGTTGCGGGCCGGGCCGTAGGCGCTGTTCTCCGTGGACGAGCCCATGGCGAACTCGTCCATGTTCGTCTTGCCGATGATCACGGCACCGGCCGCACGCAGGTGCGCAGTGACCGTCGCGTCGTACGGCGGGATCCAGCCTTCGAGGATCCGTGATCCGCAGGTGGTCACCAAGCCTTCGGTGGCGATGACGTCCTTGACCGCGACGGGCACCCCGGCCAGGGGGCCGAGGGTCTCGCCGGAGGCACGCGCCGCATCCACGGCGTCGGCGGCGGCCAGCGCACCGGGGGTATCGACCGCGAGGAAGGCGTTGAGCTCCCCGTCGGTCTCGGCGATGCGATCCAGGAACGCGGTGGCGACCTCCCGGGCGGAGTAGTCACCCGCGGCGATGCCCGCCGCCAGGTCCACGGCGGGTGTGGAAGTGAAGGTCATCTGCTCACTCCTCGTCCAGGATCCGCGGCACGCGGAAGCGCTCGTCCTCGACTGCGGGGGCGCCCGACAGCGCCTGGTCCGATGTCAGGCCCGGCACCTGCTGGTCCGGGCGGAAGACGTTGCTGATCGCGACCGGATGCGACATGGGGTCCACGTCGTCGGCGGCCACCTCACTCACGCGTTGGACGGCACCGAGGATCACGTCGAGTTGTTCGGCGTAGTGGCCGAGTTCCGCGTCGGTGAGTTCCAGCCGTGCGAGGCGTGCCAGATGCGCGACATCGTCGCGGGAGAGTGCGGGCATGGGCGCAAGTCTACGGAAGTGGGTTCGCCCGGCTCCGGCGGTGGGCTGGCCCGTGTAGCCGCGCGGGGGCCGGGTAGGACACAGTGGCGGGAGCATCCGCGTGAGGAGGGCCCGTGTTCGAGGAGGCTGCGAGGGCTGTGCTGCAGGCCGCCCGGATCTCACCGGGACGCGGCATGCCGACCGTGGTGGGCGTGGCCGGACCTCCCGGAAGCGGAAAGACCACCTTGGCGCGTGCCATCGTCGAACACGCCGACGACGCCGTGGCAGTACCGATGGACGGTTTCCACCTGTCGAACCGACAACTTGCCCTGCAAGGACTCAGCGAGGTGAAGGGCGCACCCGCCACCTTCGACCGGGCCGGGTTGCTCGCGTCGATGCACAGGCTCGGTTCCAGCGAATCCGTCTACTTCCCGGACTTCGACCATGCGATGCACGAGCCGGTCGCGGCCTCTGTGCGCGTGGACCCCGACACGGCGCTGGTGGTCGTGGAGGGCAACTACCTGTTGCTCGACGCTCCTGGCTGGCGTGACGTGAGCGGGTTGCTGGATCTACGGGTCTTCCTGGACGTGCCGTGGTCGCTGTGCAGGCAACGACTCATCCCCCGGCACATCGCCGCGGGCAAGCCGGCGGACACGGCCCGGCAGTGGGTGGACCGCTCCGACCGGGCGAACTACGACCTGCTCAGCGGGTCGCGGATACCAGCCGACATCATCGTGACGCAGGACGCGGACGGGACGCGGGTTAGCCTCAACGCATGATCGCGTCGTTCGACCTCACGGGGCGCAGGGCCCTCATCACGGGAGCAGGTAGCCCGACAGGGATCGGTTTCGCCACGGCCGCGCTTCTGGGCCGGATGGGCGCCACCGTCCACGTCACCGCCACCACCGACCGGATCAGCGAACGCGTGGCGCAGCTGCGCGCCGCCGGCATCGAGGCCACTGGATCGGTGGCGGACCTGACCGTCGAGGATCAGGTCCAGTCCCTGCCCACGGAGGTGGACCTGCTGGTCAACAACGCCGGGATGATCAGCGTTGGCAACTCCTTCGAGGATGGAAGCCTGGCGGACATGAGCCTGGCCACATGGCAGGCAGGCCTACGGCGCAATCTCGACACGGCCTTCCTGGTCAGCCGTCACGTCCTGCCGGAGATGGCGCGCCGGGGGTGGGGTCGTGTGGTCAATGTGGCCAGCGTGACCGGTCCGGTCATGGCGATGCGTGACGATCCCGCGTACGCGGCGGCGAAAGCGGGGATGGTGGGATTGACGAGGTCGATGGCTCTCGACTTCGCCGATCGCGGCGTGACGGTGAACGCGGTGGCACCGGGCTGGATCCACACCGGCTCGCAGACCGACGACGAGGCCCGGCAGGGTAGGGCGACCCCGATGGGACGCAGCGCAGATCCCGAGGAGGTGGCTGCCGCCATCGCGTGGCTGTGCTCACCGGGCGCTTCCTACACGACGGGGCAGTGCCTGGTGGTCGACGGCGGCAATTCGATCGCCGAACAACGCGCGTAGCTCCCGGCGGCTACAGGTCGACGCCGAGTTCTGCGAGACGCTCCTCGGTCAGGATGGGGACGCCGAGCGACTCAGCCTTGGCGTACTTCGAGCCGGCGTTCTCCCCCGCGATGAGGTAGTCGGTCTTCTTCGACACCGATCCTGTGACCTTCGCCCCGAGTTCCTGCAACCGTTCGGTGAGTCCGTCCCGGCTCCATTGCGACAGGGTGCCGGTGATCACGATCGTGGTGCCGGTCAGTGGGCCCGGGCCGGCAGCCACCTCGTCAGCCATCCGGACGCCGGCCTGCGTCCACTTGTCCACTATCGCCGCGTGCCAGTCCACCGCGAACCACTCGTGCAAGGCAGCCGCGATCGTGGGACCGACACCTTCCACCGCGGACAGGTCCTCGGCGGTCGCGGACCGGATCGCGGCCATGCTGCCGAACTCGCGGGCGAGTGCTTGCGCAGCCGTCGGGCCCACATGGCGGATCGACAAGGCGACGAGCACCCGCCACAGTGGCCGGGACTTGGCCAGGTCCAACTGCGCGAGCAGGACCCGCGCGTTCTCCGTCAGTTCGTCCCCGGCCCGGCGGAAGAACGGCGAGCGCAGCAGTGCCGCCTCATCCAGGAAGAAGAGATCCCCCTCATCGGTCACGAGGTCGTCGTCCAGCAACGCGATGGCGGACTTCCAGCCCAGTCCTTCGATGTCCAGCGCCCCGCGGGCACCGACGTGGTTGAGCCGTTCGCGCAACTGCGAGGGACATGACCGCGCATTCGGGCAGCGGATGTCCACATCCCCCTCTTTGGCCGGGGCGAGCAGCGTGCCGCATGCGGGGCAATGGGTGGGCATCACGAATCTGCGTTCCTGCCCGGTCCGCTCCTCCACTACCGGCCCGATCACCTCCGGGATGATCTCGCCGGCCTTGCGCAGGAACACCATGTCCCCGATCAGGACGCTTTTGCGCTCGACCTCCTGGGCGTTGTGCAGCGTGGCCATCGACACGGTGGTCCCGGACACCCTGACCGGCTTCATCACCGCGAACGGTGTGACCCGACCGGTCCGGCCGACGTTCACCTCGATGTCGAGCAGGCGGGTCCGCACGACCTCCGGGGGGTACTTCACGGCGATCGCCCAGCGCGGGGCGCGCGAGGTGGCTCCGAGCCGGGCCTGGATGGCCAAGTCGTCGACCTTCACCACCACACCGTCGATCTCGTGCTCAAGGCTGTGCCGCTGCGCCTCGAACTGCTTCACGTACTCCTCGACGTCGGCGATCGTCGGGGCCACCTGGACCCGGTCGGAGACCGGCAGACCCCACTGCGCCATCTGTTCGTAGGCCTGCGACAGCCGTGCCGGCCGCTCCCCCTCCAGCACCCCGAGACCATGCACGATCAGGCGCAACCGGCCGAGCGCGTCGATCCCGCGCTGCACATCGGCCAACGCCTTCTCCGACACCTTGCGGCCGGACTGCTCGCGCGCGGCGATCTCGGCCTGCCGGCGGTCCACCCGCTGCCGCAGCGTGCCCGCCCCGGCGTTGCGCGGGTTGGCGAACGGGGACCGACCCAGTTCCAGCATCTGCTCGTTGAGCGCGTTGAACTCGGCCACGGGGAAGTACACCTCGCCGCGGACCTCGACCAGCGGCGGAGCGCCGACCAACCGCTTGGGGATGCCAGGGATGAACCGGGCGTTGTAGGTGACGTCCTCTCCGACCCGGCCATCCCCGCGCGTGGCCAACGTGGACAGCCGGCCGTCACGGTAGACCAGATCCACCGCCAGACCATCGATCTTCAACTCGCACAGCATCGCCGGCACCTCACCGAGGTCCCGCTCCACCCGAGCCGCCCACGCCGCGAACTCACCGAGGCCGAAGGCGTTGTCCAGACTCATCATCCGTTCCAGATGCTCCACCGGCTCGAACATCTCCGAGCGGTCCCCACCGACCGTCTGCGTCGGCGAATCGGCCTTCTGCAACTCCGGGAACCGCTCCTCGAGTCGCTGCAACTCCACGAACAACTCGTCGTACTCGGCATCCGACAGCGTCGGGGCGTCCTTCTGGTAGTACTCGTACCGCGCCTGCTCGATGAGCCCGACCAACTCCTCCCAGCGCTCCCGGTCCACCGGCTTCGGTCCGGCCATCAGGACAGCCGCTCGTTGAGATCGACCACGACCGGCCGCCATGGCCGGTAGTCCGCGACCATGCCGCAGACGGGCGTCACCAGCATCGGGGCCGGGCGCAGGCCCGTTCGATCGAAGAACTCCAGCACTCTTCGGACGCTACCGGCAACCGGCGACACCCCGAAACCCAGAACGGTGCCGCCGGTGGACAACTCCGCCAACTGGTCATCCGCGTCCTGATCGTGCAGCGACAGGTCGAAGAGCAGCCCACCCACGCCCCGCATCCGCGTCAGGGGGACATCAGCGGCGCAACAGTGGATCAGCTCCGCCCCGAGGTCGAGGTCGGGTTCGATCGACGGGTACGCCGACATGCCGCTGATGGTGCGCACCGACCCCGCCACCACCGCCGGCAGGGAAGGCTCATCCATCTGCAGCACCCATTGCGCCGGGAGGCGTCGTTGGAGGTCATGGCGGTGTGCGGCCGCCATCTCCCGCCAGGCGAGAACCAGATCCCGCACAAGCCCAGGATCGGCGAGCAGCCTACGACCTTTGCGCTCAACCGCCGCGGCGATCGTGTACGGCCCGGCCAGTTGCTGTTTGGCCATGCCCGTATGCCCGTGCCAGGCCTGCTCGACGGCATCGAGGTCCTCCGCCAGCAGGGAGCGCGCCCGCCGCATGTCGCGGGTGGCGGTGGTGAGTTCCCACCCGGTGACGGTCGTGGCTGCGGAGAAGTCCGGCGCAAGGTCGCTGAGCAGACCAAGGGTGCGGCCGATCATGTCCGCCCCGGGCCCGCGTTCGGGCAGTTCCGGCACGTGCGGGAGTTCCGGGAGTTGATCAGCGATGCGGTGAGCCCACTCGGTCACCGATGTCCCCGGGACCGACCCGACCCCGGTCAAAGTGGCGGGGGCGGACAGAGCGAGGGGCACGGCTCATGCTTTCACATGGGAGGGGCCGCCTTGGTTGTCCGGCGGCAGTGCGCCCACCGTGGCGGGGCTCGGTGCACCACCCGGAAGGACCTCTGGCCAACCGCCGGTGCAGCAACGGTTGCCGGCGCTACCGTGGGACGCATGCCGGAGGTCTACACGGGCGTCACCGCACTGCCCAACTGGACGCTCTACCTGGCTGTGATCGTCGGCGGTGTCGCCGGAGCGACGTATGCCGCACGCCGAGGGTTCGATGTGATCGGCGTCCTGGCCCTGTCGGTCACCACCGGGCTCGGGGGGCTGTTGCTGCGTGACATCCTGCTGGGCCGCGGCCCGATCGTGCTGCGGGACAACGCCTTCATCTGGTCGGCCGTCTTCGCAGCCGTCGTCGGGTTCTTCTTCGCCGGCTACATCGCGCGCTTCGACCGGCCCCTGCTAGGCATGGAAGCGCTGGCGATGGGACTGCTCGCCACCGTAGGAGCGGACAGTGCGCTGCGGGCGGGTCTCGGTGCGCTGCCCGCGATCGTGGTGGGCACGATCGTGGCCACCGCCGGGCCACTGTTCCGCGACATCCTGGGCGGCGACGCACCCCAACTCCTGCGGCCCGGCGTGTTCCTCGGCGTGATCGCGCTTGCCGGTTCGGCGCTGTTCGTGGGCCTCGACGCCTGGACCCACCAGCCGCTGCTGTCGCAGATCATCGTGATCATCGCCGTGTTCGCCACCAGGGTCATCGCCGTGCTGTCCGACTGGGAGACCAGGCCGGCCGATGACCTGTCCGACCGCATGTGGTCCTACT
>WBZR01003456.1_pt1 | contig 14219 bp, 11 predicted proteins | sample 5204231 | NCBI WGS metagenome assembly WBZR01 (sample SAMN12412403, study PRJNA552823) | activated sludge metagenome | isolation source: activated sludge from anammox sidestream of wastewater treatment plant... | place: USA: Virginia | collected 2017-08 | reverse complement strand
AGAAATGAGCAAGAAATACTTATTTCTGCCAGAATCCAGCATCAAATTTTAAGAAACGATTTTAGCAAGCGCAAAATCACCCTCATTCTTTTCAAAAAAAGGGCGTTTTCGTTCAGACACTATATACAATTTTCTGAGAGGTCAGGCTGTTCAGCGTAACAGCGTCCCTGCCGATTTGTTGTTTTGTCGTAGGGCAAGTTACTGTCAAAATAGTTGTTACTTTTGCAGCACGCTCATTACCAACAACCACTTCAATATTGACCTTTCTTCCGATAGTAGCCCGCATAGGTGCATCCAGAGATACAATTGTGACGCCGTGTATCAGTGGATCTGTCTTTTTCTTCTCGCTGACGGGGCCGCCAGAAGATAATTTAATGGATAGGAAAATCTCCAGGAAAAGAATTAAAATTATACCCCAGCCCTTTTTATAATATTTCATCTTCATAAATGTCCTCCTCTTTTTGGTAAACGGTATGTTAGATAATTTTGCTTGTCATAATTTTTTAATGTACAAATGAAAAGCATTCTTTACTATACATGACATGCTGTCGTAAATTGTCAAGATGGTCTGCTGATAGCACTCCAAACGGTATTGCCACTGACCCGGCGCTCATGTTTTCCTTTGATTGAGCATCTTATTGCCGCAATATTTTTGGTACTCTTCAGGAGTATTCAGGTTTGTAAGGGATTGCGTTGATAGGTCCAATCCCTTGAATTCCTGCTCGTCAACTATCCTTACCTTCACTTCCGAAAAGAAATCAATAATCCGTAATCTTCCTTCATTGATACAACGATACATCGGCTGTATGCAATTTCTGGAATAAAAAGCGTGCATAGGTTCCAGCCCGCGGCTCGTCTGTGGTACAACTACGTCATAGCCGTCGATCTGTTCTTTAAGGTAACGGATTACTTTCTCATGAACGAAGGGCATATCACAGGCGATAACGAAGGCGTGAGAGCTTGCAGAGCGCATGAGTCCTGCACAAATGCCACTGAGAGGGCCCTTTCCTGGTATTACATCGGGCACGATGGGTAAGCCCAAATGTGTATAGGTGTCTGTATCATTTGCAGAGAGAATAATTTCATCAAAGATTTCACTCAGCCTCTCTATTTGATGTCCGATGAATGTTGTGTCTCCGTACTTAAGAAATGCCTTATTAAAACCCATCCTTCGGCTTTTACCGCCTGCCAGTATTATCGCCGTCATTGTGGTATTTCCCCCTGGACTTTTATTAATTCAAAAAACATTGACACTGTAATTTTATCTATGATATAATCCAAAATCAATTTTTAACATTTCTATATTTACTCCAATTTTCTTTTATACGAAATGAATATCACAATGAAAACACACAGAGCTGTTCTCCTTTCACTTGCATTTTCCGTAAGTGTATTTTTTACCCAAACGGTAACAATCTTCGGGGAAGCGACAAGTACCCCTAAATCCACAAAGAGCGAACCTCAGGTAATAACGGATAAAAATATTGTAGCGATCGTAAATGGCCAAAAGATTGCAAAGCAGGAACTTTATAACCTCTTAATGGATACCTATGGAGAGGATGCATTGGATGTGCTTATCCGAAGGGCATTGATTTATCAAAAGGCGGAAAAGGAGGGCGTTGGTGTTACAAGCGCAGAGGTAAGTCAGAAGTTAAAAAATCTCGTTAACGGTGAAATTGATGCCGTAATGCAATCCTATCGGATAAAAGACAGGGAAGAGCTTGAAAAAGAATTAGTAAAGGCTGGGAGTAGTTTAGCACAAATGGAAGAAAAAATATCCAAAAGAATGAGAAAACAAACCGAAATTGAACTCTTGGCCGAGAAACTTATGACAAAAACAATTACCGTCACGGACGAAGAACTGCAAAAGGCATACGACCAGGAATATGGTGAAAAGATCGAAGCCAGCCAAATCGTCTTCAGAACCCGAAAGGAAGCAGAAGATGCACTCAAAAAATTACGATCCGGCGCCGATTTTGCCACGCTTGCAAAAAACGAATCGGTTGATCGCAGTTCCGCAGCGCGGGGTGGGAAGATGCAACCTTTTAGCCCGAAGGACGGTATAGGTATGCAGGTAGCACAGTTAAAGGCAGGCGAACTTAGTGATATTATCAAGACAGACTATGGCTATCACATCATTAAAATTACTGACAGGAAACCAGCGAGTAACAAGAATTTCAAAACGGTCAAGAGCGAATTAGAAAAAGTTGTCAGAAATCAGCACTACAAAGAACGAATCGGACCCTGGCTGATCAGTCTGATAGAAAATGCATCGATCACGAAGAATTTGGTTAATGATTAAATCTTCCAACGCTTGCTTGCTATAAAATAACCTGAAAGAAGATAAAACGTTCATTTGTAAATAATACGATTTGATTCTTATAGAAAAGATACAATGTCCGAAGAGTTTGTGATTAATGTTGCGAATAGAGTTAAGCAGCTACCTCCATACCTGTTTGGCCGTTTAAATGCACTGAAATACGAAAAAAGACGCAATAATATTGATGTGATAGACCTTGGTATGGGGAATCCAAACGATCCCACACCCCAGCCGATCATTCAAAAATTATGCGAAGCCGTACAGGATCCAAGGAACCACCGATATACCGTTTCGGCCAACGGCATATTCAATCTCAGGCGCGAGGTAGCCAAATATTATGAAAAGCAGTTTAACGTCGCCCTCGATCCGGAAGAAGTGGTCTGCACTATCGGATCAAAGGAAGGAATATCCCACCTGTGTCTGGGATTATTGGAACCTGGCGACACAGTTGTCGTTCCCAATCCTGCCTTCCCGATCCACATCCATGCTGTGAATCTTGCCGGCGGAAAGGTTGTAAGTCTGCCACTTACTGACGACGAGAAATTTTTGCCAAGCCTGATCAATACGACCCAAAACCTCACCCCCAGACCCAAGATGCTTATTCTCAATTTCCCCCATAATCCAACTGCTGCCACCGTTGAGTTAGGCTTCTTTGAAGAAATTGTGGCCTTTGCAAAAAAAAATAATATTATCGTTATGCATGATTTTGCTTATTGTGGTATTGCATTTGATGGATACAAGCCTCCCAGCTTCTTGCAGGTTAAAGGCGCCAAAGAGATCGGGGTAGAATTTAATACCATGTCCAAATCATTTAATATGGCAGGTTGGAGGCTGGGATTTTGCGTGGGAAACAAAGAAATTGTCAGTACCCTGGCGAAGGTCAAGGGATATTATGATTATGGTATCTTTCAGCCGGTACAAATTGCCTCGATTATTGCGCTTCGGGAATGCAATAAATACACGCAGGAACAGGCTCAGATTTATCAGAGCAGAAGGGATGTACTTTGTGAGGGACTGAATCGTATCGGCTGGAATGTCAAAAAACCAAAGGCATCCATGTTTGTATGGGCGCCTATTCCCGAAAAATGGCGATCTATGGGCTCGGTGGATTTTGCTTATAAACTCATGAATGAAGCCGAGGTATCTGTAGCCCCCGGAGCAGCATTCGGCGAACAGGGAGAGGGATATTTGCGATTGGCAATTGTTGAGAATGAACTGCGACTTAAACAAGCCGTACGACAAATCGATCGGGCATTAAGATAAACCGCTGAACGCATGAGAGCATTTGTCAAAACAAAATTAAAAAGCTTTGTCGGCGGTATACATCCACGAGATGATGGGAAAATCCTCACCCGAGGCAAGAAAGAGGTCTCCGCACCAATCCCTAAAACAGTATATCTGTTTATGAACCAGCACATCGGTGCTCCTGCCAAACCGATTGTCAAAAAAGGCGATGTAGTCAAAAGGGGGCAATTGATCGGAGAAGCTCAGGGCTATGTCTCCGCAAACGTGCACGCCTCTGTTTCCGGGAAAATTGTCGATGTTGTATCATGGCCACATCCAGGCACGGGGATAAAGTCTCCCGCGGTTGTCATAGAAAATTCCGGAGATGATGCGTGGATAGAAGGTACGAATGTATCCTCAGATATCGATCTTATGTCTCCGGAAGAGATTCGGCAATGCATTCAGTCAGCCGGAATTGTGGGGCTCGGTGGCGCCACGTTTCCCACCCACGTAAAACTTTCCCCGCCGAAAGATAAAAGAATCGATACAGTTGTTATGAACGGCGCAGAATGCGAACCCTATCTTACCTGTGATTACCGGCTTATGCTGGATAAACCCCGAGAAATTGTCCATGGTTTGAAGTTAGTCATGAAGTGTATTGGCTGTGAAAGGGCGCACATTGGCGTTGAGGCGAATAAGGAGGATGTTTACGCCCTTTTCAAAGATATTGTATCGAATGACACTCACATCAAAGTAGACCTGATGGAGGTGAAGTATCCGCAGGGGGCAGAGCATCAACTTGTCAAGGCATTGCTTGACAGGGAATTTAAACCAACGCAACTGCCGTTAGAGGTAGGTGCCATCGTAGTCAATGTAGGGACGGCCTTTGCCGTATATGAAGCGGTGAAATTCAAAAGGCCGTTGATTGAAAGAATGGTTACCGTCACCGGAAACGGTGTGGAAAATCCGCAAAATTTTTTGGTCCGATTGGGAACCCCTGTTATGCAATTATTGGAAGAGGCGAAGATTACGGCGGATGTCAATAAGGTCGTCTTTGGCGGACCCATGATGGGCATTGCACAGGGTAACGTAGACACAGCCGTTACCATTAAGGGGATGGGTGGTATTCTCGTATTACGAGATGCTCAAAGGTGGGAATCCCATGCATGCATCCGGTGTGGACGTTGTATAGATAGTTGCCCTTATGGGCTAAATCCCAGTGAGCTGAGCATCCTCTGCGAAGCAAAAGAGTTTAATCTGGCGTTAGAAAGTAATGTTATGGAGTGCAAAGAATGCGGTTGCTGTAGTTATGTTTGCCCGGCGAAAAGACCCATTGTCCATCTCATTAGATTTGCAAAAACTGAAATCGCCAAACAGAAGTCAAAAACATAGATGGTAATTTTTGTGAGATTGAGATAAATACGGATCGTTAAATCCTGGCACAAACAGGCCGGAAATATGTAATGAAAGTTGAAAAAATACAAATTTGAGGATGGATTTTTCAATGTAGGTTTTGCATCTTTTATTGATTTTTTGCTGAAAATGCCAGGATCATTTTTGAAAGATAGTAATAAACTTTAATGTCGGATCAAAATCAAAGCAATACGCCTTTAATTGTTAGTGCGTCACCCCATGTGTATGATGTGGAAAGTATCCCGAAAATTATGTGGGCAGTGATACTTTCTCTTATGCCTGCCGGGATTGCCGGTATATTTTTCTTTGGATATTACTGTCTCTATGTTGTCTTTTTGAGCTGCATAGCAGCCGTCTCTGCCGAAATAGGCATTTTATTATTACGGAAACAGCCGGTTGTCAATACCATCAAAGATGGGAGCGCCCTGGTGACCGGTATTCTGCTGGCTTACACATTGCCCCCGAGCGTTCCCTGGTATGCCCCTGTTGTGGGTTCTTTTTTTGCAATCGCCATTGTAAAACACGCCTTTGGTGGTTTGGGGAATAACATATGGAATCCTGCCCTGGCGGCGCGTGCATTCCTGCAGGTGGCTTATCCTGCCGTTATCAACTCTGATTGGCGCACTTTGCACTATGGAATAGGAAATCTCGTCCACAGCATTACCAGGAGCGACCTTGAAGGTAATCTGATAGATGCTGTAACACGGGCAACACCTCTGGCAAAAGAAGCGGGAGCAGAGTCGTATCATTTTGCCCAGTTGTTGATGGGAAATGTACCGGGCTGTATTGGTGAGACCTCGGTAATCGCCTTATTGTTGGGTGGCGCTTATTTGATTTATAAGCGTTACGTCCACTGGTATGTGCCTGTTTATTATATTGCAACGGTTTTTGTCATGGTTTTAGTTTTACCTCCCCGGGTAGCAACACCGTGGGCGAATAATCCCTTTTATCATATCTTTGCGGGCGGGTTGTTCCTGGGTGCATTCTTTATGGCTACCGATATGGTTACGTCTCCCCTGACAAAGCGGGGACTTGTCATCTTTGCAGTCGGCGCCGGTGCGTTAACGGCGCTCATTCGTTTTTATTCCGGCTATCCGGAAGGGGTGTGTTATTCCATATTGCTCATGAACACGGCAACACCTCTTATTGATCGATATACAAAGCCGCGGCTCTACGGAACCATCGTGAAGAAGGTTTAAAATGCAAAAGAAGGCGCAATACACGATTACCCTGATGATTGTTTCGCTTCTGGCATCGATTGGCGTATCGTCGACTTTTTTGCTTACGAAAGATACGATCAGAAGGAAGGAATTGGCCGTACGCACAGAAGCATTATACACGGTGCTACCCGGCTTGGAAGGTTCGCCGGTGGAAATAACAACGGCGGGGATAAGTGAACAGGACCGCGTCTACAAAGGTCTCAATAAGGCCGGCCAACTTATTGGCTACGCAGCGAGTGGAGAGGCACAGGGATATTCAAGTAAGATAAAGGTCATGGTGGGAATCGATTCTAATCTTGAAAAGATTATCGGGATCAATATCCTTGCACAAAATGAGACTCCGGGGCTCGGGACAAAAATGACGGAAGTTGAAAGTTCCACCACATTGTGGAGCCTGATCTATGGGAAGGAGTTGAAATCTATCGATTGGAATAGTGACGAACCCTGGAGTATACCACCCTTTATACAACCTGAAAGAGTAAAAAAATTTGGGTTGTCAAAAAATACGAAAAAAAATCTTCCATGGTTTCAGGAACAATTTAAAAGGAAAACATTCAATCAATTGATCGTGTCGAAGGTAAAAGATGAAGGCAAGATTACAGCCATTACCGGCGCTACCATATCTACGAAAGCAGTTGTTAACGCAGTGCAGAATGCCGTTGATAAAATCAGGGGCGTCGTTCAATCTCCTGTGTGGGAAATTAAGTAGTTTTCAAAGATCAGCGTGGAACGTGGCATATGGAAAAAACTGAAGAGATCAAACCCATCGTTGAAGCCTTATTGTTTGCATCTGAAGAACCCATTACACTCCGTAAACTTACAGATATTATCGAAGGTGTCGACAGCGCTCAGATTCAGGAAACAATTGTCCAATTGAAAAACGATTATACTATACAAGGAAGGTCGTTTCAGATTGAAGAAATTGCCGGTGGCTATCAATTGTTTTCCAGGCCTGAATATTATGAATGGATAGCGAAGTTGCGAAAAAAATCGGGGGAAACGAAACTCTCGCAAGCCGCCCTTGAAACGCTTGCTATCATTGCATATAAACAGCCCATACTCAGGGCGAATCTGGAATCTATTCGCGGGGTTCAGTCGGGGCAAATTATCCGGTTGCTCATGGAGAAAGACCTGGTCAAGGTCGTAGGACGGGACGAATCATTAGGGCATCCCTTGCTTTATGGCACCACGAAAAAATTTCTTGAGTATTTTGGATTGAAGGATATTAAAGATCTGCCTAAGATCGAGGAGTTGGAAGCTCCGTAAGAACGAATAGTTTTTTTGCCGGCGTAGTCGTATTTAAATTGGACAAACAATTGGAGAAAATCGAGGAGTGCGCAGCCATAGGCAGTACAAGATTTCTGTACATTCCCGGTCTCCTTTCATTTCGTGAAGCGCCCATCCTGCTTAAGACATTTAAAAAGTTGAAGGACAGCCCGGATATCATTCTTTTTGATGGACATGGAATTGCCATCCCGCCGTTTTGGTCTGTCGCCGCACATGGGGTTGATTCTTGATAAACCCTCCATCAGTCGCGTAAATATTTGGCTGGCAGGCGAATATGGAAGCGACAAAAATGTTGCGGGCTAATTTTGAAAACTTTTTTACAAGAATGAGGTCATTGGAGTAGCGTTGAGGGCGAAACCAGATACAAAACCGTTTTTATTTCCTCTGGTCACAAAAAACCCTAACGTTTGCCACCAGCATTATTTTGAAGATCTGCCAGGGACACCATATCCCCGGACCAACACGGCAAGCCCATTTGCTGGTGAATAAATTGAGGAGAGAATCGACTCTCTCTCAATCGATGGTACTGCAATCCGACAATATAATTGAATGATTGAAAAGAAAATGTACAATAACCAACAGTACGCCAACAAGAATGTAGAATTGTGCTTTTGTACGAGTGTGAGCGGGGCAAAATAGGTAAAACAGGTTGAGTAAGTATAGAACGTATTTGCTCTTGTGAGGGTATTTATATATGAAAATAAAGGCGGTAATTTTTGATTTGGACGACACCTTGTACGATTGTACCGGTTCACTTATTGATGCATCCAGAAGACGCGCTGCAAGGGCGATGGTCGAGGCAGGATTGCCGTGTACCGAAGAAGATGTCTATCAACTGCAAAAGGAGCTTACAGATAAACACGGCCCGTATTATCTCGTGTTTAACGAAATTGTGAAGAAATACCAGGCGGATAATAGATTAGTCAATATTGCCTACAAGGCATACAACAGCAGCGAAGTTTCTGAGATAAAACTATTCCCGTACGTTGTTTCTACCCTAAAAGAATTAAGGGAAAAAGGCTATAAACTTTTTCTGCTAACGGTGGGCGTCCACGAACGGCAGGAAAAAAAGATAAATATTCTGGGACTGAAGCCCTATTTTGACGAAATTGTGATCAACGATCAGGAAATCGGCCTTCTCATGGAAGATTGTATCCGGGATCTCATGGGAAGGCATACGATCAACCCAGGAGAAGCCGCTATGGTGGGCGACAGGGCACGGGACGAGCTGCGAATTGCGAAATCATTGGGTATGTCTACCATCCAGATGTTGCATGGAAGATTTAAAAATGAGCCCGCTGTGAATGAATGTGACAAGCCAGACTATAAGATCAAGCGCATTTTCCAGATTCCTACAATTCTCCAACTCAACAATATGGGAAAAACACCCGAAAAGCTTAAAATCGTTGCCATTGGCGGAGGCACAGGGCTGCCTATTATGCTTGAAGGTTCAAAGACGTTTAGTAAGCATCTTACTGCGGTGGTAACCGTTACCGATTCCGGGAGAAGTTCCGGCATTTTGAGGGAAGAGTTTGGCATACTCCCGCCAGGAGATGCCAGAAACTGCCTGGTGGCGCTTTCTGAGACGGAAGAGCAGGAACGAGAGTTGTATCAACTCTTTCAATATAGATTCAACAGGGGTTCGCTGGAAGGTATGAGTCTTGGGAATTTACTGATGACTGCATTAACGGACATAACGGGCAGTTTTGAACAGGCCATTAAGAAAGCCAGCAAGATATTAAACATTCGGGGAAAGGTACTGCCTTCGACCCTCGCCAATACACATATTTGCGCAGAACTGGAAAATGGAGCCCGTGTAGAGGAAGAATTTAATGTGCGTGCAGTCGGAAAACCGCCGATTAAAGAGGTCTTCCTAAAAGACAACAATGTGGAATCACCGCCGGAGGCCATAGAAGAAATTCACAAGGCCGACATTATTGTAATGGGTCCCGGCAGCCTCTATACAAGTATTATAACAAATCTCCTGGTTTCAGGTATTCGAAATGCCATTCGAAACAGCAAAGCCATCAAGATATACGTCTGCAATATCGTGACTCAGCCAGGGCAGACTGATTATTTCAAGGTTTCCAATCATATTAATGCGATCACAAAATATCTTGGAGGAGATGCACTGGATTATGTCATTGTGAATAACAATATTCCCCGCAAGGATATCCTTGATAAATACCAAAAAGAAGGGGCAGATGTGGTTTTGATGGACGAAGGTGTTTATGATCTGAATGTGAACGTTAAAAAAACCGACCTTGTGGAGGACCTTAACCAGAAGCGTATCTTATGGGAAAAGCAGGATTTGCTCCGTCACGATCCTGACAAACTCGCCGATGCAATTTGCAGGGTATATGCAAATATGCCGTTGTTAACGACAAATTAAAGCCTCAATCCAATTCTCATTCCAAAGTGGTGAAAATCTTTGAACAACGCTTCGAAAGGAGCTGTTTAAAGATTAAATGTATATGAATCTGTTCAAAAGATTGCCTATCAGAACAAAACTCCTTATCGTTCTTTTACTGGTATCTGTCTTACCGCTTTTGGTCGCAACATATGGGTTTTATAGATTAGCAAGGATCAAGTTGACGGAACAGACAATCCATATCCTCGATGTTCAGGCCAAAAACACCTTATCTGTTATTAATCATTACATAAGCTTTAAGTTCAAGCACATCCATAGATTTGTTGATATTTCCCGGGTAATTCACATCCTGAAGAAACAAGAGATGCAGGATTGTGTCCTTTCCCAAACCATTGCTTCTTTCAATGCACGGTTGCGTATCGACCCTGATTTTTTAGCTATACTACTTTTGGATGGTGAAGGGAATGTGGTATTGAGCACAAATGAAGTAACAAATGAAAACTACGCTCCTAGGCCGTTTTTTTACGAGGCCATGAAGGGAAAAAGCTATGTTTCTGTGCCTTGTAGAGATAGAGGTATAGCGTGCATTTATTTTAGTGAGCCTGTTATAGATGAAGGTAAAAAACTCGGTGTTGTGGTGCTCCAGTGTAAGGCGGAGGAATTATGGTATCTGATTGAACATGAAGGTGGAAGAGTGGGCGTGGGGAATATGGTAATACTATCCAATGCTGATGGTGTTCGTATCGCTCATTCAAGAAGGGGGAATTTGGTTTTTAAGTCCTGGGCGCCGTTGAAACCCGAAATCAAAGAACAGATTTTGAAAGAAAAAAGGTATGGAAGTGATATCAATGAGATATCATTTACGGAATTGCCGGAAGTGATGGATGCTGTAATAACTGTATCGACCTCAAAATATATTCAGCATCGCTTGGTTGTGGGGGAGGGCACCTATCATTCCGTATTATTGGTTATGGATAACGGATGGCGGATCATTTGCACGATACCGGAATCAACCTTTCTTGAGCCTGTCAAAAACAATCTGTTTTATATGTTGATCATTGTTGGTATTGTTGCCTGTGTGGTTACAGTGTTGTCTGTTATTATTGGGCGGTTTGGGACAAAACGTATCAATATCTTTGCCTCAATATCCAAAGAGATAGCCAAAGGTGATTTTACCAGGGGAGTTCCTTTTTCCAATGGCGATGAGATTGGACAGTTAGGAAATGCCTTTAATATCATGATTACCTCTATTAAGCGAAAGATTGAACAGCTTAGGTACCTGAATGATGTGACGATTGAGATTCATCATCATACTGATTTGGATCGATTACTGCAAAATCTGGCAAATATTGCCAAAAGATTGGTCAATGCGGAGATGAGTGCCTTACTCTTATTAGGTGAGGGTGATGAAGAGATTAAACATTTCAAGGTTTCTCTGCCGAATTCATCGGGATTTGCCTATATTGGGGATCGGGCTGCGGGGATTGGTTTTGGAGGGATGACGTTGTCTGAAGGCGTAGGTGTTGGCGCTAAAACTATGGTGCGGTCTTGTGGGCTTTTGGGCACAGTATTGGAAAAGGGGCAGTCTGTACGGTTGGACAAAATGCCACATGGTCAACATCTTGCGATGCTGCCTGCACATCATCCGTCGATTCATACATTCCTTGGGGTGCCGATTAAAATTAATCAAAAGGTCGTAGGTGGGTTATTCCTGGGCAATAAGGTCAACGATGAACGGTTTACCCTGGAGGACGAAGAAATGCTCTTTACCCTGGCTTATCAAGCGTCCGTTGCGATAGAGAATGCAAAGCTGTATGGGGAAGCCCACCAGCTTGCGATTACCGACGGGCTTACTGGTCTGTTGAATCATAAAGAATTCCACAGACGGCTTGATGAATACATCGAAGGTTCGAAACGTTACCAGTATCCGGTTTCGCTTTTAATGATCGATATAGACCATTTTAAACATTTTAACGATACCTATGGTCACCAGGTGGGAGACCAGGTTTTAAAAACCGTGGGCGATTTAATTAAGACGCACGTTCGGGTCGTGGATGTATGTGCCCGTTATGGCGGGGAAGAATTTGCTGTGATATTGCCGGAGACCGATACGCCACGGGCAATTGTTCTTTCCGAACGAATACGTTCTGCCATATATGCATATCCATTTAAGTATGGCGGTGTCATATCTCAATTATCGGTGAGTATCGGTATTGCCTCTTGTCCCCATGATGCAAGCTGCGGAGAAGAACTTATAAAGAAGGCCGATAGTGCGTTATATACGGCAAAAAATACCGGTCGAAATAAGGTCTGCTGCTACAATCAACCTCAATCAGTTTGAGCACTTCTTATTCACTGGATTTTTGCCCAATCTGTACGCAAAACACATAAGAGTCAGGGGAAGAGATTCTTTGGTTAAAATTTTATTTGCAAGGGTTATTTGATTTATTATAATCAGAAAATTTTACTTTGCATTTACTGTACACAGAAGATGAAATTAATAAGAATTATTACGGATGGATAAGGGAATAGAAATGTCATCAACACCTGCGCACACGGAAGAATTTCGGGTAGTAAATCGGATTATAGAATATTTAAAAAATGCACCGAACGTCGTTCATTCCAGAGATTGGACTTTGCGCCGGAGCGCAGAACGAATTGCTTCGTTTACCAAATTTGGGAATGTGGCGGTTCATTCTACTGTTAAAAATCGTAGTGCAAAGGTGACCGTCTATGTGGGGAGTGATGCCGTTCGACAGAAGGCACTTAATCCGCAACAAACGGATATTGTGAATAATCTCAGGAAAACCCTGGCCTCTATCGAAGAGTATATTAAACATGCCCCCATGGTGCGGATTAATCGGGCTATGGGAAATAATGATGAATTTTCACCGGATTGCAATTTTTTTGTCTCCATCCAAAGGCCTGAGATGGTCCGTCTTGCCTATATGACATGGGCAACTCTCTTTCCCGCAAGGCATGATGGGGAGCCGAAACAGTATATTATTTATATCCCAGAATGGCAGGAGGGCGACCGGCAGGTTGTAGTCTTTCCTGAAATTAACGTGACGATTGTTTTGGGGACGGATTATTATGGTGAATCAAAGAAAGGTTTCCTGAGAATGGCCATGTGGAATGCCAAGCAGCGGGGGATGCTGGGTCTTCATGCGGGTTCGAAGATTTTAAAGGCAAGGGGCCCTGACGGCCGTCTCAGGAGATACGGGATGCTTATCTTTGGGATGAGCGGTACCGGGAAAACGACCCATACCTGCCATACCCACGGCTTAAATGATAAGGATGAAGGGATTGAAATACTCCAGGATGATGTGGTCTTTCTCAAGAAAGATGGTTCTGCATACGGCTCCGAACGCGGTTTCTATTTAAAGACGGAAGGCCTCGATCCTGTTACCCAGCCAATTATTTACAAGGCAGCAACGTCCCGGGACGCTATTTTTGAAAATGTGATGATCGATTATGAGGGAAATCTTTATTTTGAAGACGATACGCTCACCAGCAACGGACGTGGAATCATGATGCGGGATGATCTGAGTCCCTATATTTCAAATAGCATCAATTTACCACCCATTGATGAGATGGATGGGCTGATTGTCGCCTTCATTACACGCCGCCATACCGTTGTCCCTCTCACCTCCAGACTTACGCCCGAACAGGCAGCGGCCACCTTTATGTTAGGCGAATCTATTGAGACGTCTGCCGGCGACCCCAAGCGCGCCGGAGAATCTATCCGGGAGGTAGGCACTAATCCGTTTATTATTGGTGATAAATCGTATGAAGGAAATTGGTTCTACGATTTTGTGAAGCGGCATGAAGGGAAAGTCTGTTGTTATCAGTTAAATACAGGGGGGGTTGGGGAGATTATAGAAAAGCAACCGAATGGTGTAAAGGTGTTAAAACGCAAGGTGCAACGGATAGAGATTCCAGAGATGTCAGCCATCATCCGCGGTATTGTGCGTAGTACGAATAAGTGGGCTAAAGATAGGTACTGGAATCTTGAAGTGCCTGCATTTGTTGATGGCATGGATTTGTCCAGATACAGTGTGGAGAAATTCTATGACGTAAATGATATCGTAACTCAAGTGTCCGATCTGCGATGCGAACGCGTTGAATATATAAAAAAATTTAATACGCTGGACAAGGCCATTATTAAGGCCGCTGAAACGATGTAAAAATTACTTGACATTTGTGTTTTTTTTATTAGAATGTCTACCAGTTCTATATAAATTATTCTAGGTAATGAGCAGCATTGTCCGGTTAGGGAATTGCGAAAGAGCGTCCCTGTTGTTCTTTGAGATTGTGAATATCTGCCTGGTGACAGACAGGAGTTGATAGACCAGAGTCGAGATTGCGGGCTTCATTTTGAATT
>WBZR01003455.1_pt1 | contig 14220 bp, 7 predicted proteins | sample 5204231 | NCBI WGS metagenome assembly WBZR01 (sample SAMN12412403, study PRJNA552823) | activated sludge metagenome | isolation source: activated sludge from anammox sidestream of wastewater treatment plant... | place: USA: Virginia | collected 2017-08 | reverse complement strand
GCGCAGGTCAAGCCGTCCAGGCCGGCAAGCGCTGCGAAGCCGGCGCGAGCCGGCAAGAGCGACGACAAGGCCCCAGCCGCCAAGCCGAGCGGTCGGCCCGAGCCCAAGGCCGACGGCAAGCCCGGCCGCAACGGCAAGAAGGCCGACGTCAAGCCCGCGCCGGCCGAAGACGACGTCGACCTCGCCGACGTCGAAGGCGAGTTCGAGGCCGACGCCGAGCTGCAGGTCGCGGCGCCCGACGAGAAGGCCGAGAAGGCCAAGCCGCTGCGCATGAAGGTCAGCCGCGCCAAGGAGCGCGCGCTGATGCGCGAGTTCGGCCTCGACGAGACCGCGCTCACCGAGGAGGAGGCCACCAAGCGCCGCCAGGAGCTCAAGACGCTCATCAAGATGGGCAAGACGCGGGGCTTCCTCACGCACCAGGAGATCAACGACCACCTGCCCGAGAAGCTGGTCAACGAGGAGATCCTCGAAGCCATCGTCTCGATGCTCAACGACATGGGCATCGCGGTGTACGAGCAGGCGCCCGACGCCGCCACGCTGCTCATCGCCGGCGGCACCACCAGCACCGCCACCGAGGAGGAAGCCGAGGAAGCGGCCGAGGCGGCGCTGTCCACCGTCGACAGCGAGTTCGGCCGCACCACCGACCCGGTGCGCATGTACATGCGCGAGATGGGCACGGTGGAACTGCTCACGCGCGAAGGCGAGATCGAGATCGCCAAGCGCATCGAGGGCGGCCTGCAGGCGATGATGTACGCCATCAGCGCCAGCCCGACGACGATCGCCGAGATCCTCGCCTACGCCGACCGCATCGCCGCCGCCGAGATGCAGATCTCCGAGGTGGTGGACGGCTTCGTCAGCGACGACGAGGCCGACGACTACGTCGCCGAGGAGGACTACGACGAGTTCGACGAGGAGGACGACGACGACGGCGCCGGCGGCAGCAAGGCGCTGACCAAGAAGCTCGAGGAGCTGAAGTCGGCCGCGCTCGCGAAGTTCGAGCTGCTGCGCTTGCATTTCGACAAGATGCGCAAGGCCTACGAGAAGGACGGCTACAAGTCGCCCGCCTACAACAAGGCCCAGCACGCGATCAGCGAAGACCTGATGACGATCCGCTTCACGGTCAAGACGATCGAGCGGCTGTGCAACATCCTGCGCAGCCAGGTCGACGACGTGCGCCGCTACGAGCGCGAGATCCGCAAGATCGTCGTCGACCGCTGCGGCATGCCGCAGGATCATTTCATCCGCACCTTCCCGCCCAATCTGCTGAACCTGAAGTGGGCCGAGAAGGAGGCTTCCGCCGGCAAGCCCTACAGCCCGGTGCTGCAGCGCAATCTGCCGGCGGTGCAGGAGCTGCAGCAAAAGCTCGTCGACCTGCAGGCGCGCGCGGTCGTGCCGCTCGAGGATCTCAAGCAGATCAACAAGCGCATGAACGAGGGCGAGAAGGCCAGCCGCGACGCCAAGAAGGAGATGATCGAGGCCAACCTGCGCCTCGTGATCTCGATCGCCAAGAAGTACACCAACCGCGGCCTGCAGTTCCTCGATCTCATCCAGGAAGGCAACATCGGCCTGATGAAGGCGGTCGACAAGTTCGAATACCGGCGCGGCTACAAGTTCTCGACCTACGCCACCTGGTGGATCCGCCAGGCGATCACGCGCTCGATCGCCGACCAGGCGCGCACCATCCGCATTCCGGTGCACATGATCGAGACGATCAACAAGATGAACCGCATCAGCCGTCAGCACCTGCAGGAGTTCGGGCACGAACCCGACGCGCCGACGCTGGCCGAGAAGATGGAGATCCCCGAGGACAAGATCCGGAAGATCATGAAGATCGCCAAGGAGCCGATCTCCATGGAGACGCCGATCGGCGACGACGACGATTCGCACCTGGGCGACTTCATCGAGGACACGAACAACGTCGCGCCGGTCGACGCCGCGATGCAGGCCGGGCTGCGCGACGTCGTCAAGGACATCCTCGACTCGCTCACCCCGCGCGAGGCCAAGGTGCTGCGCATGCGCTTCGGCATCGAGATGAGCACCGACCACACGCTGGAAGAAGTGGGCAAGCAGTTCGACGTGACGCGCGAGCGCATCCGCCAGATCGAGGCCAAGGCGATCAGGAAGCTCAAGCACCCCAGCCGCTCGGACAAGCTGCGCACCTACCTCGACAACCTGTGACGGCCGACGCAGCGCAGTGCCAGGCGAGCCCGACGACCGCGGCATGACGACCATCGCCGACCGCACCGTGTTGTTCGCCGACCTGCGCGGCAGCACCGCGCTGTTCGAGTCGCTCGGCAACGCCGAGGCGACCTCGGTCGTCACACACTGCGTCGCCGCGCTGGCGGGCCCGGTGGCCGACCACGGCGGCAAGCTGGTCAAGACCCTCGGCGACGGCCTGATGGCGGTGTTCGAGGCGCCGGGCCCGGCCCTCGGCGCCGCACTCGACATGCATGAGGTGCTCGAAGGCATCGTGGCGCGCGGCAGCGAGCGCGGCGCCTCGGCCGGGCTGCGTGCGCTGCGGCTGCAGGTCGCGCTGGCGCGCGGCGAGCTGGTCGAGATGGCGGGCGACTGCTACGGCGACGCCGTCAACGTCGCCGCGCGCCTGCTCGACCACGCCAGCGACAACGAGACGCTGGTCACGGCCGAGGTGCTGCGCGAGCTGCCGGCGGCGACGCGCGCACGCTTTCGCAGCCTGGACCGGCTGACGCTGCGCGGGCGCGTCGAGCCGGTGCAGGTGGCGGTTCTGGGTGGCCGGCGCGGGCCGGCCGACGTCGCCGCCACGCAATTCAGCGGCATCGCCGTGCCCGACTACGAGCCCGACGGCCTGCAGCTCGCCTGGCGCCAGCACGCGCGCGTCGTCGCGGCGCCGCAAATGCCGCTCGTGCTCGGCCGCAGCCCGCAGTCGGCATTCTGCGTCGACGACGCGCGCGTCTCGCGTTCGCACGCACGCGTCGACTGGCACGGCGGCGCCTTCCAGCTCACCGACCTCAGCTACAACGGCACCTTCGTGCGCTTCGCCGACGGCGAGATCGTCAGCCTGCGCCGCGGCAGCTGCACGCTGCACGGCAGCGGCCTGATCGGCCTGGGCCGCTCGCCCACCGACCCGGACGCGGCAACGGTGGCCTTCGAGGTACTGCGCTTCGCCGACACGCAGGCATCGGCCGAGGAAGGCCGCTGATGCGGGTTCTCTACGTCGACGACGACCGCGTCCAGGCGGTGCTCTTCGCCGAAGCCTGCCGCGCGCTCGGCGACGTCGAGATCGAATGCGCGGCATGCGGCGCCGAGGCGCTCGAGCTGCTCGCCGAGTTCAGGCCCGACCTGCTCGTCCTCGACCTGCACCTGCCCGATACGAACGGCGCGCAACTGCTGCCCGAACTGCGCCGGGCGCTCGGGCGCGAGGTGCCGGCGATCCTGTGCACCGCCGAGGACGACGCGCCCGCGCGCCGTGCGGCCGCTGCCGGATTCGACGGCTGCTGGAGCAAGCCGGTCGACGTCGCCGTGGTGATGACCGAGCTCGTGCGGCGCGCCGCCGGCTCGCCGCCGCTCGGTTAGCCGCCCCAGGCCGGCTGCGCGTGCGGCGCTACCGTCGCGAACCCCCGCAACCGGCCGGCCGGGCCGCGCGCGTGGCGCTGCTGCTGGTCAATCTCGGCACGCCCGCTGCGCCCACGGCGGCGGCGCTGCGGCGCTATCTCGCCGAGTTCCTCGCCGATCCGCGCGTCGTCGAGATCCCGCGCCTGCTGTGGCTGCCGCTGCTGCACGGCATCATCCTGCGCACCCGCCCGCGGCGATCGGCCGCCAAGTACGCAAGCATCTGGATGCCCGAAGGTTCGCCGCTCGCCGTCTGGAGCGCGCTTCAGGCCGAGCGCCTGGCTGCCGCCCTCGCCGCACGCGGGCACGATCTGCTGGTGCGCCACGCGATGCGCTACGGCGAGCCCTCGATCGCGCGCGTGCTCGACGCACTGCGCGCTGCCGGCGCCACGCGCGTGCTCGTGCTGCCGCTGTATCCGCAATACGCCGGCGCCACCACCGCGAGCACCTTCGACTGCATCGGCCGCTGGGCCGCGGGTGCGCGCTTCGTGCCCGAACTGCGCTGCGTCGGCGACTACCACGACGACGCGGGCTACATCGCCGCACTCGCGTCGTCGCTGCAGGCGCACTGGCATGCGCAGGGCCGCGCCGAGCGTCTCGTCCTGAGCTTCCACGGCATGCCCGAGCGCACGCGTGCGCTCGGCGACCCGTACCAGCGTCAGTGCCACGAGACGGCACGCCTGCTGCGCGAGCGGCTCGGACTGGCGCCGGCGGAGATGCTGCTCACCTTCCAGAGCCGCTTCGGCCAGGCGCGCTGGCTCGAGCCCTACACCGAGCCCACGCTGCGCGCGCTGGCGGCGCAGGGCGTGCGCAGCGTCGACGTGATCTGCCCCGGCTTCGCCGCCGACTGCCTGGAGACGCTCGAGGAAATCGCGCTCGAAGGCCGCGCCGCCTTCCTCGCCGCGGGCGGCGGGGCCCTGCACTACGTACCCTGCCTGAACGCGGATCCGGCGTGGATCGACGCGCTGGTCGGCCTGGCCGAACGCCATCTGCAGGGCTGGCCGACGCGCGCCTAGGAGCGTGGGCGGCAGGCTCAGCGCCGGGCACCGGCCAGCGTGCGCTGCTCGAACAGGTAGTCTGCGCCTTCGGCGCTGTGGCCCCGGCCCAGCGGGCCGTACTGCGGCGTCTGCGGAATGCGCCGCGTGACGTCCTCGCGTACACGCTGGTAGATCGAAGCGCCTGGCCGCCACGACTCGAGCGACTGCAGCGACTGCATCAGGCTGGCCGCGAAGGGCGAATGGCCGTCGCGTCCGCCATCGGCCACCGGCTCGTTGCCGCCCGAGGACATCACCACCTCGGCGCGCCGGCGCAGCAAGGCGTCGAGGTCGAGCGTGGCCGGCGCCGGCCGGCCGCGCGTGGTGCCGACCAGCGTGCCCGAGAAGCAGCTGTCGGCCACCAGCACCACCTGCGAGGCGCGGATGCGGCCCATGAGCCGTTCGATGTCGGCATTGGCGAGCCAGGTCTTCGGCCGGGCCGCGTCGGCGTCGGCTGGGATCCAGTAGCCGTGCCCGTTCGCCTCGGACACCGTGCCGTGCCCCGCGTAGTAGACGATCACCGAGTCGCTCGGCCGGGCCGTGAGCGCCAGCCGGTTGAGTGCCCCCACCATCGCCTGGCGCCCGGCATCGTGGACGACGATGGTCTCGTAGCCCAGGTGCCGCTCGAGCACCTGGCCCACGGCGTCGACGTCGCGCCCGGCGTTGTCGAGCGTGGGAATCGAGGCGTCGGCGAAGTTGTCGTTGCCGAAGAGCAGCGCCAGCTTGCGCCTGATTTGCGGCAGCGCGGCGCTGGACACCGGCTGCGGCGGCGGCAACGTCGGCGGCTGCAGGACAGGCCGCGCCGCCGGCCGCAGCTTCGTCGGGGCAGGTGCGGCTGCGGCCACTGCCGGTGCGCCGGCCGGCGCAGGACCCGGGGTTGAACCGGTGACCGGTGCAGCGCCGGGTGCGGGTGGAGCTGCCGGCACCGGTGCCGGTGCGGTGGCCGGCGCAGCGGCCGCGACCTGCGGCGCCGACGATGGTGGTGACTGTGCCGCAGGCGGCGGCGCGGCCGGGGCCGGCTTCGCTGCAGCGGCCGGGCGCGGTACCGGCGGTGCGGCGGCCGTCGGCGCAGCGCCAACGCCCTGCTCGGTTGCGACCAGTTCCTCGGTCACCAGGCAGCTTCCGCTTTCGGCCTGCTCGACGGTGGCGCAGGCCGCAAGGTCGGCCAGCGTCGGGTCGGCATCCAATTGAGCCATCCCGGCGCGCAGGACGCGGCGCATGTACATCTCGCGCGCCTGCAGCAGCGAGTCCAGGCTCGCCGGGGGCAGCATGTCGAGGTCGAGCGCCGCGAAGGCGACGCCGCCGCCGGCCGCCGGGTGCAGTGCCGGCGTGACATCGAAGGCCGTGCCGGCATCGGCGGCAGCGGGCGCATCGAGCGGCGTGCGCCGTTCGGCGCTCGCTGCCTGCAGCACCTGCGCCACTTCGCCGGGCCCGACGCCGAGCCCGAGCCCGGGCAGGGCGCCGGGCCCCAGAGCCGGCAACAGCGTGAGGGCCGTGGCATTGCCCGGCGCCTGGGCGAAGACGTAGTTCCGGGCGGCCAGGCCCTGGCCTTCGATCGCGTAAGTGCCTGGCGCGGCATGGGCTGGCGCCAGGCTCACGAACGACAGACTGCCCTGGGTGGCGCTGTCCAAGGTGTCGCCGGGCACGAAGCCGCTGACGCTTCCTGAAAAACTCGCCGGCAGCTGGCCCTGGCGCGCCGTCGACGCCTCGGCCACGTAGGTGAGCGTCGCCGGCGTGATCGACGCCTGCGCCGACACGCTGCCCGCCGGCAGCGCGTAGTTGGCCGCGCGGCCCGTGCCGTCGCGCAGCGTCACGTCCGCGCTCACGGCCTTGGCCGCGCCCACGTCGGCGTTGTCGAACAGCGCATTGGCGTAGCTGAAACCGAGCGTCTCGCCGCCCACCAGCCCGCCCAGCACCCCGCCGCCGACCACGGCGCTGCGCGTGCCGTCGTACACCTTGTCGGCCGCCGCCACGCCGGCCAGGTTCAGCGGCCGCGGCGTGATGTTGCCGCGGATATCGGACTGCAGCGTGTAGCCGTATACCGGGCGGCCATTGGCATCGTGCACCGGAGGCACGGCGACGGGGCCTGCCGACATCGGGATGCCGACGCCCGCGTCGGTCTGGCTGTAGATGAGCGCCGGCGCCGGCAACGCCGCGCCGAACTGCTGACCCGGCCTCAGGCCCGTCACCGAGAACGCTGCCGCCGGCAGGGCGGGCGCGTCGGCCAGGCCGTCGTAGACCTTGCTCGGCGTCAGCGCCGACTGCAGCGTCAGCGTTGCATTCTGGGCAAACACGATGCCGTTGCCCGCACCCTGCGCGGGCGCCGGGTAGATGGAGCCGTACTGCAGGAACGTATACGGCATGCCGAGCACCGGCTGGGCGTCGTCATGGGCGTAGAGCAGCCAGCGCCCGGCTCCGGCGGGCGCCGTGGCGTTGAACGCCAACGGGACCCCTGAATACATGAGCTGGGCAACATTGGAGGCACGGTCATAGCCCGCCGCCAGCACCGCGGTGCCGGCCGCCGACGACTCGAACGTCGCATTGCCGCGCGTCGTGAGCACATCGGTGAACAGCTGGATCGGTCCGCTCGTCGACACCGACACGAACGGCGCCTGGCTGGCCAGATCCATCGAAGGCGCGCGCAACGTCAGCGCGCCGCCTGCGCCGCCGAGCGAAACGAGCGCCGACGACGCGAGCAGCGAGGAACCCGCGTCGAAACTCACCAGCGAGGGCTGGCCTTGGATGTTCGCACCGCCGAAGTCGATCGTGGTGCCCGACTGGACCATGAAGCGGTGCGCGCTCGGCGCGAACACCACGCCGGACAGTTGCACGAGGTGGTTGCCGGCGATCGAGACATCCGCGGCGTCGGTGAAGTTGGTCGTCACCGCAGCCAGACGCACCGCCGGATAGCCGTTGGGCGAGTCGTCCGTGCCCGTGATGTCGACGGTGCTGCCGCCGAAGGCGCCGATGGCGGCGCGTGCGCCTTCCACGACGACACCGCCGCGCAGCGGCAAGGTCGCCGGCACTCCGGCTGCCTGAGCGTCGGCGACGCTGCCGCGCAGCACGAGCGAGGCGTTCGGATTCGGGGCCGGGGGATTGACCGCGAGCGCCCCCTCGATCGCCACGCCCGCCGGGCCGAATGGGGCGTTGGCCTGGTAGACGCCCGAGTTGGCCCGGCCTTCGACGGTGAGTGCGTAGCTGGCGACGACGCTCGACAGCGCCTCGACACGCACGCCGGCACGGCCGGCAGCGGCGTTGCTGTCGACCCAGCCGAAGATGTCGATGACGCCCGCTTCGAGCAGCGACGATCCGCCGCGATTGCCGGCGATGCGCACGCCGTAGGCGTCGCCGCGCGTGGCCAGGCTCTGGCCGCTGATGCGCAGCGTGCCGCTGCCGGCATCGAGCGTGGAGCCGAGGATCGACACGCCGGCACCGCTGCCGCCGTCGAAACCCAGGGCGCCGGCACGCGGGCTGGCCGCGTTCGGACCGATGGCCCGGGCGGCGCCGCCCAGCGTGATGTTGCCTCCGCCGCTCGAGATGGACGAAGTCTGCACGTCGATCTCGCCGACGCCGCCGGCGCCGGCGGGGCCGTTGGCGGCACTCAGCGTGAGCTCCAGCGCCGCGCTCCCCTGCGGCCCGCCCGGCCTGACGGCGCCGGTCGAAATCGTCGAATTCAGGATATGGACGCTGCGTGCCGCGATGAGCGTGAGCGACACCGGGCTCCCCAACTGCACGACCAGCGACGCATCCTGCATCGTGATGTCGCCCGCCTGCGCGTTCGCGCCGCCGTTGCCGGTGGCGACGACGACGTTGTTGCCGCCTTGCAAGGCGGCCGCGATGGTGGCGGTGGCGACGGTGGCGTTGTCGTCCAGCGACGTGAACGCCGGGCCCGCGCTGACGCCGTTGGTGTCGACCTGGTCGCTGATCAGGATGTCGTTCGGGTCGAGCAGCCAATGCCCGGCGGCACCGGCCGGCGCATCGGTATGCACGGCACTGGGCCGTGCATCGAGCGTGCCGCCGGAAGTCTCGATGAAGCCGCCGTCGCCGCCCCGCGCGCCGCCGCGTGCACTCAGGCTGCCGTAGGCGCGCGTGGCCGCGTCCGACCACAGCACGATGCGGCCGCCGTCGCCGCGCTCCTGTGCGTCGGCCCGGATCCGCGCCTGCGGACCCATGTACAGAGCGCGCGCGTTCGGCATCGCGGGATCGCGGCCCTGGACTCCGCCGCCGGCGAACACGCTGCCGCCGCCCTGCATGCCCGAGACATCGATCGTCGAACCGTCGAGCAGCGCGACTTCGGCGCCGAGCACGTGCACCTCGCCGCCTTGCTTGCCGGTGGCGCTGGTGAGACTGCCCTCGGCGAGCGTGGTGCGCTCGCTGGCACGCAGCTCGATGCGGCCACCGTTGTCGGCGATGGCATCGGCCTGCACCAGGCCGCGCTGATTGACCATCGCCGCGGCCAGGTCCACGCGCCCGCTGCCGACGGCGATGCGCCCGAGATTGAGCGCCTCGCCCTGCGGCGCCTGCACGCGCACGGCAATGTGCGGCAGCGCGCTGTCGACGAGCTCGACGGCGTGCCCGGCGGCCAGCGCCGCCTGGCCGTCCGGGGCGGCCAGCAGGCCGTCGTTGCGAACGCCGCCGCTGCCGGCGACGAGCATCAGGCGTCCGCCGTTGACGGTACGCAGTTCGCCCTGGTTGACGAGCGCCGCGCCGGCGTCGCCGGGCCCCGCCGTCAGGCGCGCGCGCCCGGCCCGCCAGTCGTCGTTGGCGATGTTCAGCGTCGAGGCCACGAGCCCGGCGACATCGACGCGTGCGTCGCGCCCGAACAGCACGCCATAGGGGTTGACGAGCCAGACTTCGCCGTTGCTCGTGAGGCTGCCGAAGATCCGTGACGGGTTCGGAGCCACGACGCGGTTGAGCACGCGGCTGGCCGCGTCGGGCTGCTGGAAATGCACGCCGCCGCCGGCGCCGATCGAGAAGCTCTGCCAGTTGAGCACGGCACCGGACGAGTTGTTGACCGTCATCTGGCCGCCCTGGACGGCGACGTTCGCGCGCCCCTGCACGACGTCCAGGCCGCCGGGCAGTACCGGGGCCTGTGCGGCCGCGTGGGCGCAGGCGCAGGAGGCCATGCCGGCCATGGCCAGTGCGTGCACGAGCCGACGGCGCGCCGGCCGGCGTAGGGGGCATGAACGCTGGAGAAGTGCGTGCGTCATGGCGGTGTCACCTCATGTCGCGCAGCGGGCCATGGCGAGCCGGCCTCGCTGCGCATCGAACTTCAGAACGCGTATTGCGCCGCGGCATGGACCCGCATGTCGCCGCGCGCAGTCTGCGCGCCGTCGCGCAGCGCGCGCGCGACAGCCAGCCGCAGATGCATGCCGGCGCCCTCGAATGCGAGCCCCAGGCCGACGCCGGCCAGAGTGCAGCGCGTCTGGTCGAGCCGGCAAGGCGCCCCCAGCCGGTTCGACACGACGCCGCCGTCGGCAAACCCGAACAGCCGCAGCGACGCCGTGCCGGGACGCGGCAGCAACTCGGGCGCAGCGATTTCGACCGTGGCCGCGACGCCGCGGTCACCCGCGAGCTCGCGTTCCCGGTAGCCCCGCACCGAGGCGACGCCGCCGAGGCCGAACTGCTCGCCGCTGACGAGGGCGTCAGCGGTCCACTGCAGGCTGGCACGCGCGTGCAGCCTCCAGTCCTCGCCGAGCACGTCTTGCGCCGAGACAGCGCCATGCAGGACATCGAACGCGCGCTTGGCCCCCGCACGCGCAGCCTCGAAACTCGCGGCATCGGCGCCCTGCCCGCCCGCGCCCAGGTTGTGCGACCAGAGCGCCGTCACCGCCCAGCCGAATGCCTGCGGCGAGCGCAGGCTGTACTCGAGCGTGAGCGGCATGACGGTCACGTCGCCGGCGGCGCCGCCGCAGGCGGCCGCGGGCAGGCCGGCGATCTCGCAGCGGTTGCGGTAGGCGCGCCGATCGAGCGCGAGCGCGACCCGCTGGTCGAGCGCGCCGCCCAACGGCAGGAACCGCGTCGCGCGCAGCCCGGTGAGCAGCCCGCGGCCGCTGAGGCGCAGGTCGCCGGCGGCCGTGGCGCTGCTGCCGGCGTCGACGTCGGAATAGGCGGCATACGCTTCGAGCATCGTCAGCGCCCCGGGCAGCGGGCGCCGGTAGGCGGCGCTCGCGACGGCCACGCTCGAGGCATGGTCGGGCGAGGTCTGCAGCAGCAGCGATGCGACGTCGCCGACGCCGCTGACGTCGGCATGCTGCACCGCGGCGCCGAGGCGCCAGCGGCCGGTCTGCTCGTTGCCCGTGTTGTCCGCGCTCAGCACGAACTGCAAGGGATCGCGCTGCCGCACCGTGAGCTCGGCGGCGATGTCGCCGGTCCTGTCGCCGGGCGCGAGCAGGAGCTGCAACTGACGTGCCGGATTCTCGTTGGCGAGTTGGAGCTCGCGATCGAGCCGGCGCAGCAACGGCGTGCCGCCGATCGTCAGATCCGGCAAGGCGGCACGCGCCGCGTCCGCGGCCGCCCCTTCGGCGCCGCGCACGGCAATCGCCGTCAGCTTGCCTTCGACGACGACGATGCGCACGATGCCGCCCGTCACCGGCTGAGGCGGCAGGTACGCGACGACACCGCCGTAGCCGGCCTCCGCATAGCGGCTCTGCACGCGCTCGGCCAGGTGCTGGAGCGAGGCGATCGGTGTCGGGCCGCGCGGCAGCGGCACGCCGGCAAGCAGCGCCTGCGGGGCAATCAGCGTGGCGCCCTCGACGACGACCCGTTCGACGTCGACCACGGCAGGCACCGTCTGGGCCAGGGCCGCGGCCGGCGCGGCCAGCGCAACCAGTGCCGCGTTCGTCGCGCACAGCAGCGCCGCACGCAAGGAGCTCCATTTGGCGTCGATCATGAGCCTCCTTCGACGCTGCCGCTGACCCTGCCGCCGCCCCGCGCGCGCGGGTCGGAACGCGAGACAGAAGGCGCCCGACGGTCCAGGGCAGCGCACATCGCAGCGCCCGTTCGGCCGCCCACCGGGGCGGCAGCATCACCGGCGGCTGCCGGCGCCGATCGTCGCGACGCAGGCAACGATAACATCGCGACCCCGCCCCCGGCGGCATGAGTCCCGGGAGCGTCGCCGTCGACAATCCGGGCCACATGAACGACGCGCGCCATCACGCACAGGGTTCCGAATGCGGGCAGCGACTCGACAAGTGGCTGTGGGCGGCGCGCGTGTACAAGACCCGCGCCCTGGCCGCGGCCGAAGCCGACCGCGGTCGCGTGCTGGTCAACGGCCAGGCCGTCAAGCCGGCGCGCACGATCAGGCCCGGCGACCGGCTGGAGTTGCGCCAGGGCGGTCTGCGACGCGAATTCGTCGTGCGCGCACTTGCCGTCATGCGCCGGCCGGCGCCCGAGGCGCAGGGTTTGTACGAGGAAACGGCGGCAAGTGTCGAGGCACGCCAGCGCGCGGCCGAAGCGCGGCGTCAGGGAATCGAGCCGGCGCTGGCCCGAGCCGATGGGCGTCCGACCAAGCGCGAGCGGCGCGATCTGGCCGACTGGCAGCGCTGGAGCGTCGACATCGACGACCCGCCGCGCGGCGTCGACGACGGGCCGCACGCCTAGGAGCGTGGGCGGAATCGACCCCGGCGGCCGATCCCGGCCCTGCCCGCAACGGGCCCTGCAATCGTCGCCTCGGCAACCCCTTGAAGGCTGCGGCATTGCCCCCACCCTGCCCCGGTCAGCAGCCTTTCCCATCATGAACAGCCCGACCCCCGACGCGTCCAGCGATGCTCAGACCCCGGCGAGCGCAGCCTCGGCCGGCCCCAACCCCACGACCGACGCCGAGGCCCAGCTCGCCGACCTGCAGGCACGCCACGCCGAGGTGTCCGACGCCTACCTGCGCGCCAAGGCCGAGACCGAGAACGTGCGCCGCCGCGCCGAGGACGATGTGGCCAAGGCGCGCAAGTTCGCGATCGAGGCCTTCGCCGAGAGCCTGCTGCCGGTGCTCGACAGCCTGGAGGCCGCCACGGCGATCGCCAACGCGACGACGGAGCAGATGCAGGAGGGCGTGCACGCCACGCTGCGCCAGTTCACGACGGCGCTCGAGAAGAACCGCATCGCCGTCATCGCGCCGCCGCCGGGCACCCGGTTCGATCCGAACCGACACCAGGCGATGAGCGTCGTGCCCTCCGAGCAGGAAGCCAACACCGTGGTGTTCGTGCTGCAGAAGGGCTACCTGCTCAACGAACGCGTGCTGCGGCCCGCGCTCGTGGCCGTGGCCGCGCCCAAGTAACCGCCCGGCGGCGCGGCGCGGCTTGAAAGCCGACCTGCGACCCGCAACTCCGAAGCAACCTCACCGCATCCGCAGCAACTGGGAACCGACATGGCAAAGATCATCGGCATCGACCTGGGCACCACGAACTCGTGCGTCGCCATCATGGAAGGCAACACCACGAAGGTGATCGAGAACAGCGAGGGCGCACGCACCACGCCGTCGATCATCGCCTACCAGGACGACGGCGAGATCCTGGTCGGCGCCAGCGCCAAGCGCCAGGCCGTCACCAATCCGAAGAACACGCTGTACGCCGTCAAGCGCCTGATCGGCCGCAAGTTCGCCGAGAAGGAAGTGCAGAAGGACATCGACCTGATGCCGTTCAAGATCTCGGCGGCCGACAACGGCGACGCCTGGCTCGAGGTGCGCGGCAAGAAGCTTGCGCCGCCGCAGGTCAGCGCCGAGGTGCTGCGCAAGATGAAGAAGACCGCCGAGGACTACCTCGGTGAAGAGGTCACCGAGGCCGTGATCACGGTGCCGGCCTACTTCAACGACAGCCAGCGCCAGGCGACCAAGGACGCCGGACGCATCGCCGGGCTGGACGTCAAGCGCATCATCAACGAACCGACCGCGGCCGCGCTCGCCTTCGGCCTGGACAAGCACGGTAAGGGCGACCGCAAGATCGCCGTCTACGACCTGGGCGGCGGCACCTTCGACATCTCGATCATCGAGATCGCCGACGTCGACGGCGAGAAGCAGTTCGAAGTGCTCTCCACCAACGGCGACACCTTCCTCGGCGGCGAGGACTTCGACCAGCGCATCATCGACTACATCGTCACCGAGTTCAAGAAGGAGCAAGGCGTCGACCTGACGAAGGACGTGCTGGCGCTGCAGCGCCTCAAGGAGGCCGCCGAGAAGGCCAAGATCGAGCTGTCGAGCAGCACCCAGACCGACGTCAACCTGCCCTACATCACGGCCGATGCCTCGGGCCCCAAGCACCTCAACATCAAGCTCACGCGCGCCAAGCTCGAGGCCCTGGTCGAGGACCTGATCGAGCGCACGATCGAGCCTTGCCGCACGGCGATCAAGGACGCCGGCGTCAAGGTCGGCGAGATCGAGGACGTGATCCTGGTCGGCGGCATGACGCGCATGCCCAAGGTGCAGGACAAGGTCAAGGCCTTCTTCGGCAAGGAGCCGCGCAAGGACGTCAACCCCGACGAGGCGGTGGCGGTGGGTGCCGCCGTCCAGGGCCAGGTTCTGTCGGGCGAGCGCAAGGACGTGCTGCTGCTCGACGTCACGCCGCTGTCGCTCGGCATCGAGACCCTGGGCGGCGTGATGACCAAGATG
>WBZR01003452.1_pt1 | contig 14229 bp, 37 predicted proteins | sample 5204231 | NCBI WGS metagenome assembly WBZR01 (sample SAMN12412403, study PRJNA552823) | activated sludge metagenome | isolation source: activated sludge from anammox sidestream of wastewater treatment plant... | place: USA: Virginia | collected 2017-08 | reverse complement strand
TGTTTTTTATACACAAAAACATTATACGTCAGTTTGCCTGTAAGTTTTTCCGCATTCTGGGCAATAAGTTTTGAATTCTATCAACTTTTCACCGCAACAAACCGAAAGCATAACATCGGCTTGTTGCAATTTTTTTATTAACTTATTCAGCTCACTATAAGCTAAGTGTTCAAATTGAGTTTTGTCATGTTCACCAAAGTAGTTTCTAATTAACTTTAGGTTTTTGAGTTCTTGCTCTGTTACTTCTATTGTTCTTTTCATAATATTTTCGTTTTTAAATCCGTAAAAAAACTAACAACAAGTTGTTTACTGGTTGCAAGATTTTATATTAAATTGTTTTCCTTTTAGATTGTTACGAGATTAAAATGTCTTGTTTTTCTTTAAATATTGTTGTTTTTCTATTTGTGCGTAATATTCTTGTTCCTCTATTTCTCTCATATATTTACGGCGTTCTTCATGTTTGCGTTTTTCTCTTTCTTCTTCTTGTCTGTATTCTTGTTCATACATTTCCCTGCGTCTTTCTTCTTCTCTTTCAGCGTCATGAAATCCTTCATAATATGCTTTATCTATATCATCATCAGAATGTTCATCATAATAATAGTTACGTTTTCTATATTTTACATCGTTGTAACCTTCTCTGTATGCTTCTTCTTCTTTCCGAGTAAAGTATCTCATTTGATTTATACTATTTGTTTTGAAATTTATCTCTGAACAACCGTTACTGCGTCCTACAATATATCTGATTATTATTATATACCATTTAACATAACTGCTATAAAAATTACAGTAATTGCTGCTAATAAAGCTATTATTAAAAGTGCTACTATTGACAGTTGTATATGTCTATAAACAGGTGTACCATCTTTTTTATAATAATTGGTTTTTGTTTTGGTTAATTCATCAAGATGTTCAACTTCATCTAAGAATATACAAGCAGAATGTACATATATAAAGCACATTGTTATAAAAAAAGGTATAAAAAGTATTGATTCCAATGACAGTATTGCTGTACCTATTACAATTAATACAGTTGTATATAATACTAACGAATGTATTGGAGCTTCTTTAAAATAGTTTTTTATTTTAGGTTTTGTATTCATATTTTTATATTAAAATATTTCCTAATTATTGATATTTAAATATAAAATTATTTATTATAAAAATCAAGCATAAAAACATAAAAATGCCGAGCTTAAAGCTCGGCATACATTGTTATTCTATAAAATCGGGTTTAATTTCAGTAAATCCTTTAGGCAATTGCTTTTCTAGACTAATACTATTACCACTCCAGGTACCAATAAATTCTTGTCCTACTTCACTATAATAACATCCACCGCCACGACCATGACCAGCGGCAGTTAGTAATGGTAATGGATTAACTGAAAATTTATATACTTTTTTGGTACCATTATAGTTTTCTGTATGTTTTTTTGCTGGTAACGTATCAAGGTTTACATATTGTTTAGTATCGTGATTTAATAAATATTTATAAGTTTTATAGCTATATCGTTTCTTTTTTGCTGGTTTAATTTTAGTAAAATACTGGTTAGCAAAACTGAATAATGTATGATATGCCTCACCCTTATAATAATAATGTGAAAAAACTAAATCTTTGGGTGGGGTTTCACCGAATTCACATTGTTCGGATAAGAATTCTTCTTCATCCATATAATCTGATGACCATACTATCTTATTTTTATACCAAGATTTTTCTGGTTTTAATAATTCTAATACAACGCCAACATATTCATTTCCAATCCAGGAATGTTCCATTATTTTTGCACCATTATCAAAATCGTATGGTGAAATTAATTCTTTTTTTGTTAAATTGACAACATTAAAATATTGACCCATTGCTTACCTCTAATGTTTTTAAGTTTAGTAAAAAATTAAGATTTTCTTTTGAAAATTTTATTTTGGCATTTTTGACACAATCCGGAGATTGTAAATTCTCTTAGTGATAAATCATTTTCAAATTCATTTACATTTATTTTTGTGTTACAAAATGGGCATTGTTGATTTTCAATTTTTTTCATTTCTTTTTTAAATCCCATTTGTTCCATTATTTCTCTGTTCATTTAGTATATTTTATTATTATTTATTTATATTTTCTACTTTTATTTCTCCACTATTAGCTTTCCTTTTAATTTCTTCGGTGTTCATACCGAGAAATATATTTCTGTATTTTGAAGTTGTATTTGAATAATCCCATTTGTTTATATCAAGTACTATATCGGTTCTATTATTCCATTCAGTTTTTATAGCAATCGTCATTCCGTATGATAGAAATGTTTCTCTTTTTACGAAATTTCCGTTAGCACCACAACCTTCTTCAGTTATAATGAATTGATTTGCTGCGGGTCTGCCACTTGGCGTTGTCATTTGAGTAATTTTTGCTCCAAAATGTAACATTATAATTCCTTTTATAAATATATTAAATAATTCTTTATTTGTCAAGTATTTTATTTATATTATTTCTTTTCTGATTTAAAACTTCAATTATCAAACTTATTTTATCAAATAAAATCATTCCCTGATAATCTTCGTCCCATTGCTTATCTGTTAATATTTTTCTGGCAAAATCATCTAAAATTTTTTCATTCATTTTATAATTACCTTATTTTTTTGCTAATACAAACTTACTAAATAATTTTATTATTGTCAAGTGAGTATGTTTTTAATATTTGTTTTTACTTCCGTATCATCACACGCCAATGTTCCATGTTCGTAAACAAATTTAAGTGCTTCTTCTTGTGTGCCTTCCCAACGTACAACTTTATCATTTTTACAATCTAATACTGCAACTGATTCCATTGTGTTTCCATCACGGTCAACTTCGATTAAAATTCTGTAAGTTTTCATTTTATAACTCCTATATTTTTGTTGTACAATAATACTAAATAATTTTATTATTGTCAATTATTTTATAATCACATTTAAAAACACAAAATCCTGTTTTGTCTGAAATAAAATCCGCTAATCTATTTTCAACGTCATCAATATCTTCAAATTCAAATTCAAACTCTTTAGGTAAACTTTCAGCAAGTTCTTTGTCACCATCAGTATCATATTCAATATTAAATGTTTTTATTTTCATTTAATTGTTCCTTTGTTTTTTTTTGATATACAATAATACTAAATAATTAGTCATTTGTCAAGACTTAAATTTGAAGAATGTACTTAATCCATTATAGTTTTCCATTTCTGCTTCAATTGCTTGCATTCTTTCAAGTAATGAGTTCCATTGTTCTGCTCTGTCTTTTAATAATTTCATACCATTAAGTGTGGAATTGTTCATTTGATTAATTTGAAAAATCCATCTATTATTTTCTTTAATCATATCCATTGTATAATATGCTTTACCATTATTATATAGTGTGTTATTATCATCAGTATATCCTAAAAAGATACTTAATTCTGATATAGTAGTATAATTCTCTATTTCTCGTACTTCTAAATAGTACAATGAGGAAGCTACACATCTTAAATTGAAATTATAATTTGGATATTCTTTTTTGAGAGCGGTAACAAGTCGTTGGGAGATACTTTTACCTTCAAATTTTTTAAGAATGGGTTCAATAGTATTATAAATAAATTGCTTATTGCGATAATCTTCTATCTGATTTATTAAATGAGTCATTGCTTCATCAACATTAATTTTTTTTATAAATGATGTCATTATTAAATACCTTTATTTAATATTATACAAAATTATTTTTCAATTTAATTTATTAAAATATAGTAATAAAAAATACTAATGTCAAGTTTTTTTTAAAATAAAGTAGGCATCCTACTTTAGCGAGCTTTCTTTAGGATGCCTTACTATAGTAATTTTCCTTTTCGGGGCAAACAAACATACCCCAAACGATAGTTTGTTATATCTACGGAAAATTACATACTCATAAGATTTACTGTTCAAATTTTGCTTTTAATTTTTGATATAATTTAAATTCGGCTCGTTCTGCTTCTTTCTTTTCCCTTAGCTAGTGATAATGATTTATTTTACTCTTTCAAAATGTATAGTTTGAACTGGACCACCATTATATGTCTCTAAACGAAAAACAAAATTATCATCGTCAATTTTTGAAAGTTTCATTTCTTCGTGCCCTGAACCTAAATTAAACTTTTTAAGTTTTTGAAATAAATTTCTTTCTTCACCTTGTTTCAAAAATTTTCCTTTAATTTTGATTTTCTCACCTCTATATTCAGAAGTAAATAAATCACTACCACTAACATCAGATATATTCAAGTTTTCTTGATGTTCGTTGAAACTTTTTATGTGTTTTAAATCTTTCATCTAAGTAATTTAATTTTATTGATGTAATATATATGATAAATTGTTTAAAGTCAAGTAAAAGTTATTTTATTTCAAAAATATAAAATTAAATTAGTGTTATTTTACAAGGTCTATTATTTTGTCACCGGTTCTCGGCTTGGCGAAGGTGTCGATTTTAGCACTAAACCTCAAACGAAGCACTTAGCTGCCACTTTTGCCAAACCGATGTTATGCTTTCGTTGTTCTTTCATTCGATTCGTATGCTTTTAGTGTCTTGCCGTCTTTTTGTTTCCACTCAGTAAGTCCGTTTGAGTTTCTACCTAAAATCATTGATGCCGCTGCTGATGGACTTGTAAAGATATAGTCGTCTAGAAATTCAAAATAATATCCTTTGTCAATAAGAACGCCATCGTCTATCATTTTTTGTCTTAAAGTAACAGATTTTTCAGGCATAGAAGCACTTACAACTTCTACTGCTTATGAACCGTTATAAAATCAATCTTTGTTCAATAAATCTTTTATATTTTCAATAAGATAATATAAGTTTTCAGCAATATCAGCAAGTTCATTCCAATCTGTTCTTGTATCAACAAAGTCTTTTCTATTGTTGAAAATATAAAAGTATCCTCGTTTATCACAATCTTCAATCAATTTTAAGATTTCTGTTTTTGTTCTACTAGATATATTCAAGTTTTCTGACGCTTCGTCTTTATTTTTAATATTCATATTCATAACTCATTTAAATTGTATATACTAATATATAAAATTATATAACAGAAGTCAACTTTAATTTCTTTTCCAGTTTTTTCACTTTAATTTTTCTTTTTATTTTTTGCGGAAAACTCCATGTTAGTAGCAAGTTTGCTCACAGTTCTTTGTGACAATCCAAGCAATATATTCCATCCCCACCCTTATCAATATTGGTGCTTCCACAATGTTCGCAAACCAGTTCGCTTCGCTTACTAACATTAAATAAAAGCAATATCTGGTCTATTGCATCTATTCGGCTTAATTCGTCTTTATAAACCTTTGTTAGTATTTTAAAAATTTCGTTATCCATATCGCTACTGCTTTTATTATTGTTCGTTATAAACAATAAATTTTATTATCCTTCGGTGGTTCTTTTATTGTTTTATCTCTTTTCTTTTCACTACATTTTTTACATAGTATCTTTATAGGTGTATCCCAGCTTCCAAAAGCATTTGTATCACTATTTCCACATTTATCGCATTTTAGGTGTGCCATAAAATTTATTTCTCCTTTCTTATTGCGGGAAACTCCGTGCTAGTTGCCATTGTAATCGACACCAATCCATACTTTCTTACCTTTCTTTATAAACATTATGGCACATTGTTCTGCACTTTTTCCTGTGAATCTTCTTGCTTTTTCTCTATCGTTCCCCCATTGGTAATTCCCCCAAGCATCTGTGCCATAATAGTAACACCTATCTTCATCATCGTAAATAAAACAACGGCGACTATCAGTAGGTTGCTTCAATGACTTAGTTTCGTTTTCTTTTAACATATTTTCTGTCCTTTTAAAGTTTATATTTCTAATCATGTTTCTCGGTTAAAGGTCGCCACTAAAGCATAAGTAATAAAAATATGTTACATATCATAATCTTTCAAACTTTCCAAAAGATTTTCTATACCTTTTTTGATAAGTCCGTTATATAATCCAACTTTAGTCAAATTATATTTATTTTGTAGTAAATCTTTTTTAAGTTTTTCCAACCACATATTTTTACTACTTATAACATCAGATATATTCAAGTTTTTATCTGTGTTTTGTTTAAATGTTTGTAAATGTTTAAGTTTATTTTTCATAATTAAAGTTTACTTACAATAACTCATATTTTCCATTTATTTTTATTATATTCAAATATACTTAATTTGCATATAATTGTCAAGTCTATTTATTCTTTTGTAAACTCTGCATTATAATCATCACAAAAACATAAAATATTATAGTCCGTTCTTAATACTGTTGCTAAATCTTGTCCCGCATCGTATATATTTCTAAATTTATCTGCAATTTCTTTTATTCTTTTCTGATATTCTTCTATTGCAAATTCTCTACCATCGTAAAGACATAAATCAGTATATCCATTTCCATAAAAAGCATTTTTCCAAATTTCTGTTTTTTCTAATCCACTTTTTTCAATTAATTTCCAAGTACCGTTTCCTGATACAAATCCAAGTTTATTCTTATCACAAAATGCTTTTATTTCTTCATTTAATTGAGCAATTGCTTCATTTTCAATAAATTCAATTTTCTTTTCAATGCTCTTTATATATTTTTTCTTAATCATATCGTAATAATTATAGATTATAGTTTATTATCGAGTAACGGATTATCATAATTTTCAAATTTCATTATACATACATTTATTTTTTACAAGAATATAAAAGGTTTAAAACATTGTTTCATTTATTCTGCGTTCTGCTATTTTAAAATAATTTTCATCATTTTCAATTCCAATAAAATTCCTAAATGTTTTTACACAAGCAACACCGCAAGTTCCACTTCCCATTGTATTATCCATAACTGTATCTCCTTCTTTTGAATAACTATTAACAATCCATTCTAATAATTCTAATGGTTTTTGGGTTGGATGTAATTGGTCTTGTCGTCTCCATTGTTGCGGAAAGTCTAAGACTGTAGTTGGGTGTCTTGTTCCTTTATTATCAGTCTGCACTCCTTTAATGCCATATTTCATATTATTTTTTTTATTCGGTGTCCATTTCCTTTTATATGGAGTTCCATCTGTTAATTGTGGCTTATAGTATGATGCGGATTCTCCAAACACTAAAATCATTTCGTGTTTTTTTAATGGCATATACTTCGCTGTTAATGGACTTCCACATTTGCTTTTCTTCCAAACCATATCATATCTAAATAATTTTTCATTGCTCATTGCTAATTTAAAAGCAAACATTCCGGCGCCAAATAAAACAATGTTCCCCTTAGGTACTAATAACCTTTCGTATTCTTTCCAAAGTTGTTCTAATGGTAAAATACTATCCCATTTATTTGCTGTTGTGCCATACGGCAAATCAGCACAAATTAAGTTAATACTTTTATCAGGTAAAATTTTCATTATCTGAAAACAATCTTTGTTATATAAATTAAAATTAATTTTTACGTTATTTTTACTCAATTGCTTTTTTACTATCTATTAATAAGTTAGTTTATCGTAATACTCAAAAACTTCCTGCAATTGTTCCACGTTTTTAATTGAGTGGGTCCACCAATCACCATTTACATCCGGCGTTGTTTCTTCTTTATCTTTCCATCTATGGTCAATTACATCTACATAAAATGTTTTTGGTATAAATGGGAATGACTTTATATATTGTTTGCTTCCAATATATTCACCATTTAATGTTACGATTTTATTTCCTGTAAATCTTCCTCCAATATCACCATCAAAAACTATTGCTTCAATAAAATATGCCTTGCCGTCTTTACTATTTTTAAATACTCTACTATCTCTATTGTTTTGGAACAATGGCTTTTTGTCATTAATACTTGTAATGTCAGTCCATTCGGTATCTTCACCTGTAAGCGGTGTAAGTGTTTCAAACATCATTAATTTTTTAACTGCTTGTGATATTGCAGTAGCAGTATATGGTGCTGAACCGCCGCTTTGTCCACTCTTACCAAATGCTTCACATAAAGCGAGTATTTCATTTGCAAATGGTATAACAATAGCATTATGAGTTGTTTTAGCGAGTATTTCCAATTCTCGTTTTGCGTGTAATTGTAAATTTGTCATTTTGTTTCTCCTATTATATTTTTAATTTTTTATTTTGTTTATTACTTTAGTTTATTTTGAAAACACAAATGATGTCCCGAAATCACATAGTTAGCAGCAATTCATAGTTTGTACTTTTTCATAATTTGGTCTGCATACATTTCAGATTTTTCATTTGCTTTATCTTCACCAATTTTCCAATCTCTATCTAACCAACCCTGCATATAAAGGTCAATTAACTCTTACCGAAATGTATTTTTCTGAATTAAACTGTTGCTAATATCGCATTGTTGCAATGCTTTGGTTAGTGCTTCGTTCAAAGTTTTGTATGCACTTTGGTCTATTGCTCCAAATTTTTTCATCAAGGGTAAAGCACCCTTTATATCTTCAAGTTGTTTTTTAAGTTTATCCATTTTATTTAAATTTTAAGTTAATATTTCGTATTGCAACAATACGCAAACTGTTATGTGAAAGTTTAGTTATAGCACTCCTAACCGTTATCTTTTTGGTACCCATAATCCTTGTAACGTTTTTTCCATTTCAATCCACTGAATTCCCTTTGTTGTTCTAATCCACATTTTATGTATCCTTTATTTTATTTTTAGAAAATTATTACTTAAACTATTTATTTATTGTTCAGCCATCTAAATTCATTTTTAAATTCTTTTATTATCTTATTCAAATTTTTCTATTACTTTTTCATAAAAGATTGCACAATTCATCTTCGTTATTGGTGCACCAATTAACAATATACTTTAACTTATAAATAGTACCATCCAAAACACGCCCCATATCTCTTTGTAAAAATAAATCCAATGCGAAACTGGTGGTTAAAATAAAACCAATTACCATTCCATCAACCATTGGATTATCTGATATTGGTTTGTTAGCTTTCATTCTTTCGGAAAGAAGTTTACTAAATTTATCAAAATCTTCTTTTGACTTAAACTTTTTTAATAATTTTTCCATTTTCTAAATCCAGTTGAATATGCTCTGTGCATTATTTTTTGTTTTGGAATGCTTTATATATCATTTTATTTAAGTTCTGTATTTGTTGCTGGAATGATTACCCTAATTTGACCATGGCATTTTCTGCACACTTTAATTCATTTCTGAAATAATCTTCAATTCCAATATCACCATCAGCGTACTGTTTTACTTGGAATACTAATTCTTGTAAAGCAACATTTGATGCAATTAATTTTTGCTCTAACCAATCTTTATAATTATTTAAATATGAAATTAAATCGGTTTCATCAATAGTTTCAGGATTTTCTAATTTAAATTGTTTTTCAAATTGATACATTATTTATTTTTTTTTATGTTTATTCTTTTGTAAATTAACCACTATTTCTACTAACAAGAGTTTGATTTCTTACTGATATAAGACTCGAAACATTAGTCGTAATTACTAATTATCACATACATCTTCATCATCAAATCTATCAGCGATGTTTTTACACAATTCAACTAATTTTCGTATGTATTTTTCTTCATACACACTTGAATTTTCTTCAAGTTCTTTAATGCTTCCTGCTTCGATTAAGGCATTATAACAATCCCGTAAATCTCCGTAGGTATTCTCAAATCTACAATAACTCATATTTGCCATTTTATTTCCTTTTATTTTATTTTTATTATTATAATATATAAAATAAATCATTTAAAGTCAAAACAAATTCAATCTGTTATACGCTTTTTACCAAAACCATAATAACTTTTTAAGCGTTTTAATTAAATTTTTCATTTAATTTTATTACTATAATATATATTAAGATAAAAGCCAATGTACTTTTTACAACCATCTTATTATTGGTTCTCCTTCGTAGCCAATTTCCCAAACAAACCAGGCAAATGCTATAGTACTACTGTTCATTTTTTTGCCTGTTAGTTCGTCTATTTCGCTTCCATTTCTCAGAGGTTGCTGTCGCTTTTTAAAAACATAAACATATTTGAGCGGTGTTTGCTCAAAATATGTAGCACGTTCCACTCCTTCTAATGCTTGTAATTTACCAAACATTATAACGTGCTTTTTTGCAACGTTCAATCCTTTTTCCACAAATTCTTTAAACAGGCTAAATGGTGGATTTGTAATGATTGTATTGTAGTATTCGTTACTAAAATCATGTGTCAAGAAATCAATACCAACATTTCCAAATCCTCTATCAACTAAATCATAAGATTTAGTCCTGTTTGGGTCTAATAATTTTGATATATGACCTTCACCACAAGCAGGTTCTAATGCGGGATATTGTATTTCCCACACTTTTAAAAATGCCCTTGTGCTATCAGGATGGGTTGCATAATAATCATTTTCAACCCTACCTCGTTCAGGATTTCCTCCCGCAATTTTATTTCCTTGTTTCATTTTATTTCTTACTTACTATTTTGACATTAAAAAGATAGTACATTATCAGTGCATTCATTTTCAGCACATAATCTTTTTGCCTCTGCAAAAGTATGACATCTTCCAACGTAACTTTGTGTTTTATCGTTTTTAAACACTTCATATTTTCCAATCAACTTTGGATGTTCTGATTTTTGGATAAAACATCCTTTGTAAAGCCACTCATCCACGTCAATTTGTTTTGGTTTTTCTTTTATCATTTTGTTATACCAATTGATATAATCAATAAAAATTATTATTTCTTAATATAAGTATTAGGTCTACCCTCGTATTTCTTATAACCCATTGCCATTGCAATACACAAAAATTTGCTAATACCTTTGTTTTTTTGCATAAAGCCAAGAGCATCATAAAGAATATATATTTTTTCATCCTTAGTGAGTTTATCAAACTCAAGACTGATTTGTATGATTGTATAATATCTTTTTCTCTTTATCATAATTTGTCCTCTCTTATTATTTTGTTTTTATTATAAATACTACATTCCGTCTCAGAATGAAGTTACTACAGTAAAATCTCTTTCTTTTCTTTTTTCTTCTATTCTCTTTAAGGAAATATTAAAATAATTCATATTATTCACAACAAATAAAATCAATACTTTTATCAGGTATTAATTTCATTTGTTCTATTGTATCTCCGTATTTTAAATGTATTATCATTTTAAAGTTAATATTTCATTTTAGATAGGTCTTCCGAAAGACGTTTATGAAATGCATCTTCACTATCATCGCCTGATAAAAGCCACTCAATTCTTTGTGCATATATTTGTGCTTTTTTTAACAAATTTATTCCTGTTTTAAACTCAGCAATAGTTTCTTCACTAAAATTGTTTGGTTCAAAATAATCTTCTTTTCTCGGTTCAACATTATTATTTCTAATTTCTTGTTCAATTATATCTATTGTTGCTGAAATGTAGTATTTTATATAATTTAATTTTCCTCCTGACATATTATTCCTTTGTTTTGTGAAAAACTTTATATCAGCGATTCATTCACTTTGTATGATTACAATTAGTATATCCTGCCCAAGTGGTATTGCTTTTCAACATACGTAAAACAGCAGGAAAGATATGTTGTAAGTCATTGGCTGTCATTCCATTTTTTTCAGCGATTACTGCCATTTGATTTGCAAACAATGCTTCTTCTTTTGTATCTTCTGTAAACTTCCAATATTTAATCATATTATGGGCAGGGAATATTGATTTAACTTTACCTTTATTTTCATATTTATAAGTTAAATTATTTTCTAGTTCTGCTTTTTGCCAACCCATAATAAATGCCTGTAAATCACTACTATTTACGTTTGGATATTTCATTTTAAATTCTTTTAAAGAATTTGATAATTTTTCTTCGTTTATCATTTAATTACCTTTTTATTTTTTTAAATAGTTATTTTCTTTGTTTAATGAAAACGTCAATACTTTAAAAAGATACATACCATTTTGACATCAAATAATGATAAGGCGTTGTATTTTTTAATTATATTATTAATATAGTAAATATTTCTGTAAATGTCAATTTTTGGTGCTAATAATATTCTTAATTTCATTTACCATTACCAGAACCAGAGCCATTACCATTACCAAAACCATAACCAGAACCAGAACCAGAACCATTACTAGAACCATTACCAGAACCAAAACCGAAACCATTACCAGAACCATTACTATAACCATAACCGGAACCATAACCATTATTACGACCATAACCATAACCAAAATTAGACCCACTACCATAACCAGAACCATTACCAGAACCAGAACCTGAACCAGAATTATCGCCAGAACCATTACCATAACCAGCACCAGAACCATCGCCAGAACTATTATCATAATCATTATTAATACCAAAACCAGACCGCCAATTACTTATAGATTTTATATTTAGTCCATTTATTTCTGCTGTTAATGTCATTTTTTAATTTCCTTTGTTATTTCCATTACCAGAACCAGAACCAGACCCATAACCAGAACCAGAACCATTACCATTACCATTACCATTACCAGAACCAGAACCAGACCCATAACCAGAACCAGAACCAGAACCATTACCATTACCATAACCATAACCAGACCCCTCACCACAACCATTACCATAACCAGCACCAGAACCATCGCCAGAACCATTACCATAACCATAACCGGAACTATTGCCAGAACTATTACCATAATCATTATTAATACCAAAACCAGACTGCCAATTACTTATAGATTTTATATTTAGTCCATTTATTTCTGCTGTTAATGTCATTTTTTAATTTCCTTTGTTATTTCCATAACCAGAACCATAACCATAACCAGAACCAAAACCAGAACCAGAACCATCACCAGAACCATCACCATCACCATAACCTCTGCCAAAACCAGAACCAGAACCATAACCAAAACCAGAACCAGAACCAGAACCAGAACCAGAACCATAACCAAAACCAAAATCAGAATCATAATTATTTTTAGACTTTAAATTATAACCGTTTATTTCTGCTATTAATGTCATTTTTATTTCCTTTGCTTTTGTTATTTTCATTATCAGAATCAAAAACTAATACCACGACCATAACCATAACCAAAACTAGAACCATCGCCATAACCAGAACCAGAACCAAAACCATCGCCATAACCGGAACTATTACCAGAACCGGAACCATAGCTAGAACCATAACCATAACCACACCCAGAACCATTACCAGAACCATAACCAGAACCAAAACTATAACCAGAACCAGAACCAGAATCAGAACCAGAACCATTACCAGAACTATAACCAGAACCAGAACCAGAACCATTACCAGAACCAAAACCAGAACTACTTTTAAGTTTTAAATTATATCCATTTATTTCTACTGTTAATATCATTTTTTAATCTTAATTTCCTTTGTTGTTTCCATTACCAGAACCAGAACCAGAACCATAACCAGAACCAGAACCAGACCCATAACCAGAACCATAACCATAACCAGAATCAGAACCAAAACCATCACCATAACCAGAACCAGAACCATAACCAGAACCAAAACCAAAACCATTACCAGAACCAGAACCAGAATCAAAACCATTACCAGAACCAGAACCATCACCAGAACCAGAACCAGAACCAGAACTACTTTTAGGTTTTAAGTTATATCCATTTATTTTTATTGTTAATATCATTTTTAATCCTAATTTCCTTTGTTGTTTCCATTACCAGAACCAGAACCAGAACCAGAACCAGAACCAGAACCATTGCCATAACCAAAACCATTACCAAAACCAGAACCATAACCATTACTATAACTATAAAAAAAACCAGAACCAGAACCAAAACCAAAACCATTACCAGAACCAAAACCAGAACCATTACCAGAACTACTTTTAGGTTTTAAATTATAGCCGTTTATTTCTATTGTTAATATCATTTTCAATCCTAATTTCCTTTGTTGTTTCCATTACCAGAACCAGAACCAAAACCAAAACCAGAACCACTTTTAGGTTTTAAATTATAGCCGTTTATTTCTACTGTCAGTGTCATTCTTAATCTTAATTTCCTTTGTTAATTCCATTACCAGAACCATAATCAGAACCAGAACCATCACCAGAACCAGAGCCATAACCAGAACCATTACTAGAACCATAACCAAAACCAGAATCATCGCCAGAACCAGAACCAGAACCAGAACCAGAACCAAAACCAGAACCAGAACCATTACCAGAACCGGAACCATAACTAAAACCAGAATCAAAACCAGAACCAAAACCATAACCATTATCAGAACCAAAACCATTGCCAGAACTATTTTTAGACTTTAGATTAT
>WBZR01003450.1_pt1 | contig 14257 bp, 8 predicted proteins | sample 5204231 | NCBI WGS metagenome assembly WBZR01 (sample SAMN12412403, study PRJNA552823) | activated sludge metagenome | isolation source: activated sludge from anammox sidestream of wastewater treatment plant... | place: USA: Virginia | collected 2017-08 | reverse complement strand
CCTGTTTGGTGTCGGTGATCCGCTGGGCGTCGATAACGGCGGCACGACCCTGGGCCGCATCGGTATCGGTTACGTCTATCCTGAGTTCCGTACGCGCTTCTCCTACGCCACGCCGAGCATCAACGGCTTCAAGGCGGAGGTCGGCCTGTTCGATCCTCAGGAACCCACCACCAGCACCGCGTTCGAAACCAGCGTTCCGAAGTTCGAAGGCGAAGTGTCGTATGCGACCTCGTTCACCAACGGCAGCGTGTTGCTCTGGGGCGGCGGCACGTGGCAGGAAATGGATGACACCGTCACCAACGACTCGGTGACCAGCTGGGGCGTGGATGTCGGCGGCGAGATCGGCTACATGGGCTTCGCGCTGACCGGCTATTACTACACCGGTGAGGCGCTCGGTGTCGGCCTGAAGAACCTCGGTACGGGTCGTGACTTGGGTGGCATTCTCGCCGGTGGCGTCAATTGCGTCATCGCTACGGGGACCTGTAACGCGGCGGATAACGATGGTTTCTACGTCCAGGGCGCATACAACTTCGGCCAGGGAACCAAGGTTGCCATGTCGTACGGCGAATCCAGCCAGGACGGCGACACGGATGCCACTGGAGCAGCGGTATTCAACGACGTCACCAACGAGATGTGGACCGTCGGTGTGTATCACGACCTCACCTCTTGGCTGAAGCTGGTGGCCGAGTACAACAACATCGACAAGGAAGTCTCGAGCGCGGTGGCTGGCGATCAGAGCAAGACCGAGATCGAGGCCGATGCGTTCAGCGTTGGCGCGTTCATGACCTGGTAATTTCGTACCGGCCCGCGAGGGCTGAAACGAGCAGTAGAATTGAAAGGCGCATCTCCGGATGCGCCTTTCTTTTTGCCTGCCCTGCGCGTGCACGCCGACGTCGACTTGCGGAACACATGCTGAGGTATCATTGAGGCATGCGCGCGCGAAACGCGGACATTCCCCGCCTCATGGCCACAGCCCTGCATCACCAGCAAGCCGGACGACCGCAGCAGGCAGAGGCCCTCTACCGAATCGTGCTCAAGGCGTTTCCCGATCTTCCGGACGCCCTGCACTTTCTCGGCCTCGCCCTGCATCAGATGGGCAAGACACCCGAGGGCATCCGCCTCCTACGCAAGGCCGTCGCGCGCCAGCCGGGCAATGCCGTCTTCCACAACAATCTTGGGCTGGTTCTCAAGTCGGCGGGTCAGCCCGTCCTGGCCGAGGCACACTATCGCGAGGCGATCCGTCTGCAGCCGACGTTCGCAGATGCCTGGTACAACCTCGGCATCGCCCTGCAGGAACAGGGCAGGCTGCAGGACGCGGCCGCGAGCTATGTCCAGGCCGCGGCGTTGCGGCCCGGGCACTGCAAGACCCTGGTGAATCTGGCGGGAGTCCTTGTGGGACTGGGCAGATATGACGACGCCCTGGAGGCGTGCCGTTCGGCGCTGAGACTTCAGCCGGCAGTGACCGAAGCGAGTCTCATCCTCGGGCGCGCGCTCATCGAGGTGGGCGAGTCCGATCAGGCCCAGCTCGAGATGCGCGAGGCGCTGCGGCACAGCCCGGGTGACGCGCGGTTGCTGATAGTCCTCGCCAATGCACTGACAGATCTCGGCCGTCCGGAGGAGGCCGGGGCGGTCTACGACCAGCTGCGACACGGCAGTACGCCGGATCCGGAAGTCTGCTTCGGCATGGGAACCGTTGCCCAGGCCCTGGGCAATCACCCCGCGGCGCTGACGCACTACGGGAAGGCGCTCGCGCTGCAGCCTGCGCACGCCCAGGCGGTGCTCGGTCTGTCCACAGCTCGCCGATACACGGCTGGAGACAGCGCCCTCATCGAAGGGTTCGAACGGCTGCTGCAGCGTGAGGACTCTCCGCCGCGCGACACCGCTGCGCTGCACTTCGCCCTGGGCAAGATGCGCGACGACTGCGGGCAATACGATCTTGCCTTCGATCACTATGCGGCCGCCAACGCGCTCAAGCGGGAGCTGGTGCGGTTCGACCGCGAACAGCACGCGCGCTACGTGGACAGCCTCATCGGAACATTCTCGCAGGAGTTCATCCGGGCGAAGGCGGGTACGCTGTCCGTGGATGACGAGCTGCCAATATTCATTGTCGGCATGCCGCGCTCCGGGACCACCCTGGTCGAGCAGATCATCGCCAGCCATCCGTCGGTGAAAGCCGGTGGAGAACTGCCTGGTCTGCGGCGCGTCGTCCGATCGCTGGCAACACAGGGCGCGGATGACATCTCCTATCCCGCCTGCGTCGCGTCATTGAATGCGGCTGCCGCGCATCAGCTCGCGCGCGGTTATCTCGGGAAGCTCCCGGCGCGGACGAATGGCGAGATCCGCGTCACCGACAAGATGCCGTCGAATTTCCTCCATGCCGGCCTGATCGCGATCCTGTTCAGCAAGGCGCGAATCATACATTGCCGTCGCGACCCGATGGATGTGTGCCTGTCCATCTTCTTCCAGCCATTCTCCAGAGCGCACCCCTACGCGTTCGACCTCGGCGATCTCGGGCATTACTACCGGCACTACGAGCGCCTGATGTCGCATTGGCGCGCCGTTCTGGGAGAGCGTCTGTTCGAGGTGCAGTACGCAGATCTCGTCGATGATCCGCAGTCGGTCAGCCGCCGGCTGATCGATCGCTGCGGCCTGGAGTGGAACGATCAATGTCTGCAGTTCGATCGAAACGAAGGAGCCGTCAGGACCGCCAGTCAGTGGCAGGTTCGCCAGCCCATCTACAAGACCTCGCTGCAACGATGGAAGCACTATGAGCGGCACCTCTCTCCCCTGGTTGAGGCATTGCAGGGATAGAGCTGACACGCAGCGGCAAAGCACGGCGTAGAATCGGCAGCGAGAGACGAAACGAACCCACGCCTCAGCCGCCCACGGTCTGGTGGCCAGGCAAACACGATACATGTCCAAGAAGACGCGAGGTCGAAACAACCCGGGAGCTTCGGTACTCCCGCCGTCCGGGCCGACGGCCGGGGCGCGAGCCTCGAGCCTGGAGCGCGCCGTGCAGGCGCACCGGCAGGGTGCGCTTCAGCCCGCGCTGAAGGCCTACCTCGAGCATCTGAAGGCGCATTCCGCCGATGCGGAGACCTCGCACACCGTTGCCGGCATATATCTGCAATTGGGCGATCTCGCCTCGGCGCAGCGATACTTCGCCAAGGCCGCCAATCTTTTACCCGGCAATGCCGACTATCGCAACGACCTCGGCGGCATGCACCTCACGACCGGCAACCTCGCCGCCGCGGAGCAATGCTTCCGCAAGGCGCTGGAACTGGCGCCGGCCTACGCGCAGGTGTGGGCCAATCTCGGGCAGGTCCTGTTCCGGGCGGGAAGAACCGAGGAGGCCCTGAACGCCCTTCGGGAGGCCGTGCGGCTCGCGCCCGATTTCGGCGATGCCCATTACAACCTCGGCATCGTGCTGCGCGCCGTGGGCGCGCTGGAGCAGGCATGCATCGCCTTCGAGAACGCCTTGCGTATCAGGCCCGACCTGGCGATGGGCCACGTGATGCTGGGTCAGGTCCGGCTGGCGCTGGAGCGCAACGAGGCGGCGGTCGCCGGTTTTCGCCGCGCCCTTGACCTGGCACCGGAATATCCCGACGCCAAGCTCGGGCTGGCCACTGCCCTCGTGGAGACCTGGCAGGTCGAAAAGGCCATACCTCTGTTGCGCGAGCTGACGTCGATCCCGGCCCACAGCACCGCAGCGTACCTGCTCCTCGGGCGCGCGCTCGAGGTGGCGGGCCGGCTCGAAGACGCCGAGGCCACCTACCGGACGGTGTTGAAGACACATCCGGACTCCGCGGGCGCGTGGTACGGACTGAGCTCGGCGAAGAAATTCCGCGAGGACAATGAGGAGGACATCGCCGCCATGGAGCGCCTGGTGGCGTGCGACGGTCTCGACGATGCGGCCAGGTCCGCGCTGCACTTCTCGCTGGGGAAGGCCCATGACGATTGCCGGCGATATGACGAGGCCTTCCGCCACTACCGCCTCGGCAACGAGATCCGCCGGCGTACGCTGACCGGCAGCGTGCCCGACCTGGCGGCGTTGACGGACGACATCATCGGGTTCTTCACCGGGCGCTATTTCGACAGTCACCGGGACGTCGGCTCGGACTCCGATGTACCCATCTTCATCGTCGGCATGCCGCGCTCGGGCACCACGCTGACCGAGCAGATCATCTCCAGCCACCCCGCGGTGCACGGGGCCGGGGAGCTCGCGTACTTCGCCCGCATTGCGCACGGCCTGCACGCGCTGCTGAAGACGCCGGAGCGCTTTCCCTATTGCTGCGCGGCGATCGACAGGACCAACGCCGGCCTGCTCGCGGACCCGTATCTGAAGCTGCTGCGCTGGCATTCGCCGGCGGCGCCGCGCATCACCGACAAGATGCCGACCAACTATCGCTATCTCGGCCTCATCGCCACGCTGTTCCCGCGTGCCACCGTCATCCACTGCACGCGCGCCGCCATGGACACCTGTATGTCGATCTACTTCCAGTCCTTCGAGAAGGGTCATGAATACTCGTACGACCTGCGGGAGATTGGCGAGACTTACAACCGGTACGTGCGCCTGATGCGGCACTGGGACCGGGTATTGCCGGGCAGGATATACACGAGCAGCTACGAGGAGCTGGTGGCCAATCCCGTGGAGAAGGCACGCGCGCTCATCGCCGCCTGCGGCCTGCCCTGGGACGAGCGCTGCCTTGCCTTCCACCGGCAGAAGCGCGACGTGCGGACGGCCAGCATCGCGCAGGTGCGCCAGCCCATCTACACCCGCTCGGCGCAGCGTTGGAGAAACTACGAGCGGCACCTCGGGCCGCTGAAGGAGACCCTGGGGATCGAATAGGCGCCGCGACCGGCGTCGCTGCAACGCGCGGAGCAAAAGGGATATTCCCCCCACGGCGCTCTCCCGCGTTTCCGCGGCCCGGCGGATCCGCGAAAAAGTCCCTGAAAATCCAGGAACTTGATGGGCCAAGACCGCACTAACCCCTCGGGGGATTTGAGGTTTATAATCCGCAACCCATGAATGTCCACCTCCGGGGATCCGTAAATAATGACCCGAGTTTCAAGCACCAGCGCTCGTAAGTGGTTCAGCAGTCCCGTCGCCGCCATGGCCTTGTTCGCCGCATTCCTCGGCCAGCCGGCACCCAGCTACGGCATCGATCTCCTGCCCGATCTGTTCGGGGGCAAGGAACCGGAAGGCACCTACCTCTTCCAGGGCGGCAAGCAGTACGTGAAGCTGGTCAAGCGCGAGCAGGAGGACGGCGCCTCCAGGGACGCCGTCAACGACCACCCCGTGGAACTCGGCGCCGACCAGGTTGCGACGGTCCTCGGGACGATCACCATGCAGCACACCGGCGGCGTCATCGTCGAGAAGACGGAAGCGATGCCGGTGTTCAGCGAGCGCGAGATCCAGACGCTTGCCCCGCATATCTCGCGTGGGCTGGCGCGCGCGCAGCCGGACGAGGAGATCATCTTCATGGTCGCCGGTCGTCACGAGGGGGCCATCGCCAAGGAGGCCAAGGGCAGCACCGGCCGCGTGTTCTACGCCGACGGCAAGCTCAACCTGATCCTCGGCGAAGTCCACAAGCCGATGGTGGACAAGGGGCAGAAGGAAAGAGCGCTTGCGGCGGGATGCGGCGACTGTCCCATGGACGAGCGCGTCATCTATTTCCGTCCGGCATCGCGCAACAAGGCCGGGAAGGTGCCCGAGCCGATCACCACTACGGCGGGCATCGATTTCAAGAAGCAGGGCAACAAGATCCGTGGCGACTGGCTGGTCATCGACGTGCCGACCATAATCGCCAACGTCGAGAGGCAGAAGAACCGGCTGCCGCCGGCGCTGGAGAAGGAGCGGCGCGCGGCCAAGCTCGAGGCAGCGCGCGCCGCCGCGGAGCGCCGCCAGATGCGCGAGGAGATGGCGCGCATGCGCAAGGAACTGGAGACCGGTGGCGGCGCCTCGACCGCGTCCGTCGAAGATCGCCTGGCCACGCTGGACGATCTGAAGAAGAAGGGACTGATATCCCCGGAGGAATACGAATCCCGCCGCCAGGATATCCTCAAGGACATCTGACCACCTGGCATCCGCGGGGGCGGGGCCTCTCGCCCGGCGCGGTTACACTGCCATCCCCGCCCCGCCCGGGTCGCCGGCCGCATCGGCAACGCGACGAGACCCCGGCATCAACACCATGGGAACCGCGCGGCGCGCGCGAAAAGCGTGTCAGCGCCCGATGTTGCCGCTCAGTGCGAGTACTCCACCATGAACGCACCGGTGAACCGCGAGAGGTCCGCGGCCGCCAGGTCGCCGATGCCCGCGGCGATCTCCGCACCGCCGCCGCCGAATCGGCGGCAGAAGGCATCCGCGCTGGTGTGGCGCGGCCGATCCATCCGGGTACGCACGCTCACCGCGTACCCGCCGCGGCAGTTCGGCGCCAGCACCGCGTGCGCCCGATGCGGATGCTCGCGCGTGAGATCACGGGCCATGTCGCCGCGTACGCGCCGGCTGCCGGGCACATCCGGCAGCACGTACACCGCCGCGTCGTCCGTGACCGCCTGCGGCGCGAGGTCGGCCACCGCGCGCACGTCGGCCTGGCGCGCCTCCTGGATCTGCCCGTACACGGCCTCGCGTGCGACGAAACGCATGGGATCGGAGTAATTGCGCAGCAGAGCGTACATCTCGGCCGGGTGGACAATCGTGTCCTCCTCCCGCTCCCCGTAGACGTTATAGCTCAGGCACAGGCCCAGATCGCGCAACTTCCCGAGCACGGAGTCTTTCAGGCCCAGCGGCGTTGCCAGCTGCCTCGCCAGGTGGTCGCGGCCGACGCCGAAGGCGCCGACGACCGCCCAGGCCCGATGCCGCCCGCCCAGGTAGCGATCGACGAGCGCGCTGGTGCAGGTGCTCGGATCACCGTTGACCATGGCCCTCAGCCCCGGCTGCTTGCTCTCCACACCGACGTAGTGATGGTCGAAATACCGGATCGTCGCGCCGAGCCGCAGCAGATGCGTCAGCGCCGCGCGGTTCTCACCCATGGGCAGGTTGAAGACAGTGATGGCGTCGCCGTAGCCGGCCTCGACGCGGTCGAGGAGGTGCGTGTCGCGCCGCACGCCGGTCACCGGCCGGGCATCGGCGGGATAGACCATGCGCAGTTGATGCGCCGCGCAAAGCCCGTCCGCGCCGCCGGGAAAGACATCGAAGCACTTCGTGGTCATGTCGCCTCCTCTCGCGGATGCTCGGCCGCCGCCGATCGCTGTGCCTAAACTCTGCGACACCCCGCTCTCCCGAAAGTTTCTTGTAGGGGTCGGAGTAATTTCTTTTGGTGCATGCTTTGGCTAGGATCCCGCGGGTCGACCCAATTTGATTGGCAAAGGAACTGCCATGCCACGCAAACCACGGATGTACCTTCCGGGCGTACCCGCCCACCTCGTCCAACGCGGCAACAACCACGGCGCCTGCTTCTTCGGCGACGAAGACTACCGCTACTACCTCGACAAACTTGGCGAAGGGCTGCGCCGTTTCGGCGTTGCGCTGCACGCCTATGTGCTGATGACCAACCACGTGCATCTCCTCGTGACGCCGCGGGACTCCGAGGGAGCCTCCCGACTGATGCAGCATCTTGGGCGGCATTACGTACTTTACGTGAACCGAAATTATCGCCGCACGGGCACTCTGTGGGAGGGGCGGCACAAGGCGAGCCTCGTCCAGGCCGACGCCTACTTGCTCGCCTGCATGCGCTACATCGAGCTCAATCCGGTGACCGCCGGCATGGTGGCGAAGCCGGACCTGTACGGATGGTCGTCGTATAGGGCAAATGCCTGTGGTGAATCGAACCGTCTGCTGACATCGCACGGCATCTACCTGGGTTTGGGGACTTCGGCGACGGACAGGCAGGCGGCATACCGGGGGCTGTTTCACTCGCAGCTTTCCACGGAGGCTGCGCAGCAGATCCGCAACTGCCTCGACTACAATCGTCCGCTGGGGAACGACCGGTTTCGGCAGGAGATTGAGCAGGTGCTGGGACGAAAAATCGGTATGCAGCGGCGCGGCAGACCAGCCCCGGGCACGGATGCACCAAGATAATTCACTCCGACCCCTTGGAAAATTTGCCCCAGCGCAGCAGCACGGTCGGCAGGATAAGCAGGTTCAGGATCGTCGAGGAGGCCAGTCCGCCGATGATGATGGCGGCCATCGGGCCCATGATCTCCCGACCCGGGTTGTCGCTGTCGAAGGCGATGGGCAACATGGCCAGAGCGGTCACCAGCGCCGTCATGAGGATCGAAGGCAATCGCTCCTGCGCGCCGCGGATCGCCGTTCCCAGTCCCCATTGCTGACCTTCGACCTCCACCAGGTGTCGATAATGCGACACCAGCATGATGGAGTTGCGCACGGTGATGCCGAACAGCGTCACGAAACCCACCATCGATCCCACCGAGAGTGACGCGCCGCCCATGACGGCCGCGGCCACGCCGCCGAGCAGCGAGAACGGCAAATTCAGGAGAATGATGAGCATGTGCCGGAAGCTCGCGATCGCCACGTACACCAGCACCAGCACGCCCACACCGGCGAACAGCGAGTGCAGGATCAGCTCCTCGCGCGCCACCGCCTGCTCCACCGCCGAACCGGTGAATTCCGGATAGGTCTCCGCGTCGAACTTCACCTCCGCCAGCACGCGCGCGCGCAGCTCCCCCATGAAGCCCTCGTAGTCGCGCCCGGCGGCGCTGCAGGTCACCGTCTGCAGACGCTGCGCATTGCGATGCAGGATGTTGTAGCGGCCGCCGGTCTGCTGGATGTCGGCCACCTGCGCGAGCGTCACCACCATGCCGTCGGGCGTGCGCAGCGGCATGTGCGCGATGTCCTCCGGGTCGTCGCGCGCCTCGCGATCGAGTATCACCACGATCTCGTAGGAGCGGTTGCCCTCGTAGACGCGGCCGACGACACGGCCCTCGAAGGCCGTCTGCATCGCCTCGATCACCTGCAGCGGCTGCAGGCCCCACTTGGCGAGCTCGGCCAGCCGCAGGCGCACCTGCAGCGCCGGCATGCCCGAGGGTGAGCGGATCTGCACGTCGGCCGCGCCCGGGATCCCGCGCATGATCGCGGCCACCTCCTCGGCCTTGCCGTCGAGCACGTCAAGGTCCTTGCCATAGAGGTTCACCACCACCGGCGAGGTGTAGCCGGAGACCGTCTCGTCCACGCGCTCGGTGAGAAAGGTGTTCACCTCGAACAGGATGCCGGGGAAGGAGGCGAGGATCGCACGCAGCTGATCGAGCACGTGCTGCTGCTGCCTACCGGACAGGGGCCTCAGATCCACTTCGTACTCCGCGTAGTGGCTGCCGAACGTGTCGGCGCTGCGCTCGGCGCGACCCGCGAACTGCGACACCGAAACCACGCCGTCGACCTCGCGGAAACGGCGCTGCAGCTCGTTGCCCAGGCGTATGGTCTCGTGCAGCGAGGTGCCGGGCATGCTGGTGGTGTGGACGATGTAGTGGCCCTCGCGCAGCTCCGGCAGGAAGCGCCCGCCCAGCGCCGGCAGCATCGTCACGCCGAGCACGCACACGCCCAGGCTCGCGAGCAGGGTCAGCAGCGGGATCTTCGCCAGCACGCGCAGGATGTACCCGTAAGCCGGCTTCAGCCAGCGTATGAGCGGCGGGTCCTCGCTGTGCAGGCGCGCGTGGCCGAGCATGACGTAGCACAGCGCCGGCGTGACGGTGAGCGCGGTGGCGAGCGAGGCGAGGATGGCGAGGATGTAGGAGGTACCGAGCGGCGCGAACAGCCTGCCTGCCACGCCGCCCAGCGTGAGCAGCGGCACGAACACCAGCGCGACGATGAAGCTCGCGTAGACCACCGAGCCGCGCACCTCCATGGAGGCCTCGTAGACCACCTCGCCGATAGGCAGCGGCACCGGCAGCGAGCGGTTCTCGCGCAGACGCCGGAAGATGTTCTCGGTGTCGATGATGGCGTCGTCCACCACCTCGCCGAGCGCGATGGCCAGCCCGCCGAGTACCATGATGTTCAGGTTCACGCCGTAGCGGCGCAGGATGATCACCGCCGCCAGCAACGACAGCGGGATCGCCACCGTGGAGATGAACGCGGTACGCAGGTTGAACAGGAACAGGAACAGCACGATCACCACGAACGCGCCACCGACCAGCAGGTGACGGGAGAGATTGTGCACCGAGGTCTCGATGTAGTTCGCCGGCCGGAACATGGTCGGGTAGAGCTGCACGTCGTCCCGCGCCAGCGTGTGGCCGATCTCCTCGAGCGCCTGCTCCACGCGCCGCGAGACCGTGAGCGTGTTGGCGCCGAACTGGCCGATCACCATCATCACGATGCCGGGCTCGCCGTTGACCGCCGCCATGCCGATCGGCGGCGCCGGGCCGTACTGCACGGTGGCCACGTCGCCGAGGGTGATGTTGTAGCCTGCCTGCCGCCGCAGCACCACCTTGCGCAGATCCTCGACCGAGGCCGGCTGGCCGACGGTGCGCAGGGTCAGGCGCTGGTTCTCGTTCTCGATGAAGCCGCCGCCGCCGATGCCGGTGGCCTGCTGCGCGGCGTGCGCCACGTCATCGAGGCCCACGCCGTAGCGGCGCAGATCCTCCGGCCGCACCTGGATCTGCAACTCCTTCTCCTCGCCGCCGAAGACGTTGACGTCGGCCACGCCGGGCACGCTCATCACGCGCGGCACGATGGTGTAGTCGACGATGGCGCGCAGGTCCATGAGGTTGCGGCCGGGCGCGGTCACGCCCATGGTCAGGATGGTGGCCGAGGAGGAGGCGAGCGGCACCACCACCGGCGGACCGGTGCCCGGCGGCAGCTTGCCGGTGACGGCGGCGAGGCGCTCGGCCACCTGCTGGCGATTGAGGTAGCGATCGGTATCGTCGTCGAAGATCGCCGTGACCACGGAGAGGCCCTGGATGGACTCGGACCGCACGTAATTCAGTCCGACCAGGCCGCTGGCGGCATTCTCGACCGGCTGCGTCACCAGGATCTCCACCTGCTCGGCGGACAGACCCGGCGCCTCGGTCTGGATGATGACCAGCTTCGGCGAGAACTCCGGGAAGATGTCGAGGCCGGCGCGCGCGAGGTCGTAGATGCCATACCCCATGAGCAGCACGGCGAGGCTCAGCACCACGCCGTGGAAGCGTACCGAGAACCGCACCAGCGCCGCTAGCATGGCCCGGTACCAGCGGCGCCCATCGACGTCTGCGGTTCGGGGCTCATTCGCGCGCTTCGTCTTCGCTGGGGATGGCCGAGCGGAACTCCTCCGAGAACAGCATCTGCGCGCCGCTCACCACCACCTCCTCGCCAGCGGCCACCCCATCGGTGACGAACCAGCCGTCGCGGGTCTCCTCGTACTCGCGCAGCGGCCGGCGCACGAACACGTCCTCGCCATCGCGCGCATAGACCCAGAGCTTGTTGGCGTACCAGATGACGGCGGCACCGGGCACCTCCACGCCCTCGCGCGCTGGCCCCGGCCGCGGGATCCAGGCGTCCATACGCATACCGATACGCAGCTTGCTGCCGTGGGTGCGGAAGAAATAGGTCTCACCCTGCGCCGCCGGGTCGGTCTGCAGGGCCGGCGAGACCAGGTAGGCCTTGCGCGCGCGTGTGCGCTCACCGGTCGGTCCCACGTAGATGAAGCTGGTCGCATCCGGCAGTTCCTCACCCGGGCGCAGCGTCACCAGCACCAGCACGTCCTGATGCGCGACGAGTTGATCGAACAGCGCCGAGCTCTCGGCCAGCGCCATTTCCACCAGCCTCGGGCCCCATTGCACGGTGGCCTGGTTGCGGATGTCCTGCAGCCGGCGTTCCGCCGCCGTGAGGCGGGCATTGTCCGAGGCGGCCCGCGCGACGGCCTCCTGCAACTGCCGGTCCGAGGCATTGCCGCCCTCGCGGTTCAGCACGCGCATGCGCTCGGCGGCACGCGCGGAGGCTGCGACGGCGGCCCGGGCTATCTCCTGCTCGCCGCGCGCCGCGTTGAACTCCGCCCGCAGGTTCACCAGCGGCTCGATGTCCAGCACGCGTCCGGAGGCGAGCGTCTCGGACTGGTAGGTCGTCGCGGTGAGCGCCAGCACCCGCACCCCCGTCTGCCGCTGCTCCTCGGCAGACATGCGCACGGCGCTCAGTCCCCCGACCTTCACGACCCGCGACGGGACGACGACCTCGTCGTCTTCCGCACCCTCGCCCGCCGCAGGCTCCTCGTCCCCCGCCGGCCCGGGCCCGCCGGCGGCCGCGGCCGGTCCGCCATCGCCCATCCCGGCGATGCGCTCGCGCAGCTCGCCCGTCCACGCGTGCCAGCTCGCCGGCGGGATGCCGAGCGCGATCGCGGCCAGCGCCGCGAGGAACACCAGGGTCAGGCTCCACCTGAAGATCGCTCTCACGGCACATGCTCCTCGCTGGTCCGGGGCAGCTCGCCGCGCAGCGAGCTCTGTACGGCGTCCTCGAGTCTGAACAGTGCGCGCCAGGTCTCCGTCAACAGGTCTTCGCGCAGCACGCGTGCGCTCATGGTCTCGATGTGGGCGCGGACCACTGCCAGCCGATCGATCTCGCCGGCCTCGAACTGCCTCTGCAGCCGCGCCTCCTGCTGCTCCAGGCCCTGGATGATCCCGGCCGAGTCGAGCACGGACTGCATGAGCGCCGTGTAGCCGGCGTGGGCGGTGGCGACCTCGCCGATGATGGCGGCCTGGGTCGCCTCCACGGCACGCGCCGCGAGTTCGCGGGTGGCGGCGGCCTCGGCGATCGGCCCCGCGTTGCGGTTGAGCAGCGGCAGCACCAGCGCCGCGCCCAGGCTCCAGATGTTGTCGCCCTGATCGAAGAAATAGCCCGGCGAGAGCGTGAGGTCCGGATACTGCCGTGCGATCTGCTCGCGCAGGCCGGCCTCGGCGATCGCGTAATCCTGCAGGGCGCGGCGCATGTCCGCGCGCCCGGTGAGAGCCTGCCGCTGCAGCATCCCGATCGGCGGTGGGGCAACGGGCAGGCCTTCCGCAGACGATCCCGGGGAGGCGATTTTCACGTTCCGCATGGCCGCGGCCGGAAGACCGATGGCGGCTGCCAGGGCCGCCGCCGCCGTTTCGAGCTTCGCCTCGGCCGTGCCGCGCGCGAGCCCGGCCCGCTGCGCATCGATGCGCATCGCGCTCACCTCGAAGCTGTCGGTCAGTCCCACCTCTTCCCGGCGCGCCAGGAGCTGCACGCCCTCCTGCAGCGGCTCGGACTGCGCGATCAGCAGATCCCGCTGCCGACGGGCGGCGAGGTAGTCGAGCGCCCGGTCGCGCGCGGCGCGCCGCGCCTCCCAGATCGCCGCGTCCAGATCGATCTCCGCGGCGGCGGTGCGCGCCACCGCGCCTTCGATCCGCGCGCTGCGCCGGGACGGCTGCTCGATGGTGAATTCGAACCTGGGGCCGATGCTCCACGGCGTGCGTTCCTCGGAGGTGTCGCTGTGGTGCTCGAGATCGACGCTGGCCTGCGGGTTCGGCCGCTGCCCGGCGGTGATCTCCGCGGACTTCGCGACCTCGATCCGCGCCCGCGCCCGCGCCAGCGCCGGGTTGAAATAGAGCGCGGCGCACTCCAGCCCCGCCACGTCCCAACGCTCCCGCGGCCAGGGCTGATCGGACAGCCCGCACTGTTGTGCCATGAACGCGCGCAGGCCCGGCGCGGCGATGTCCCGTTGCTCGTACGCGCTGACGAAGGCCTGCGGCTCGATCGGCTTGGGCTTGTACTCCTGGAACATGCAGCCGCCCAGCAGCAGCACCGGCAACAGCCACGGGATCCGTGAGGAGTAGACGCGCGCCGACATGACTCTGTTATTCGAACCCGACCTGCCAGCGCTCCTGATCGACCTCGATGATCTCGCCGTTCGCCGCGTTCACCTCCACCTTGGTCTGTTCCCCGTTCGTGCCGGCGACGTCGAACTCGTAGGTGGCCCCGCCGTTCTCCTCGATCTCGTATTCGATCTCCTCGATCTCTCCGGGATAGGTCGCGGCAACCGTGGCCCTTGCCTCGGCCTCGGTGACCTTCGCCTGCGCGGCGAACTGGGCGTCGGCGGCGCTGTCGACCTCCCGCTCCACGCCGATGACGGCGCCGGTGTCCGCGTCGCATTCGAGATCCCAGCTGCGACCGTCGGCGCCCTGGATGTCGAACTCGTAGACGCTGCGGCCGGCCGCGGTGTGCTTGAACTCCACCTTCACCACGCGCCCCGGCTGGCGCGACAGCGATGCGCCGAGGCAATCCTCGAAGGGCCTGGCACCGCGCGCGAACTCGGCG
>WBZR01003449.1_pt1 | contig 14259 bp, 13 predicted proteins | sample 5204231 | NCBI WGS metagenome assembly WBZR01 (sample SAMN12412403, study PRJNA552823) | activated sludge metagenome | isolation source: activated sludge from anammox sidestream of wastewater treatment plant... | place: USA: Virginia | collected 2017-08 | reverse complement strand
TGATCACCGCTTGGGGGTAAGGGGGCTCTGCGCGCCCCAACCTCCACCTTCATCCCTCCGCTCACGCACAAAGCCGAAAAACTCCGTCCATCACCATTCGAAGATCACTGATGAAATATGCGGGCTAATGCGATGTGACTTTTCGGCGAACCTGCCGACTTGAGAGATGAGGCTGAATCACAGGGCCATCTTGAGCGGCATACCGTAGATGCTGGCTTCGAAGACCATTTCGCCGTCCAAGTACGACTGCACGTCGCACACGAATCTGCGCTTGCGTGCCTCGGTCATCCGCCCCACCAGGATGATTTGTGCAGGTGGAATGACGCTTCCACGGAACTTGCAGTTTTCGACGCCGCCGAATCCGAGGAAGTAGTCCGCCTCGAACGGCGCGAATTCGTGCTGTACGAAGCCGGCTAATTGCGCCGCACACTCCAGCATGAGGACGCCTGGAAAGATTGGATGGCCGGGCATGTGACCGCGACACCACCATTCATCGGGGCGCACGTTTCGAATGCCCGCCGCGTGGTGAAGCGTGGTATCGACGTGGATAATCCCATCGAGTTGGGCAAACTCGAAGCGCTGGGGCAAGTATTTATAGATTTTATCCCGGTCGTGCAGAATCCGGCCTGTATCAAGGGTCGACGGGTCGATGATGGGCGGGGGTGGCATGTCGGGGCGCTCTATTGGGGGGCACTCGATCTTGCCCGTCCGGTGATGATTCCTGGGCGTGAACCGTTGAAAGAGTCCCAGGACTGATCGCCGGGCGCGAGATCAGAATGGACCAACATCGCTCGGCCTTAGATCAATTGACCGGGGCAGAATCCACTACGGGCGACCCCGACGCTTCAATACTTATGACGCGGCGTCGTCCGTGGAACGCACTTCAAGAATCTTCTTGCGCACGTTCTGTGCGGCATTCTTGATATCCTGCATCGCCTTCCGAACGCGGGTTCCGGCCGCCTTGTTGCCGCCTTCGGCCTTGGCTACGTCATCCGCGCATGCTTCCACAAGTTGCTTGAGGGCTTCATATTCCTGCATGGATCGCTCTCCTGATCCTGTTGCGATGGGTTGTAAAGACCAGTTGCTGCTTCGGCACGGCCCATTGCCGGGCAGAAGTTGGGCAGAGTCTAACCGAGGCGTATTCCGAGTCAAACCCCCAAAACGTCGATTTTGGCATTATAAATGGGGTCCACTGGGCAGGATTGGGTGAAAAATGGCGGTTTTGGCGGTTTGCCAAGGGCGGATTCTCGGCCTCCAGGGCCATATTCCTGGTTCTCTCGGCCGACCTCATGTACTGCGTGTTGAGGCGTTTTGAAATATCAGGCTGAGGGAATTGTGCAAGAATGTCGCGCGGCGTCTCACGCGAGCTACCGTCTGCGGAGGCGCCGTTTGTGGCCCTCATCGGCGGCCTTGAAGGATCACTCGCCATCCAGTAGCATTTGGCGATCGGTGGCCGGTTGAGCCGCCTGGCTGTGAGAGAATCGGCTTCCGCAAAGGGATATTCCCGTGCATTATCCACATCGCAAGAGCTATCGTAAGCGACTTCGCAAACAGGGTTTCCGCGCCAGAATGCGAACCGCCGGCGGCCGAAAGGTTATTTCGCGAAAACGCGCTCGCGGCCGACAAGTCAACGTTCGGGCAAAGTACTAGCCCCGACAACTCCCCTGTTCTTATTTACCTCTCTGCCGCCACGGTCGTTTTTCGCCCGTGGACCCATGACTGTCTTGCTGTTTCTCAGATCGCGTTCCTTTGGGCTGGAGGAGACCACGGCGGCCGTCTCAGACGTTCACTTTCGAGCGACCTCCCAGATTTCGTGTGTCCTTCGCTACGGTCCTGCGGCGGCATATTCACTTGCGGAATCGCCCCCGCTGGGCTTGGGCGGGCGGACACGCCGATGTAGAATCATGCGCTGATCGCGCACGACCTGCCCCTTTTCGCGGGATTCCCAGAGGGGACTGGGCCCACGCTAACGATGGCGTTGCACGGAGGCGACCCATGATCTGGCTTGAGAGCAAACCATCCGCAGCGGGTACGACGGTCTCGATCGTCGCGGCGTCGCTCATGGGTCTTGGCGTGGTCATGGTCTTTAGTGCCGGGGCAAGCCTGACCGCCCCACCGATCACCGATCGAATTCTCTCCAATCCATCTTTCCGCCAGGCGACGTTCACCTTCGCTGCGCTGGTTACGATGCTCATGGTCGGATTATGCCCTTACCACTCGTGGCGGATTCGGCCGCGTACATGGTTTCAGCCGACCGTTTTCCTGGCGCTGATCACGATCGGCCTGTTGGTCGCGGCGCTGATTCCCGGCATCGGCGAGGAGCGCAATGGCGCGCGGCGCTGGCTTTCACTGGGCCCCGCGAACGCAGGCCTGAGCTTTCAGCCGTCCGAGCTTGCCAAGCTCTCGGTCATTTTGCTGATCGCGGGGATCTGCGGACAGATGGGCGATCGGATTCGCAAGTTCTTCACCGGCCTGTTGCCGCTCATGTTCATTCTGGGCATTTACGGCGCCTTGGTGGGAATCGAAGACTTTGGAACGGGCGCACTGCTCCTGCTCGTCGGCGGCTGCATGTTGCTCGGTGCCGGGGCAAAGGTCTGGCACCTGGCACTGACCTGTCTGCCGGCGGTGGCGGGGATGTGCTATCTCCTCGCGGCCAAGGCGTATCGGCTGGAGCGACTCAAGTCGTTCCTGGACCCGTTCGCGGATGCACAGGGCAGCGGCTATCACCAGGTGCAGTCGCTCATCACCATTGCGTCGGGCGGATGGTGGGGGCAGGGACTTGGCGCCGGCATTCAGAAATATGGCTATCTCCCCGAAGGCCGAACGGACTTTATCTTCGCGGTGATCTGCGAAGAGCTGGGGCTGGTCGGCGGGTTGGCGGTGCTTGGGCTTTTCGCCGTTCTGATCTGGAGCGGGCGAAAGGCGATGAACAATGCGGATACGGAGTTCGGCAGGCTCATCGCCCTTGGGGTCACGCTGACATTCGGGTTTCAGGCTGCTATCAACGTCGCCGTGGTCACGGTGTCGGTTCCGACCAAGGGAATCGGCCTTCCGCTTGTTTCCGCGGGCGGCACCGGGGTGATCCTTTACGGCCTGCTACTCGGGCTTCTCATTAACGTCGCGCGGCGTCGCATCGGAGCGACAGCGACCGAATTTTCCGGGCTGACAGCCGCCCCGGCGCGCGGCCAAGCAGATATGCGAGATTTCCCCAGTCACGCAGCGCTCTCCGCCCAGCTTTGATCCCGGGCCATCGGTGATATGCTGGAGGCGTCATGAGCGCGACACGACCCTGGTTTGTTATTGCGGGCGGCGGAACCGGCGGGCACCTTTTTCCCGGGCTGGCGGTTGCCGAAGCATTGCGCGCCATTCAGGAAGACTTCGAGATCACCGTCTTCGGTACAAAGCGGCCGATCGATGAGATGCTGACCACGCGTCGCGGGTATGAGCTTGTTCCTCAGCAGGTGCGCGCTTTCCCGGCGAAGATCTGGCAATGGCCTGGATTTCTTCGGGCGTGGCGTCAGTCGATGAAGTACGCCTGCCATCGTTTCAACGAGCGCACGCCGGCGGTCATTCTCGGCCTTGGCGGATACGGCTCGGGGCCGGCCATTACAGCGGGAGTGAAGCTGGGAATACCGACGGCTCTGTTCAATCCGGACGCCGTGCCCGGTCGGGCGAATCGCAGATTTGCGCCGAAGGTGAATCAGGTTTATGTGCAATGGTCGGACTCGCAGAATCAGTTCGGCGATGGGATCGACGTGCGCGTGACGGGCTGCCCGATCAGACCGGAGTTTGGGAAGACCAATCGCCAGGCGGGCTGCCGGGCGCTCAAGCTTGATCCGGAACGGCCGACGCTGCTGATTACGGGCGCGTCGCAGGGCGCGCGATCGATCAACGAGACGATGATCGAGCTGATGGACCTTTGGAGAGTTGCGACGGAATGGCAGATCGTGCATTTGACCGGGTCCGCGGATAAGGAATCAAGTGCCGCGAAGTACAAGGGGGCGGGGGTCAAGGCGACCGTGATCGCGTTCACGGAGCAGATGGCCCACTGCATGGCGGCGGCGGACATCGTCATTTCGCGGGCGGGCGCGTCGACCCTTGCGGAGATTACGGCGATGGGATTGCCGTCGGTGCTGCTGCCCTATCCGTTCGACCGGAAGCGCCATCAACACGCGAATGCGAAAGTGCTGGTGGATGCCGGCGCGGCGGAGATGATCGACGACACCAATGCGCCGAAGAAGAATGCCGCGAAACTTCGAGACTTGCTCCGTCAACTCATGCAGAGTGAACATCGGCGATCCCGGATGCGCCAGGCGGCGTCGGCGCTGGGGCGACAAACTGCGGCGGCTGAAATGGCGCACCTGCTGCACGAACTGGCGCGAACCGGGCGCTAGGCGAAGTGGATTTTACGTAGAGGATTGATTAGACGCAGACGACTTCCTTGATCTCGGGAAGCCGGTCCTTCAGGGATTGCTCGACGCCCATCTTGAGGGTCATGCCGCTGGACGGGCAGCCGATGCAGGCGCCGAGGAGCCGGACGCTCACCACGCCGTCGTCGCCGACATTGACCAACTCAATGTCGCCGCCGTCGCCCTGCACGAACGGGCGAAGCTCAGCGATGATCTTCGCGACTTCCTTGCTCAGGCTTTCATGTGTTCGGGCCGTTGGCGTCAAGAACTTATCTCCCATCAGAAGGGCCACCTTGGACATTATAACGACGGTGGAGTCGGTTCGCCAAGCGAGGCCGGTTTTTCCGTCAGGCGCTGCATGTGGGCGGGCGCTTCGCTCTTTAAGGGAAAGACGCGCCGCAGAAAGTCGATCATGACCGGTAATGTGCGCTGGCTCTCGATGCCGTTAAACCGCAGACCCCAGCCGTGCCCCGACCCCTTCGCCCGGACGATCTCGCAGGGGCCGTCGACTTTGCGGATCGCCTCGGCAAGCAGCTCAGCCTGCGAAAACGGCACGACTGTGTCCCGATCGCCGTGGACGATCAGGACCGGCGGCGCATCGTGTCGGACATAAGTGATCGGCGAGGCCGCGGCCCACTTGTCCGGGCAGTCATCTGGAAGGCAACCCAGAAAGCCCTCCCCGATTTTTCTGACCATCCAGCCGCCCTGACTGTAAAGCTCGGGCATGTTTGTGGGGCCGTAGATATCAATGGCTGCACAGACGTCGGAGCGCACGCCGGGATGGGAATCGTCGCCGAAGGCGGCATGATCTTGGGCAAGAGCAAGCAGGAGGGCCATGTGACCGCCGGCGGATTCACCGCAAGCGGCAATTCGATCGGGATCGATACCGTAGTCGCTTGCCTTCGAGCGGAGAAACTTCACGGCGGCGAGGGCGTCCTGCACCGGGGCCGGATAGACGTCGCCGTCGAGCCAGAGTCGGTAGTCGGCGGTCGCCGCGGTGTAGCCCATGGAGGCGAAAAAGGCGGCCATCTCTCGGTTGTAGCCGCGATCCCCCACCGCCCAGCCGCCGCCGTGAAAAATGAGAACGGCGGGTCGCGGGGTTGGGGCGTCGAGCGGAACAAAGATGTCCATGAGGATCGGCTTCTCGCCGCGCCGGACGAACTCGACGTTGTCAAAGGACTGAGTTTCGTAGAGGCCGAGGGGAGGCTTGGCGCAACCGACTGAGATTGTGCAGACGGCGAATGTTAGAAGTTGGAGATTCCGCAAGGCTTTTCTCATGGACCCTTCCTTGATGCTTGGGCAGATCGTGCCGCGATCTTAGGTTGCGGGAGTAGCATCCGGCAACGCGGCGCTTGTTTCAAGGAAGGGCGTGCCACATTCCGGGCATGCCCCCGAGCGGATCTGGTAAAGCGGGTAGCCGCATTTTTCGCAGTGTTCTTCCTCGATCTCAATGGTGATTTTGAGTCCGCAGCCGGTGCATGATGATCGGCCGGCGGAGAACTCCTGCGACCTATTGCAGCGCGGGCAGGTCATGCTGAATGATACCCCGGAGGTGAGCAGCACGGGAGTCACCTTTGCATTTCCAGTCTGATGCAAGATCGGAATCGTTACACACCCACACCCGCAGAGAATGGTAAGCGTGGCCATCAGTTGAAACCACGCATCAGGCAACCCGTAAAACTGAAGCGCCAATGTAGCCAGTTGAATTGTGAGCAACGCGGCTAGAATGAGCGTCGCGCGCCGTACCCACAACCACTGTCGCTTTAATCTTGCCAACGACGTTAACGCATTTAACACGAAGCAGCCGGATAGTGCCCATGCGCCAACCACGACCCCTTCCGGATTGTAATGATCGCGTGCCGGCCACGAATACCGCGGAATCCAGATGAGGAGAAGCGTGATCGCCACTGCGAATAGAATTGAAATATACGCAACATATCCTAGAGTGCGCCAACGATTGGTGAGCATGGGCATGGTCACGGCGACCGAGGCGACGACACCGACCCCTATTGCGAGAAGCGACTGGAGAGTCTGCTCGGATGTGGTTCTGAACGGCCCAAGAAGAATCACTGATGTCCCGAGAAAACCGATGGTGCAAATAAACAGAACGCGAACCAGGAAGAGCTGACGGAGTTTCTCAGCCGACAATTCCATAGCGCACCAATCGTTCCGTAATACCCATACGAAATCTCCATTCCCGGAACGCCGCTCAATTGATCCGCAGCCGCGAATCCATCGAAAATGGCGTCTTCCGCCCGCAAATGTCTGACTCGACGCTTAGGCCCATTGCGCCCTAGCGTTTGGTCGGGGCGGACGCCGTGACGATCGCGGGAGCGAGATAATCGCGTGCCCAATTGCGAGCCAGCCATCCAATGTGACCGCCGTCGTGGCCGGTTTTGATCCAGTCAAGCTCCCAGGCGATCTGCGTCAGGCCAGACGTTTCGCGCAGCTTTCCCTCACCATCCAGAAAGCCGACGTGCCCGGCGGATGATGTATTCTTGCGGTCGATGGTGCCGAATACCTGCGTGCCGACGCCGAGGATGAACCAGTCGGCGGCGCTGTAGAAGTTAATAACGCCATGACTACATCGAGAAAGGACGTGGGCGAGGTCATGATCGGGTGCGACCGCGGCGCCGATGAGGATCAATCGGTCGAGCGTAACGTCATTCGGCAGGACCTCGGCGGCCATGACAGCAAGACCGCCGCCACCGCTGAACCCGATCAAGGTGACCGGTTGATCGGGAAATTCCCGGTGATAGTCGGCGATGCGCGTGGCGATGCGCTGGGCTCGCTTCTGGTTCTCCGCGTAGTTGGTCAGGTTCTGGATCGAGTGCAGGGGCGGCGAGCCCCAGGGGATGATGTCGATCTCGCGGTCTAGCCCGGCGTCGCGCAGACCGTTTACAGTGCCGGTCAGTTGCCACTTGTTGCCCTCGACACCGGGGAGGATGACGACGAGGCCCCCGCCTGAAGCAGTCACCTGCGAGGGCTTGGGGTCGGCGCAACCGGTTGGTAGCAATACGGCTAGGACTCCGAAGAAAAGGAGGAAACAGTTGGCCCGACGATCGATCGCGCTCATGGTCGGTCCATTCTACGCCGGACCGCTGGTCGAGTGGGCCCGATTGCCGCGCGGGGAGACGAGTCGCAGGCACCAGGCGATCAGAATCGCATTTGCAATGAGGAAAACGAAGAAGACGATCATTCCACCCTTGCCCGCTGCCTCGGCATGCTGGGGGTAGAGCGGCTCCAAGTCGGTCGCGGCTAGGCGGATGGCCTCGCGGACCACGGACATACACGTAACGGTAAGTGCGACGCCCAATGTGATTGCCCAAAGCGATCGGCGACAGAACATTTGCTGGCGTCCCTGATCGACCCAGCCGACGATTTGTATCGCGAGTCCGATGATCGCGCATATCAGGAAGGGCCTGGCCAAAGGACCGGTGATCGCCTGCCGGGCGTGTTCGTTCATGCGGAGCCAGTAAAGCCACCCACAAGTGCCGCTGAGGATCATGCCCCATATCGCCAATCGGGACAGCATGCGCGTCTGCGATACGGCGATCACTTGCCCGCGGCGCTGGGCGACGCACAACTGCCATCCGACGAGCAGGCACATGGTTGGAATCGCCCCGACCGCCCACAGGCCCAGCCGTGGAAGCAACTGCGGATGAGAGTAGACCATGGACCCGGACTCATAAAGCCCGGGCCACGAGCCTGTATCGGTGCTGAGCAGGTGATTCTCCGTCCACGAGAGTCCGGTGAAGGCGAAGCACGCCAGCGCCCCCATGCTGATCGTTGCGAGCGCAAGAGTTGACTGCCGCGCGATCCATTTCGTTTTCAGCAGGTAGAGCAGATAGAACCCCACAATGAGGACGGGCAAGATTGCCATCCAGCGATGGAACAGGAGCAGGTTCGCCGTGTAGAAGTTCTTCTTGTAGAGAATCTGCACGAAGAGGAGCGGGGCCACGCCGGCGGTGATCGCGGCACTGGTCGCGAAGGTCATCCAGTCGGTCAGAATCGAACGCGCCGACATGGCGCCGGGGGTTTCCAGTTTCTTGCCGCGCGCGATGGAGGACACGGCCAGATAGCCTATGCCCGCGAGGACATAGTTCATGAACACGACGTGGATGATCAGCGTACCGACGTAAATCGCAAGGTAAAACGCCGTAGGGCCGGGAAAGCCGAGCGGAAAGAAGCGGTCCATCAGTTCACCTCCTTCACTGCGACCATTTCCGTCGAGGGGCGCGTCCCGGCTTCCTCCAGCCACTTGCGGATTTCGGGCAGGTTGGCCGGCGCCGCTTCAGCGGTCCACCGATCAGGCCTACCGGCATTCTGCCAGTCGAGGAATTGGACCAGCGACTCCAGCTCCCCCGGGGTCCCGGCGAACGGCGGCATGAACGGCTTGGTGCGCTGTAACTGGGCGATGTTCATCCGCTTCTGCACCGGCGTCCACGAACCGGTCAGGTGAGTCATACCGTTGACGCCGTCGATCGTGTGACAAACACTGCACTGGAAGCGAAAGACCTTTGCCCCGGTGCGAACCTGGTGCGTCGGATACGCGGCGGCGTCCTTTAAGGGAAAGGGGTCGCCCGCGGTGCATCCGACTTCGCGCAGGTATACCACCTCATCTTCGCGAATCGAATTGGAGTAGAGATACTCGCGAATGGTGAAAGGCTTGCGCACGCCTTCGCGGACGAACTCGCCGCCTGCCGTGGCCCCGAACGCCAGGGCGAGAAGCAGTGTCGCCGTCGCGCCGCTCACCAAGAGCTTCTGCCAGATCAGGCCGACCAGCGCGTAAAGCCCAATCAACAGGGACGCCCCGATCGCGAAGGCCATAAACATGGTCATGGCGGCGCTGCCGCCCAGCACCCACGAACGGCTGTCCTCGGGAATCACCTGCAAGAACCAGATTCCGAGAAACGGCATCAGCACCATGGGCGCGAGACAGACGGACACCCGATTGATCAGCTCCCGGCGCTGCTCGCGGCCGAGGCTCGTCATGGTGTTGATCAGCACGCACGCCACCAGGGAGGCAATCGTGATCGAGACGATGGTGCGGAAGATCAGCGAAGGCCAGAAGCTCGGATTGAAGAAACCCGACCAGACCGTCCGATCGGCGACCCACTGGCCGGGCGTCAACTGCCACGAGAGGATTCCATTGATCCAGAAAAGACTGAACCACGCCGCAATGGAATAGAGCACGAGAAGGGTCATCCTTGCCCGATCGGAGAGGTTCTTGCCGCAGCGGTAAAAGCTGTATCCCGCGACAATCTCCAGACAGAAAAACGTCCACTCCGTCGCCCAGATCCAGTGGAATTCGTCGACCATGACGCCGATGGTCCGCGGGCTGATCTGAATGGTCGTGAACCACATGCCGACGCCGGTCAGTGCGCCGACGACAAAACTGATGAGCACAAGAAACTTGAAATAGCCATCCAGAAAAGGTCTTGCCAGGGCACACCTGCCCGACTGGGCAAGCCACTGGAAGTAGCACATCAGCAGGCCGCCGCCAATCGCGAACTGCGCAAGAAAGACGTGAAGAATCCCGAGACTGCCGATGACCATCCCCTTGATAACCGGGCCGAAGTCGTTGACGGGATAGTACGGAACATCCATGTCAAGCGCGCTCCTGTTGACGGTTTCGAGACGAATTCGTCGAGCGATACCGGATGATAGCGACTGCCAACTGCCGTGCCATCACGCCGAGCATGACGCATGGAAATTCGCGGGTATTATGACGGCATGACCCTGTTAATCGCGCCGGTGTCCGGCGAACACATTGACGACGTTCGCGGGCAGGTCGAAGCGGCGATTGCCGGCGGAGCGGATGCCATTGAGCTGCGCCTCGATCTGATCGGCGAGCTATCGGCCGACGACCTGCGGACGCTGCGACTCAACACCCCGTATGAGGTGCCGTTCATCCTGACCATCCGCTCGGTTGACGAGGGCGGACAATGGGACGGCGGCGACGACGACCGTGTGAGCCGGATGATCGAGCTTGGGCCGTTCGTTGACTACATCGATGTCGAACTCGAATTGTGGCGGCGATCGGCCAATATCCGCCAGAAAATCGAACTCGCCCTGCATCGGGCCGATCCGGCGTACCAGAACGGCGGCGAGGACGCTTCGTCATTTGTCGCCCGTCGAAAGCTGATCCTATCCAGGCACGACTTCACCGGCCGCCCGGCGACACTTCAGAAAGACCTCGTGGAAATGCTGTCGGAGCCCGCCTGTGAGGTGCCGAAGATCGCCTGGCGGGCACGAACCGTCCGCGACAACTTCGAAGCGCTGGAGTTGACCCAGGGCTGCGCGAAGCCGCCGATGCTGATCTGCATGGGTAATGAAGGCGTATTGTCGCGCGTTGCGTCGCGTAAGTTTGGGGCGTTCGGCACGTTCGCGGCCGTGGGGAGGGGTCTTGGCACCGCAGCAGGCCAGCCGACGATAGAAGAGTTTACCTCGCTCTATCGCTGGGACTGCATCGATCGTGAGACGGCGTTGTACGGCGTAATCGGCGACCCGGTCGCCCATTCGCTGAGCCCCATGGTTCACAATGCCGCCTTTGCCGGCGCGGAGATCAACGCTGTTTATGTACCGCTTCGCGTCTTGCCGGGCTATGAGTCGTTTAAGGCATTCATGGTCGAAGTGCTGGCGCGACCCTGGCTGGGCTTTCGCGGCTTCTCGATCACCATTCCCCACAAAGAAAACGCGCTGAGATTTCTCCTCGAATCGGGCGGCGACGTCTCGGCCGATGCGCAGCGAATCGGGGCAGTCAACACGCTGCTTATCCATGACAACGGGCAAGTGAGCGGCAGCAACACCGATTATGACGGCGTCCTGTCATGTCTGCGCGAGATGATTGGAAGCGTGCCGGTGTCGAAGTCGCCATTGCGGGCGGCGGTGTTGGGGGCCGGGGGCGTCGCCCGTGCCGTCGTGGCGGCGCTTCGGCAAATTGAGGCAGAGATCACCATCTACAACCGGACGCCCGGAAGAGCCGCGAAGCTTGCCTCGGCATTCGCCTGTGGACACGCCCCGTGGGAAAAGCGGATGACGGCGGATTTCGACCTGCTCGTTAACTGCACAGCCGTCGGCCTGGCCCCGGATTCCGGCGACTCCCCCATGCCCGCGGAAGCTCTGTGGCCGCCGTTGATCGTGTTCGACACGGTCTATCGGCCAGTGCGGACGCGGCTCCTTCAAGACGCCGCACTGGCCGGGTGCCGGACGATCAGCGGCCTGGAGCTGTTCGTGCGGCAGGCCAAAGCACAATATCGAACGTGGACTGGGCGAGAGCCACGCGACGGCGACTATGACTCCGCGGCTATCGAGACTCTAAATGGAAACGCAGACACCTGACACCGGCGGCCCCAGGCTTACCCCGGCCCGTAACGCGGTGTGACGGATCATTCCACGGTCCTGAAAACGGGATTTGACCACCGGGGCGATTGCCTTCAAGATGCAGGATGATACGGAGGGTTGAGTTCGGGAAGCCCGCAGGTACCTTCAGGCCGACACGCTTATGGAGTTGTTATTCTGTTCAGACCTGCACGGCGACGAGGCCCATTACGGGCGCCTCCTCGCGCTAGGCGGGAGTCTTCGGCCTCAGGTCGTCATCCTCGGGGGCGACATGCTTCCGGATGATTCGGCCCTGGACCCCCGAACGATGGGCAGAGGGCAGCCCGCCTATGTGAGAGCGGGATTTCGTAATCACATCATCGCCCTGCGCGAGGCGACCGGCTGCAAACAGATATTTGTCATATTCGGCAACCACGACTGGGGCAGCAGCGTCACAGCCACCAAAGAGCTTGAAGCCGAGGGCCTTCTTTGCGTCCTGGAGCCAGACAAGCCCGCGAGCCTCGATGGGCTTAATTTCCTGGGATATTCCTATACACCGCCGACCCCGTGGTTTGTCAAAGATTTCGAACGGCTCGACATGCCCGGGGATACGCCGCCGCTACTGGGCGGGGCGCGATGGGATGCACGCTTTGGTCGGCCGTCGACGCACGGTGCGCCATTCCTCTATTCGGGTAACAAGACCATCGCCGACGACATGGCGGCCCTGAAGCCGCCGCCTGACCCGTGGGTGTTCGTGGCGCACGCTCCTCCGTATGCGAGCAAGCTGGATCGGTTTTATGATGATCAGGCCTGGGGGTCGAAGGCGATCCGGGCGGCGATTGAGAAGCATCAGCCCCTGTTATCGCTGCACGGTCATATTCACGAGTCACCCAACGTATCAGGAGACTATCAAGATCGACTCGGGCGCACGGTCGCGGTGAACCCCGGCCAGGGCCGCACCAAACTGCACTACGCCCAGATTCAAATCGACGTACCGAATTCCAAAGTTATCGCAGTCAAACACGGACAGTTCGCTTGAACCTCATACTGATCGGCTATCGGGGGGCTGGGAAGACGACGATCGGCGAGATACTTGCCCGGCGGATGGGGTGGCATTTCGTCGATCTGGACGACATGATCAGTCGTCGGGCAGGCAAGTCGATCGCCGAAGTTTTTGAAACCGAGGGGGAAAGCGGCTTTCGCCGTCGTGAACGCGAGACGTGTGAACTCCTACGAAAATCCCGGAATCAAGTCATCGCCTTGGGCGGGGGAACACTGGTTGAACCGGAAAATCGCAATCTGGTGAAGCGGATCGGCAAGGCCGTCTGGTTGAAGGCCCCGGCGGCCGTGCTCTGGTCTCGCATCAGCCGCGACAAATCCAGCGCCCTCCGACGACCCAACCTGACCGCCGGGGGCGGACTGGACGAGGTCGAAAAAACATTGCACGAGCGCGAAGCGGTATACGCAGCCGTCGCAGCTCATGTGGTCGAGACGACGGTGGACTCACCGGAAGCGGTGGCCGAGGCGATTGAGATGTGGTTCGCCGCCAACGATTCCGAATCCGGCTGATCCATTCCGCTCTCTACCTCGCGCATGCTGTCGGAGGTATTGCACGCCTTGCACCCTGCCGCATTTGTCAATCTTCTCGTCGGCCTGCTCGGGGCCATTGTCGGCAGTTTTCTAAACGTCGTTATTTACCGATTGCCGCGCGGCATGTCTGTGATGAAGCCGAGCCGGTCGTTTTGCCCCGACTGCTGGACGCCGATCCGTGCCCGACACAACATCCCCATCCTGAGTTGGTTGATGCTTCGGGGAAGATGCTTTTCGTGTCGGAGGCCGATTCCCCTGCGCTATCCCCTCGTCGAGGCCTGCTGCGCGCTGATCTTTGTCACCGTCTGGGACCAGCTATTCATCGCCGGGACACTGCCGGGCAAGATGAATCTTCCGCGCGACTGGCCGCTGCAGGTCGGCTATTTCACGCTGTTTGCCTGCCTCCTCGCTGCCTCGGTCATGGACATCGACACTTACACGCTCGATATCCGGGTGTGTGTGCTGGCGATGGTGGGCGGTGCGGCGGCGCACACGGCGCGGGGACTTTCATCGACGCCACTTGGCACGCTTCCGCCGGCGCTTTGCGCCATTGGAGCGGCCATGGGCCTCACCTGGCTGGTGGTATGGATCGCGGTCACGATGTTTTCTCGAAGGGCAACCAACGAGGCGGACGACGACCCACCGGTCGAGGAGCCGGAGTCAGGGCAGCACGCGGAGGCTTCGGCTGCGGAGTCGTTTGCACCGGCGCCGGTTATTCTGATGAGTGTGCTGATCGTCGCACTGGTCGGATGGCAGATTGTCGCACCGGACTGGCCGGCGGGACTGAGACTCTCCGGCGGCGGCATCAGAGGACTCGTGGCATTCATGGTCCTCTTCTTCATGCTGGTTCTCACCGGCTGGTCCGCGAAACCGGTCGATTCGGAGATTCTCGAGGAACTGGCGGAGACTCAACCCAGCGCGCGGCGCACCGCTTTCG
>WBZR01003448.1_pt1 | contig 14261 bp, 7 predicted proteins | sample 5204231 | NCBI WGS metagenome assembly WBZR01 (sample SAMN12412403, study PRJNA552823) | activated sludge metagenome | isolation source: activated sludge from anammox sidestream of wastewater treatment plant... | place: USA: Virginia | collected 2017-08 | reverse complement strand
ACGGGCGTCTTTCTGGGAAAGATCGGTCATACATCAAGGGACAGAAGTATACGCTTTTGTCGAACCGTGAGAACCTCACGCTTGACGGTCGCAAGGCCTTAAAGAAACTGCTGAGGGCTAATAAACGGCTCAATACCGCTTATGTTTTAAGAGAATCCTTTGGGCAGCTCTGGAGTTATAAGACGGAAGGTTGGGCACGACAGTTCTTCGGCAACTGGAAGGAATCTCTGAAATGGCAAAGACTAGAACCCTATGAGAAATTTGCTGCGATGATAGAGCGGCACTGGGACGGCATCGCTGCCTATAGCAGACCTGAGAATAAAGTTTCATTAGGTTTTGTTGAAGGGTTGAACAATAAAATTCGAGTGATCCAAAGAAGGGCTTACGGGTTACGTGACGAGGAGTATCTCCGACTGAAAATCCTTACCTGTATGCTCAAGGAGATATAAAAGAACCCACACGACTACACGATGACCCTTATTTTCTTTGATTTTATCAGTATTTTCAAGGCTTCAAGACAATTTATCCCGTGTGTCTCTTTGCCACGAAGGACACGAAGAAAAACTTATACAAAAGATGTTTTTACCATGTGCTATGATAAGGGTGGTACGGACAATCCCTGTTTGTCCGTACCACCCTCTATAGTTGTTGGTGAGCTTCTTTGGGGTATAATTTTTCTAAAATCAGCCTGATGAACACCGGAATTTTGTATTGATTTGTTCCTGTAAAGTGCTATTATTATCAGCCAGTTGCCATGAAAATGGAATTTCATGCCTCTCTCGCAAACCTTTTGAAACGCATATTTTACAGTTATCGTGGTAATTGTTATCAGTTGAAACAGAAGATAATAACACTAAAACCAGAGGACAAGATGTTGTAAATTGGCTTATGAAAAACATCTCGCAGCACATCGAGAAATGGTTAAAAAGAATTTAGTATTAGATCTCCTAAAAGAGAACTCAGCTGGATTTACTTCGGCTGAGCTTCGAACAAGACTGCATGCCAGATCATTGAGGTTAGCCGAATACGAAGTACTAAAAGAATTGAGAACACTTCAGTCTGAAGGTATGGTTCGTCTCGAACGAGGGCGCTGGATTACCACTGCTCTTAAGATAACAATTAGTTCTCCATCGATTAAAATACAATCTTCCCCTTCAAATACGACTACATCATCAATACAATTACCCTTTCCAGAAATAATTCCTGCATGGTCTCCCAGCAAAAGTCGTATATTAAATGACATTGCTATTTCTGCTGAAAACAAAACTGTAACTCCAAAACCAACAGAATTTCCCGGCCCGTGGGGTACATTCCGTAAGCTACTCGGTTATTACGCTGACTGTGTTAAAAATGATGAAGGGTGTGAAGCATCTTGTTATTTAGATGATTGTGGGAAACGGTTTATATTTTTAGATAAGGTTGGTTATTGGTATCCCAAGGTTGGTCAAATGTGGAGAATGCATATCCCTTTGGGTCAAAATTTACAAGGTTTTGCAAGGAATCTTAGCCTGCTAGAAGAATCGGGAGTGCTTTTATTAGGGTATCCTTTACAGATATGGACAAAATCTGATGCAGACGGAATAGACAGTGTATTTATGAAACCAATTTTTACTTATCAGCTTAACGTGACACACGATACTAATGGTTTCCAGATTACCTGCGATGATCCATGTCCTGAGGTTAATTTGGATTGGTTAAGCTATGCAATAAAGCAATCTGAACATCAGAGGGCATTCTTGGCCGCATGTGGTTTAATGGATCGTGGACAAATAGACGAATCCTTTGGCGATGGAAGTAGATTAGCTGATTCACCAGACCTCAAAACCCTTGCTAGTGGAGTTACAAAGTTTTTTTCAGAAAAACTACGTGAACCTCTTTTACCAGAAGGTGTATCATCTTGTTTCCCCAGGAAACCACCGAGTGGCATATATAACAAGGCAGTATTGATGATTGGAAGCAGGACAAGATATACTAAGACATTGTTAAAAGAACTTGCACAAATCGCTTCGTGCAGTGACGAACAGTTAGATCAAACTGCATTGAGATTTATTTTTAAAAATCGGAATCAAAGCCCTGATTCTTTTCAGGAACCTGGCATATCGCAAGAAAGTATTCACGAGTGTGCAGTGCTTGAAACTGACCAATTAAACGGGGAACAGAGACAATGTATAGCATCTTTACTGTTTGAGAATTTAACCGTAGTTACAGGGCCTCCCGGTACTGGGAAAAGCCAGGTTGTTGCCGTGTCGATGGCTAATGCAAGGTTAAGAAATCAAAACATTATCTTTTCAAGTCGCAATCATAAAGCGATAGATGCAGTTGTCGATAGGCTGGTTTTGGACAATGGGCAACCACTGGTTAGTCGTGCAAATTCAAAGAAAGACCCATCCCTTAACTTTGGTTTTGAGGAAGCAATAAAGCAATTGTTGATCATGGAATACGATGAAACTGCAAAAGAACGATGGCAAAAGGTGCAATCCAGAGTTATGCACTTACTCCAAAAACGAGGTGAATATGGTATGCAGGCCGACAAGATTCAGCAACTGGGTGACCGCCTCGGGAGTATAGGGCAGTACATGGAGAATATTTCAGAGGGCTGGAGTCTCAGTATGATAGAAGAACTTAATAACAGTTCTGATACGTTTCCCGCAAAAATTATTGAAAGATTAGAACGTAGTATTGGTTATTTGAGAGTAAAAAAGAAAGTATCCATGTTAGACCGTTTCTGGGGAAACTTTAAGAATATTTTCCTTCATAGGATGACAAATCGACTTCGTAACTTTATGCAAAATAGTTGTCCAGGTTGGTCGGAAATTCCACAACATAAGGATTATGACGGGTTATTTAGATTATCAGAAATTCTGCCACAGTTCATTGCAGCAGCCAGGTATTGTGCACTGAGAAAAGAGGCAAAACCAATTGAAGAAGAGCTGAAGAATATGCCAGCGCTTAGTGAACTGACGGAGAATATAAAGTCAATCTCGGAAGAATTACAAAAAATAGTTCAGGATATATTTAGGTTAGATGTCTCACGCAGAAGTGGCTTGCCTGAAGATGCGGATCGTGAATCTCTTGCATCGCTCAAGTCTGCATTAAGAGGATTGGGTCAGCCAGTTTCTGACGAGCAAGATAGAAATGCTGTGCAGATGGCTCTCGCAAATTATACACCTTTTATCCTTAAACATTTTCCAATATGGGCTGTCACCAATTTGTCTGTGGGATCGAAGTTTCCACTTATAAGTGGACTTTTTGATCTTGCAATAATAGATGAGGCAAGTCAATGCGATATACCATCAGCTATACCGATTTTATTCCGAGCCAGGCGGGTTGGCGTTGTCGGCGACCCCCAACAACTTTCCCACGTAACAAAAATTAAGGGATCAAGAGATGCGCTTCTGAGAAAGCGTCACGGACTTACACAAGTGAACAATGAGCAGAGATTTTCGTACCCGGATACATCCCTCTACGATCTCTTTGCACAAACAAACGGGGTTAACCCGGTTATGCTCAAAGAGACGTATAGGTCAACATCTGAGATTGCAGAATATTCTAATCAAAACTTTTATGGAGGACAGCTTCGAGTTCTAACAGCAACAGAACGTTTAAATATTCCAAGGAATATAAAGCCTGGAATACATTGGACAGAGGTTGTTTCTGAGATAAAGAGTGCAGGTCCTCACGGATGTATCGCGCCAGAGGAGATAGCATGTGTCGTTAATATCGTGAAAATATTGTTACTGGAAAATCAATTTGAGGGTACTGTGGGTGTCGTAACACCATTTGTCCAACAAAAGATTCGTTTGTATGATGCTTTATGTCAGGAGATCCCTTTAGATCATAGGATGTGTACGCACCTGCTCGTTGATACAGCCCACGGTTTCCAAGGTGATGAGCGTGACGTTATGGTGATGAGCTTGTGTGTAGGCCCTGATATGCCACTGGGCTCCAGAGGGTTTATAAGGAATACGGCAAACTTGATGAACGTTGCGGTGAGTCGTGCGCGTGCAGTTCTCCATGTGGTAGGAAACAAATCATGGGTTTCACAGTCTGGTATTCCTCATCTTGAAAAACTTGCACTTCCAAGAAGAGATAATATTCAAAAAGGTTCGGGTATTCAATCTCGCTGGCATCCGCATGAGTCGCCCTGGGAGAAGGTTTTATATAATGCTTTAAAAGATAAAGGATTGGAACCTGAACCTCAATATCAAATAATGGGACGTAGGCTTGATATGGCGCTTATTCGTGACGGAAAAAAGAAGATTGATATAGAGGTCGATGGCGAAGGCCCACACCGCAATCCTGATGGGACGAAAAAAAGGGACGATGTCTGGCGTGATATTCAACTACAGAGTGCTGGTTGGCTTGTTATGCGCTTTTGGGTATACCAAATTCGTGAAAATTTAGATGATTGTATTCGTAAAATCTTAAAGGTATGGAGCGAATAATATGACGGGAACAACAATAAATGAAAAAACTTCACCTCTAACACCAGAAGCGCGCAAAGGGTCATATCTGGATCGTGGTTTCCCGATGGTTAAAATACTTTTAGGTATCCTTGTGGTTGTATTTATTTTACAGAGTCTATCGGCTTGGAAGATAATGAATCTTGAAAGAGAAAAGGCATCATTTGAAGCTGAAAAGCAAAACTTCATTTTACTTAAGGAACAATTACCGGAATTGAGAAAAATAATTTCAGATTTAGAAGGAAATAAATCTGGGCTTCAGGGTGAGATTAACACTTTAAAAAATGATATTTACAATTTAGAAGTAAAACGAAGTCAGGTTGTAGAAGATGTAAAAATAAATGAACAAAAATTGAGTAAGCTGAAATCAGACAATGAATCTTATGAATACAAATTACAGACCTCAGAAAATTTACTTAAAGAGAGGAAAAAGGCATGCGATGACTCATTGGCACTCCAGAAGAAGCTCAAAGATGATGCCGACTCGCTTGAGACTAAAATCACAATGTGCAACTCGGAGATAAATACCCTTCAGGAAAAGGTAGTTAAATTGCAAGATGAGGAAAAATCCTTTAAGGCAAAAGTAGATCGTTTAGCAATCCGAGAAAATGAACTGCAGAAACTCAATACTGATTTTTCTAACGTAATCGCAAATTTAAAATCAGGATCTACCGAATTCACTCAGTATCAAAGCGAAGTGAAGGTCAGTTTAAAAAGTGCGTCTAATATGCTGGAAGATACTACCAAAACCATGCGTGGATCTATTGCTAAAATTGACAATGAAGTTCCAAATCTTAAAAACTCCATCGATGGTTTCAATCAGAAACAAATGGTCATGACAGAAATTCAGAATAAATTTGAAACTGCCATCACAAAGGTAGAGAATAGTGCAGAAGGACTATCTGCTGGTAAGCTGAATATAGCTGCTCAGACGCTTGATGATGCCACAAAGGATATGCGCAATTCTGTTGCTAACATTGACCAGGAGGTTACAAACCTGAAAAGGTCTTCAATTGATTTAAAAAATGGAGTTGATCAATCAACAAACAACTTAAAGGTAAGTGTTGGCCAACTGTCCAATGTATCCACTCAATCAGGTACATTGCTTGAAGGTCTGTCTAAAGAACTGAATAGTTTCCAACAAAAACAGGTTGCTATGGTTGAGGCACAAAATAAATTTGAAATACTCCTTAAACAAATAGAAAGTAGCGCTAAGGATTTTAATACGGATAAATTGGGTTTACAGGATACCTACAAAAAATTAAAAGAAGAGACATTAAATGAAATGAGAAAATAGAGGAACTTCGAGACGTTAATCTAAAACTCCAGAAAGAGTTTGATGGATTAAGAAATAATGTAAATTTATTGCCGCGTGATCAAGAATTAAAGGCAACCAAACAATAAGGAGAAATGCTACTATGTCATTTTGTATTTTTACCCAAACAATGATGGCAAATACCGCTCAATCAGTAGAAATCCCCTTCCTGCCTACCTCTATTTGGGGCCTGACGACCGGATTTAGCTTGATACTTGTACTGCTGGCTTGCGGCATGTACGTATGGTACCACAACCGCTTTAAAGCAGTACTTAAGGACTCTGAAGACGTGGCTGACCTGGCAGCTAAAAAAGGAAGATTAGAAGCAGAGATTAATCAATGCCAGGACTGGCTAAAGAATAATAAGGAAGAGTTGCTACAGTTAGATGCCGAACGCAAGCAACAAGAAGAATTACGTCAAGAACTTGCAAATCTTCAGACAAAGGCTGCTCAGGAACAACAAAAAGTAGACGATCTAAGTAAAGAATCAACAAACTTGCAAAATGTTATGTCTACCCTTGCACAGGATAGAGAGCGTTTAGAAAAAGAGATTACCGCAGGGCAAGAATTGTTAAGTCAGACTCAAATTAAAATTAAAAAGGCAGAGGATGAACACGATAAAGTACAGTTTATATCTCAACGATATGAAGAAGAAAAAAAGAAATTTGACAACCTCTTGCAGAATATTGCGCAATACGAAATTAAACACCAGAGTTTGATTGGAGAGATTTCAGCAATAGAGGAGAGGATTGCTACTAAACAAAATGAACTTGAACAAATCAGAGAAAAATTAGCAAAGGCAAAAGCTGATATTATTCCATTAGAAGAATTAATTGCCCAAAAGGATCGTGTAAGGATTGATAGAGATAATTTATTTAAAGAGAAAAGAGAGCTCGAAGAAGAGAAAGGAAAGTTAAAAAGTGATATCGACGGTTTCAAGAAGAAGTTAGAAATTCTAAAAGAAGAAATGGGAACAGATGTGGATACAGCAAATAGGTACGCCGATCTCTTTGATGTAGAGCCAAAATGTCTTGATGCCAGAGTTTTTCCGGGAGGCAAACGTGAGGAAGATGAGGATTCTGTTCTGATAAAGGTATGGCAATCATTGCAAAATCAGGGACTATATTTCTCAAAGAGAACGTTATGGGCATTTCATACGTCCCTGAAAATTAATAGTATTAATCCGCTCACTGTATTGGCAGGTGTCTCCGGTACTGGAAAGACACGTTTACCAATTGAATATGCTAAAACTATGGGAATGCATCACCTTGTTATATCGATACAACCGAGATGGGACTCTCCTCACGATCTCTTTGGATTTTACAATTATATGGAGCATAAATACAAAGCAACAGAACTGGCGCGATCCCTTATTCGTATGGATAAGTATAACTTTAATGATGTTGAGATTAATAATAGATCAGATAGAATATTACTTGTTTTGTTGGACGAAATGAACCTTGCACGCATTGAATACTATTTTAGCGAATTCCTTTCAAAATTGGAGTTACGTTGGGTAGTGAAAAATGAAAAAAATGCAACTGAAAGAAATGTGGCAGAATTTGTATTAGAGGCAGGACCACGCAGTAGTACCGGAAATGAAAAAGGCAAATTTGAAAAGGGTGAATTTAGATTATGGGTGGGAAGAAATATCATTTTCGTAGGAACCATGAACGAGGATGAATCCACACAGACTTTATCTGATAAGGTGCTTGACCGAGCCAATGTATTAAGATTTGGTAAACCATCTGACAATCGTGGTAGTATTCAAAACAATACAATAAGAAATCAACCACAGGACAAATTTCTTCCATTTGACGTATGGCAGAAATGGATAAAAATACAATCTTCAAATGATTCTTGGATGAATGATGTCAATGAGTGGATTATTCAAGTAAATGATTCATTGGAAAAAGTTGGTAGGCCTTTCGGACATCGTGTTCAACAGGCGATGCGTGAGTATGTTGCAAATTATCCTGCTGTAGATGATGGACGTACACATAAAATTGCATTTGCTGATCAAATAGAACAAAAAATTATTCCCAAATTACGTGGTATTGATTTTGTGGGTTCACATTTAAATGAAACTCTGGATATTGTACATCGCTTAATTGACGAATTAGGAGATGAAGAACTATCACAATCTTTTTCACAAAGTAAGGAAGATCGTTCTATGGGCACGTTTATATGGAGTGGAGTTACACGTTCTCTGGATGATATACGTGTTTGACGATTTTAAACTTATAGAGATTATCGAAACAGAGCTACTGTAATGAGTTCAGTGTAACAAATAAAATCTTTAATCTGTCATGCTGGATCAGGTTCGGCGCTTGTTTCAGTATTCCTGTGGCATCTCACTAGACAATAATGCCAAATTATCTGGAAGAAATTAAGATCCAACTCCATTTATGGCCTTGGTCGGTTGAAATACCGGAAGAGAGCAGACCATTAACAGGCGGCTGTATTGAATTTTCATTCTATGGTAGTCCCGTTTTATCGATATCTCATGAAGCCAAGTTGTATATTCCTTCACGCATGGAACAATTCAAGCCACTAGGACCTCCTTATGATAAGGCACGTTATCAGGTATATGAAACTCCCCACGGTATTTTAGCAGGTCAAGCAGCACTAAAAAAATTAAGAATTCGTATTGCCGATAAAACCTTTGATGTTGAGTTTAATGCACAAGATGCCACAGAAAGGCTTATTCCTGGTAGTTCAAATCTCTCTCAAAAAACTCGCACAGCCAGATGCGTTGATGCATGGTCTCAGGTCTTTGATGACCTGCTTGATAAAGCTACTGATTCAAAAGATGAATATACCTCAGAAATATCATGGTCGGTTATCCTTGATTATTTGAATCAAATAAATAAAGATGCCGCAAAAGAACCCAGAAAGGCTTTAATCGTCGGTATCGCAGAAGATATGATAAATCGCTTACCAATAACGGTGACCTCTGCAAGAAAGATCCTTTTGCGTTGCCGCGATTTTGTCCCTATTCATCGTTTTCAGGAAAGCGATGTGCATTGCTTACGGTGGTATGTGCAGCAACCAGGAGGAACGAAAGAAGAAAAAGCAGGAAACAAACAAAGACTTCTTGCAGTAGTCCGGAAGGAATTCTTTAATACCCTTGAAAACCAGGTCTTGAAGGATTTCATTATCCGGTGCAACCTTGAGTCATCGCGTTATTTACAGGGTGAGCAAGACAAGAAGAAATCCAGGAGGGCAATGGTCGTACAGAGTTATCAATAGATTTGTAATATTTCTTTGAAAGAAACTATCTTTGAAGAGGTCATAAAACCAACTCATGGTATTCAGCCAAATTATGTGCTTCAGCAGGATACTCGTTATAAAAAAATCTGGCACTGGTACAAGAAATTACTAAGACGTGAACATGCAGAAGACAGCTTATGGGACTGGCAGTCAAGGACATGGGCGGATGTCATGCGGTTATTAATAGGTGTGGCGCTTGATAAATTTCGGAAGAAAGAAAAACAAGAAATACAGCATGGATTCTTATTTGAACCTCTGGCTAAAGTTCCGCTCCATTTAAGATTGGAACAAGAACGAGGAAGCCGTATTGTTCCCGATTCTTTACCTGGGCCTTTCCTGGTTACCAGAGTTGTTAATGGTATGCCGTATGAAAAAATGGTGCTTGAAATAGTTCATCCGGACATTGCTCAAAAACATCAAATAGTTAAACACCTTGGGCGGATTGGTGGGCATCTTTACATGGTTCTTTATCCCCTAGGTTCTTGCAACATTAAAAAGAGGGTATTTGTTTTTTGGAGTGTAAATGGCGCGGGTGGTATCGAAATGGATAGGGATAAGATGGCGATTTCTGCACATAAAGCTTTGAAGCAGCATTATGATAGGTTAAGCGCCAGACGCCTGGAATTTCCTTTAATAAATGGGACGGTAGTTGCAAGTTCATTAAAAGAACAGGATATTAAATTCTTTAATGGTGATAAGGAAAAGCTGTCTGTGTTAATTGTCCCTGCCGCTCCAGAGACCTGGAGTTTTGCTGTAGATAAGCTTTGTGTTGCAATTGAGGAAATGTTGAAACAGTGTTATGAGTAAGATTATCGGATGTTCCTTTGATGGTTTGAAGGATCGTTTTTTTATTAACAGGGTTCAATCACCAAAGAGTAATGGCTTTTGCCTGGCTAACGTTATTCTGCCTTTACAATACGGCGGAAAGTTTTTGGTGGGTGACGAAGCAAAACAAAGCAGCATTTCGTGCGGATTCCACTGGCCTCCAGATGCCGATATTTTAGAAGGTCATCTGCGGAGCGTTCCTGTTTCATGGGCGTGGAGGTTATTGGTTGATGCTAAAGACAAATTTGTGAGATGGAATGCAGGAAATGGAGTTTCTTTTCATGTAAGCAAGATTTTGTCAGAGCATATTGCAGGACTATTAGGTGATGATGGGAAGAATGCTGATTATGTCGTAGTTGCAATACCCGACCATCTTGATGAATTTGGACAGGAATCACTGATAAAAGACCTTGCATCTCTGGGAATTGTTTCGCATACGGGCGAGAAGAAACCATATCTTTTATGGAGACCAGTTGCGGCGGCATTGGTGTGGTTGGACAAGGTTCAGGATCAATTTGAAAAACCGATACCACCAGAGGATTTTATCCTTGTAGCGCATGTCGGCCCTGACTGTATTGAATTTACCACCTTCCGTTTGAGAGAAAGAGAATACAATAACAAACGATTTGTAATACCACTTCGTGAAGAACCTAAAGTTGAAATTTCTTTATGTGGTTGTGATTGGGCAACAGAGCTTGTTCGGCGTGCCTTTAAAACTGATGATCCTATGGCTATCTGGCAGGTATTTACAAATTTCTCTGAGATATGGGAAACACTGGCACAACGTCCATGGAATAAAGAAAAGTTGCCAAGGGTGTGGAGTCGAGGTAACTCTAGTGATTCATGGGAATATAACTTGTGGGAACCAGAAGAAAATTTGCGCGATGTAATATGGCAATTGAAAGCGGAGGCTTCTCAATGTTTAGAAGGATTGACAAAGAAAAATTGTGAACATAAACGTTTTGTTTCACCTTATAACTCGTGGCATGAACTTCTTCGAAAAGGTGTCTTGGACTCATTAAATAATCATAAAGACGGTAAACTTAGAGGAGTTATACTTGGTGGATCGCATGTCTCTTTTAACCCCAATTTTTGGCTTAAGGAGATCATTCATACCTTCGAATCAAGGGGATTATGTGCATTAATCACTCAGGAAGCAAAACTCGACCAAATCTGGGCGCCTCCCTACAGCGAAGATATTGTTTCTGAAGGTGCATATATTTATGGAAAGCGTTTGGCAGATGGAGAGCCGACATACCTTGATATCTTTCCACAGTTGTACACTTTGGCAGAAAGACGGGGAATACGAGATTGGGCAAGATTATTGGAAGAAAAACACCTTGAAGTTGAAGGAGGTAAGCCATATTCTCGTCCACCACTTAAAAAAATATTTAGTTTAAGGCGTGGAACAAAAATACTGGATGCATATTTGAAAAAAGGGAATAGTACGATATACAAAAAGACACAATTTCATTTTCCTCATGCACCATCAAAGGATATGCCGTTGGATGTACATATTCGTGTGGCATCAGCAGGTGGGCTTGCGCAGGTAGAATTGATTCCAGAAGAGAAGGAATTTTTAGGCGATAAAAGAATATTTTTAGATTACAACAACATGAGAGATATGGAAACACTTCCACCACTCAAATTGGGATTTCCTCTGATAACAAATGTCCAAGTTGATCTAAAAGATAGGAAGATTTTGAATCCTAAATTCAAAGATTTATGTGATTATTTTCTAAATAAGAATATAAACAATCCAGAATATTTTCGGACTGTTCGTAAGCTTAGAGATAAATTACGCGAACCAGCCCAGTTTCAAAACGAACGTGGTGAACCAATCATTGGTAAAATAATTAGTCAGGATGGGAAAACTGGTACTCCAGAGGGGCAAAAAGTCATTGATACGGTATTAAAAAAATTAGGAAATGACTTAACTATGTTAGTATTTCGTGGATTAGACCATGAAATCGAGAAAGTGATTTGTTCTGCTGCAACATGGCTCTTTGGTGCGGCACCGCCTGAAGTATATAATTACTTAAGAAAAGTACTTGAGAAGGAGAGTATGATATACAGCAGACACGTAATAGATGGTGCAGGACGATGTTTTAAGGAAAATGACGACATTAGGCTTTTTTATAGTGTTGCAGTCCGGCAGATTCGATTTAATATCTATTGGATGTGTGCAATCTGGCGAATTTTATCTTTAAGGGAAGATGCACCCGATATAATGGAAAGGTCTCATGCAGAAAAGTTTGTTAAAGAGGCACTTAAGAGTATGGAAACAGAGGCAAATCAAAACAGATATGCTAGCAAGTTTTTTCAAGCTGTGAGAATGTTTCTTTATGTTTTACGATTTAGAATAAAAGATACAACTTTCTTGTCTTGTGATTATTCACCGACTGATAAACAACTATTTGATAAAATCATTAATTGCCTTAGGGAGGCTCAGCGGCACAAAAAGGATGCGGCTGAATTATTGAAAGAAATCGAGAAGTACATGGAGGGTGAAGGAAGCTCTATTATAAACATCGATAAAGGTTTTGAGGAGTTTTGCAGCGATGATGAACAGGAATAACTAAGGTGTACCCCATTGTCTAGACAATGGGGTACACCTTAGGCCAATAAACAAATACTCGGACAATACAAAATCGCCTTCTTATGTTCCCGCAAATGCCCGGCAGATATCATCCTCAAATCCCAGGACTGGGCCATTGAACAAAAAAAAGGCAACTGTATCGTGTCTGGCTTTCATTCCAAGATAGAGAAAGACGTTTTGTAGTACCTGCTCAAAGACAACCAGCCAATTATTCCGACACTGCAAGAGGGCTTAAAAAAGTCTTGAACCAGAATTACAAGAAGCCTTAGATGAAAATAGATTCTTGCTCATTTTTTCATGTAATGAGTGTATTTTCATAAATACAAATGGGCGTATTGATAATCATTTTACAAAATAGCAAAGAGCTAAACACAAGTTATAAGTACTTAAGAAACAAAATCCTATTTCCCGATATAAAATTCAGAAAATATTTTCACTTAAATCTTAAGCCGGGATATCATCGGAAAATGCCGGAAAAAATAGAGATGTGAATAACAGGGGCAATCCGATGAACCAAACCCTTTCACAGGCGCCGTGGCATTTTTTATATTTTCAATTTTATTACTCAGCATACACTCCATATCCTTTTTGCCCGCGTATGTATGGACATAAATTACTTGCCCATAACGTAACAAATAGTCGACATGCCAGCGAGTCTTCTTTTTGCGTCGCAGGTGTCTTTCAATCCGGCGTTCCAGGCTATTTTGAGCGCTTCCGACATAGACATAAAAACCGGCGGGAAAACAAAATGTCCCCAGGCATCCTATCGTTATCGAATACTTTTGTAGTAATTGAATAATGAGGCAATAGATACCTGTATTTGAAGTCACTCTTGACCAAATTAAGTTTTTAAAGAAGAGCCCTGATTTGGTATAAGAGAGTTGGTATGTAAAACTCATTAACCAAAGGATGGTTCATGCATGAATAAATTTTGTAGCATATTTGGTCAGTTGTTGCAATTGTTTCCTCGTTCAGAGTTTTATCGGGCGGTAAAAGAGACTAATGCTGAATATCATGCCAGAGGGTTTTCGTGCTGGGAACAGTTTATTTCCATGCTGTTTTGTCAATTGGGTCGAGCACATTCTTTAAGAGAAATTACGGGAGGTCTCAGGAGTTGTGAGGGTAAGTTGACACATTTGGGAATTACCGCACCGAGTCGATCTACCCTTGCATATGCCAATGAACATCGTCCGTGGCAACATTATCAAAAGGTTTTTTTGAATCTGCTGGGTCAATGCCGCGATAAGTTTTCCGGAAAGAAAAAATTCAGGTTTAAGAATAAGTTGGTCAGCCTGGATTCCTCCACCACTGACTTGTCCCTATCCCTTTTTGACTGGGCAAAATTTCGGCGTACCAAGGGGGCAGTCAAATTGCACCTTATTCTTGATCATGACGGTTATCTTCCTTCCTTTGCTGTTATCACAGAAGGCACTGTTTCAGATGTGAAGGTGGCGCATCAGTTACACTTTGATCCTGGTACCATTGTGGTAGATGATAGAGGTTATAATGATTACAGCCTCTTTGGCAAGTGGACGGCCCAAGGCGTCTTTTTTGTCACCCGGATGAAGAATAATACCCTGTACGAGGTTGTCAAAGAACAGGAAATTCCCAAGAACAGCCATATTCTCAAAGATGCGATTATTCATCTTACCGGAATTCAAGCCGATGAAAAGTGTCCTCATCCTCTCCGGCGGATAGAGGTTTATAACCCTGAGAAAGACGAAATCCTTGTTTTTCTTACCAACAACATGAAATTCGGTGCTACGACCATTGCTGCCATATATAA
>WBZR01003447.1_pt1 | contig 14262 bp, 12 predicted proteins | sample 5204231 | NCBI WGS metagenome assembly WBZR01 (sample SAMN12412403, study PRJNA552823) | activated sludge metagenome | isolation source: activated sludge from anammox sidestream of wastewater treatment plant... | place: USA: Virginia | collected 2017-08 | reverse complement strand
GGTCGCCGAGAAACTGTTCGTGACGCCAAAGACAGTCGAGTCGGCGCTCACCCGTGTGTACCGCAAGCTCGCCGTCCGCTCGCGCACCGAGCTCGCGCGGCGGCTCGCCGTCGAGGCCTGAGCAAACTGTGGGGGTTTCCCGGTTTCGACCGGGCGCCCGGCGAGCGCAGGGTTGGCGCATGCCGAGATTCCTGGTCGAGTCGTACGTGGCGGACTCCTCCGCCGCCTTCGACGACGCGCGCGAGCGCGCACGTTCGACGGCGGAGCTCTCGGCCGACGTCGCGTACCTGGAGTCGACGTACGTCCCGGGCGACGAGACCGTCCTGCATCTCTTCGCCGCCCCGTCGGTCGGGGCGCTCGCAGACGCGGGACGGCGTGCCGGGCTGCCGTTCGAGCGAATCGTGGAGGCGGTCAACGAAAGGGGTTCGAAATGAGATCGAGCGGAGCGGGCAGGGGCAGACGAAGCGTCGGGACGGCGTTAGCGGCGCTCGTCGTCGCCGCGACGAGCGTCGAGGTCGCACGCGCGCGCGGGCTCCGCCTCCGGCGCGGACACGTGCCGCTGCCCGAAGGCGCGGCGCCGAGCGGCCGGCCGCCGGCGCCGAGCCGCGGCGCGGCCAGCCTGCCGCCGTGGGCCGGACAGATCCGGTACGAGGGGTTCCATTCCGGCGCCGTCGAGATGCGCTTCGTCGCCGGCACGTTCGCGGCGCCGGGACCGGCGACCGCCTGGATCCGCCTCCGCGTGCCGCTGGTCGCCGGCGAGGCGGCCTCGCCGCTCGCGCGGGTCGCCGCCGCCGCCGACTTCGGCAACGGCATCAGCTGGGTGCTGAACCGCCGCGACGGGTATCGCTTCATCAATCCCGACCTCACGATCTCCCTGCACCGCCATCCCGCCGGCGAGTGGGTCGCGCTCGAGTCGACGACGCTCCCGGAGCCGCTCGGCGTCGGCCTCGCCGAGAGTCGGCTCTACGACGAGCACGGCCCCCTCGGCCGCTCGGTGCAGAGCCTGCTGCTCGAGCGCGACTGAGCACCGCCCCGTCCGGGTGGCGCCGGCCGCGGCGCGCCGCCTTATACGAATCGCAGAGCGCCTTGTGCTCGCGGGAGTGTTCGGCTAAGTAGCGGCTCCTCGATCGGCTTTGCGTGTCTGCTGGAGGATCCTGGCGGCGCGCTGTCGTCACGAAGGGGAGCGAGACGGTGCCCGTAAGTATCCTTCCTGCCGAGAGAATTCGGAAGCTTCCACCGTATCTCTTCGCCGAGATCGACCGCATGAAGAAGGAGGTCGCGGCGCGCGGCGTCGACCTCATCAGCCTCGGCATCGGCGACCCGGACAGCCCGACGTTTCCCCACATCGTCGCGGCGCTGCAGGAAGCCGCGACCCGTCCGGCGAACCACCGTTACCCGGACTACGAGGGCATGCCGAGCTTCCGCGACGCCGCCGCGAGCTATCTCGAGAAGCGCTTCGCGGTGACGGTCGATCCCGCAACCGAGATCGTGTCCCTGATCGGCTCCAAGGAAGGCATCGCGAACATGGCGGTCGCCTTCGTCGATCCCGGCGACATCGTTCTCGTCCCCGATCCCGGCTACCCGGTGTACGCGATCGGAACGCAATTCAACGGCGGCACCGTCTACCCGATGCCGCTCCGCGCCGAGCACGGCTTCCTCCCCGACCTGCGGGCGATCCCGGAGGAGGTCGCGAAGCGCGCGAAGCTCTTGTGGATCGGCTACCCGAACAACCCGACGGGCGCCCTCGCCTCGCGCGAGTTCTTCGCGGACGTCGTCGCCTTCGCCGATCGCCATAGCATCATCGTCGCCCACGACAACGCCTATTCGGAGATCTACTTCGACGAGCCGCCGCCGAGCTTCCTCGCGACGCCCGGCGCGCGCGACCTCGCCATCGAGTTCCACTCGCTCTCGAAGACCTACAACATGACCGGCTGGCGCGTCGGCTTCGCCGCCGGCAACCGCGCCCTCGTCGCGGGCCTCGGCAAGGTCAAGACCAACGTCGACTCCGGCATCTTCCAGGCGGTCCAGGAGGCCGGCATCGCGGCGCTCGGCGGCGACCAGACGCCGGTCGCGAAGATGCGCGATCTCTATCGCGAGCGGCGCGACATGATCCTGCCGGCCCTGAAGAGCCTCGGCCTCGAGGCGCAGCCCATGCGCGGCACCTTCTACGTGTGGGTAGCCTGCCCGCGCGGCTTCACGTCGACGAGCCTCGTCGCCAAGCTCCTGCAGGACGTCGGCGTCGTCGCGACGCCGGGCAGCGGATTCGGGGCCGCCGGCGAAGGCTACATCCGCTTCAGTCTGACGGTGGCGACGCCACGGCTCGCGGAAGCCGTGGAACGGTTGAAGACACTCAAACTCTGAGACGCCCCGGCTCCGGCCGGACGCGAGGGACACGACAGCGACGATGGCGCAGCGGGTCTACGTAGGTCTCGGCTCCAATCTCGGAGATCGCAAAGCGAACCTCCGCGAGGCCGAGGAGCGCCTCGCCGAGCTGCCGGACACGCGCATCGTGAAGGCGTCGTCGCTCTACGAGAGCGAGCCGCACGGCAACGCCAAAACGTGGTTCATCAACAGCGTCCTCGAAATCGAGACCGAGCTCGCGCCCGAGGCGTTCCTGAAGCAGGCGCTCGCGATCGAGAAGGCCATGGGCCGCAAGCGCGTCGCCGGCAAGCGCTGGGGCTCGCGCATCATCGACATCGACCTCCTCCTGATCGACAACCAGACCGTCAACAAGAAGAACCTCAAGATCCCGCATCCCGAAATGCACAAGCGGCGCTTCGTGTTGATGCCGCTCGCGGAGCTCGCGCCGCACGTCACCCATCCCCACGTCGGCGCGTCCATGTCCGAGCTGCTCGGCGGACTCAAGGACCCTAAGAAGGTGATGTTGACTCGTCCGTAACGGCGGTGGCGGCGTCGGTCACCGCCTTCGGCCCGGACGACGCCCCCTGCGCGAGCTGCAGCACCCGTCGGAGCGGCGAGATCGCCGCCGCGAGCGAGCTCTCGACGAGGAGGTCGAGGACACGCTGCGGCCGCCATTCGACACCGTTCTGCAGCCCCGCGAGCTGCTCGCGCAGCCTGTCCATGAGGCCGTGGCGGTGCTGGAGGAGCGCGTCCTCGCTGGCGGCCGCGGCCGGATCCGTCGGCATCTGATCGCGGAGGGTTCGCGCCAGGACCTCGACCTTGCCGCGCAGCAGCGCGAGCTGGACGTCGAACCCGTTGGCGGCGGTCCGCATGAGATTGCGGAGGCGTTCCTCGACGTCGGCCGCGAGCCGACGGTGATCGCCGTCGAGCCGGTCGACGACGCCCTTGAGCGCGTCGAGCTCGACGCCGAGCCGCCGGTCGACCTCGTGCTCGCCCGCGCTCCGCGCCGCGTCGACGACGTCGAGCCGGACGGCGAGCGCCGCTTGCTCCCGCCGCGCGTCCGCGAGCGCCGCGAACGCCTCCTCGCGCACCGCAGCGATCCGGCGATCGCATTCCGCCTCGCGCGCATCGAGGCGCCCGTCGGCGGCGCGGCCCGCGGCCTGCGCGCGCCGCACGAGCTTGACCGCCACCCGCCGCGCCCCGGCGACGCGCGCCATGAGCCGCACCAGCTGGCGCTCCTGCGCTCCCTGACGGGCGCCGATCGCCTCGCGGAGCTCGCCCGCCGCCGCCTCCCCGCGGGCGAAGCGCGCGTCGATCGTCTCGCGCAGGGCGGCGAGCTCGGTCGCGCTCCGCTGCGCCGTCTCGAGCGCCTCGTCACAGGTCGCCCGCGTCGCCGCCTCGGCCGCGCCGAGCCGGCCGAGCTCGTCCCGATCGCGATCCGCCGCCGCGAGCGCGGCCGCGACGTCGCTCCGGACCGCGCCCATCGTCCGCTCGCCCCGCTCCAGACGCGCGTCGAGCTCCCCGGCGACCCGACCGCCCTCCTCCGCGCCGCGGCGCAGCGCCTCCACCGCGCCGCCGAGCCGCTCGACCGCCGTGCTCGCGTCGTCGGCCCGGCGCCTGAGGTCCGCCTCGCGCTCCCGCCCGGCGACGGCCTCGGCCGCGACCGCGTCCACGCGCTGCGCGACCGTCTCGAGACGCTCCGCGAAGGTCGCGTCGGCCCCGCCCTGCGCGGCGACGCCGCGCGCGATCGTCGCCAGCTCCTCCCGGAGCCGCCGCGTCGCCACGCCGACCTCCCCCTCGATGCGCCGCGCGGCGTCCTCGACGTCCGCCAGGCGCCGCGCCTCATCCGCCCGGCGCTCGTCCTGCGCCGCGGCGTCCTGCCGGATCGCCGCGAGCTCGCGCGCCACGCGCTCGGTCGCCGCGAGCGTCTCGCCCTGCAACGCCTCTTCGAGGGTGGCCGTCGCCGTGCGGAGCTCCGCGACCTCGACGCCCATCTCGCGCAGGCGTCGCTCGCACTCCTCGTCCCCTCCCTCCGCGGCGTCGCGCGCGGCGGCCGCCGCCTGCACGGCCGATGTGAGCGCGGCATGCTCGCCCTGGATCTGGTCGAGCGTGCGCACCATCGCGGCGAAGCCGGCAGGCGGCAGGGCTCCGGCCGTGGCCCGAGCGTTGGCGAGCGCCTCCTCCGCGATCGCCGCCGCGCGCGCGGCGTCGGCGCGGAGCTCGGCGAAGCGCCGGTCGTGCGCCTCACGGTGATCGGCGAGCAGCGCGCGGATCTCGTCGAGCGCCGCCGGATCCGCCCCCCGAGCCTCGGCCGCCGCCGGAGGAGCGCTCTGGCGGGTCTCCACCGCCTCCGTGCGCGCGGCGAGCTCCGCGATCCGCGTCGCGACCTCGTCGAGGCGGCGCGCCAGCGCGTCGATGCGCGCGTCGCTCTCCGCCACCACGCCGCGCAACGCGTCGCGCTCGGCGGTGAGATCGGCGAGCGCCGCGGCGATCTCGAGGCCCGGCTCGGCGGCGAAGGACGCCGCGGAGGCGACCGCCTCCACGCCGGCGGGCGGCGCCGCGCCGCGCATCGTATCGGGCGGCGGCGGCCCGCCGACCGCCTGGCTGCCGTAGGTCCGCTCGAGGATGCGCTTCACGCGCGCGAGCAGCCCCTCCCGGCGGAACGGCTTCACCATGTAGTCGTCGGCGCCGACGCCGAAGCCGCGCGCGACGTCGTCCTCGCTGTCGTGGGCGGTCAGCATGAGGACCGGCACGAAGGCCGTCCGCATCTCCGAGCGCAGGCGGCGGCACACCTCGAACCCGTCCATGCCGGGCATCGAGATGTCGAGGATCACGAGGTCGGGACGCTCCCGTCCCGCGAGCTCCAGCGCCTGCGGACCGTCCTCCGCGGTCACGACCGCGAGCCCGAGATCGGAGTGCTCGAGCGTGTGCCGGACGACGTCGCGAATGGTCGCCGTGTCGTCGACGACGAGGGCCTTGAAGCTCCGCCGCGCCGCGGGCGCCTCGACGGCGGCGAGCGCGTCGGCCCCGGAGGAGGCGCCGCAGTACGGGCACCGCACCCACTCGGGGTTCAACGGCTTGGCGCACCCGCCGCACGACGCGCGCAGGACCTTGCTGCAGTGCGGACAGACGCTGTAGTCCTCCGCGATCTCCTTGCGGCACCCGGGGCACTGCGTGTCGCCGGCGTCGGCGATCTGCACGACCCGCTGCACCTCATCCACGCTGGTGACGCCGGCGCGGATCTTCTCGACCGCGTCCTCCAGGATCGAGTGCGCGCCTTCGCTGCGCGCCTGCTGGCGCACCATGCTCTCGCCGGCCCCGGCCTCGATCAGCTTCGTGATCGCGGCGGTCATCGGCAACATCTCGTAGACGCCGAGGCGCGAGCGATAGCCCTGGTGCCGGCACTGGGCGCAGCCGGCCGCCTGCTTCACGGTGGCGCCGTCGTCGAGATGGAGCTGGCGACGCGTCTCCGGATCGGGCTCCAGCGGCTTCGCGCACGACGGACAGAGCTGCCGCACGAGGCGCTGCGCGACCACCAGGTGCAACGCCGACGCGATCGCGTAGGGCTCGAGGCCGAGGTCGAGGAGCCGGGTCACCGCCCCCGCGGCGTCGTTCGTGTGGACGGTGCTCAGCACCAGGTGCCCCGTGTTCGCGGCCTGGAACGCGATGTGCGCGGTCTCCTTGTCGCGGATCTCGCCGAGCAGGATGACGTCGGGATCCTGGCGCAGCACGGACCGCAGCACGCTGCCGAAGGTCAGGCCCTGCTTCTCGTTGACCTCGACCTGATTGATGCCCTTGAGCTGGTACTCGATCGGGTTCTCGATCGTGACGATGTTGGTCTTCGGCGAGAAGATTTCGCGCAGGAGCGCGTAGAGGGTGGTCGTCTTGCCGCTGCCGGTCGGGCCGGTGATGAGGATCATGCCCTGCGGCTTCTTCGCGGCCTCGCGCATGAGCTTCAGATCGCCGGCCGCGAAGCCGAGGCGATCGAGCGCCTTCACGGCCTGGCTCGCGTCGAGGATGCGGAGCGTGATCTTCTCCCCGTGCTGGGCCGGCAGGCTCGACACCCGCATGTCGACGGTCTTGTCGAGGTAGCGGACCTGGATGCGGCCGTCCTGGGGCAAGCGGCGCTCGGTGATGTCGAGCTTCGCCATCACCTTGAGGCGCGCGACCAGCGGGTTCTGGATCCACTTCGGGAAGCGGAAGGCCTCCTCGAGGATGCCGTCGACGCGGTAGCGCACCAGCACCGAGTCGCCCTCGGGCTCGACGTGGATGTCGCTCGCCCGCGACTTGATGCCTTCGATCAGCATCTTGTCGGCGAGCTTGATGACCGGCGGCAGTTCGGCGTCGGCGGCGATCATCCGGAGGTCGTCGCCTTCGTCGCTGAGCTCGTTCACGACCAGGGACTCGCTCGCGGGCACGAGCTGGAGAAACTGCTCGAGGGATTCCTGCAGGCGATAGGTGTGGGCGAGCGCGTCCTTCACCTCGACGTAGGTCGCGACGACCGCCTGGACACGCTTGCCGGTCGCGAACTCCACGGCTTTCAAGCCGTCGAGATCGAGCGGGTTCGCGGTCACGACCTCGATCGTGCGCGCGTCGAGGCCAATCGGCACGACTTCGTACCGGGTCGCGATCGCCTCCTTGAGCTCGCGCGTCACGTTGGCGTCGAGCGGATAGGTGGTGAGGTCGACGATGCGGAGGCGCAGCGTGTCGGCGAGGAGCAGCGCCAGATCCTTCTGACCGATCTTCCCCTCGCGCTCGAGCACCTCGTGGACGGACGCGCCGTCCGCGACGAGGCTTTCGACGTGCGCGGCGTCCTCCAGCGTGAGCCGGCCCTGGCGCGCGAGGAAGCGCAGGAGCGCACGCGTACCGGCTGAACGTTCGGGCGTACTCATCGCAGTGACATTCTCGGCCACTTTGCACGGCGCCTTGAGACCTGCGCACGGTCAGAATCTTGACCCGCCGGGCCGCCGCGCCCGCAATCTTGACCCTCCGGAGGCTGCGGCCTAACATGCCGGGCGCCGGTCGGGAGCGTCCGCGCTCGCGACGGCGCACCGAACCCTCGATGCCGCTGCCGCGCATCTACTTCGAGAAGCTTCTCGAGAACTCCCCCGACATCGTCGTCGCCGTCGACCGGCAGGGCGCAATCGTCTTCTACAACGACGGCGCGCGCCAGACCCTCGGCTACACGTCCGAGGAGGTGCTCGGGAAGCCGGTCCAGCTGCTCTACCGGACCCGGGATCGCGCCCGCGACGTCATGCGGGCCATGCGGGGCCCCGACGCCGGCCCCACGGGGACGGTCAAGAACTACGAGACCGTGTTCGTGGCCAAGGACGGCGCCGAGATCCCGGTGGCGATCTCGGGCGCGATCACCCGCGACGAGTCGGGCGCCGAGGTCGGCTCGATCGGATTCGCCAAGGACCTCCGACAGATCCGCCAGCGCGACCGGCTGGTCACCCTCGGCGAGCTCGCCGTGAGCCTGGCGCACGAAATCAACAACCCGCTCGAGGTCATCACCAACACGATGGAGCTGCTCGAGGCGTTCGTGCGCCGGACGGCGACCGACGAGCAGATGGTGGTCGAGGTCGAACGCTTCGAGGCGGTGCAGCGCGAGGTCGCGAAGATCCACGCGATCGTCGGCCGCGTCCAGGAGCTGGCCGCGGGCGACGAGTACGAGACGCGGCCGTACCTGCCCGGCACGCTCATGACCGATCTCCGCCAGACGCCCGCGGCGCCCCCCGTCCCGCCGACGGCCGCCAACGGCGGCGCGCCGTCGATCGCCGGGCTGAGGATCCTGGTCGTCGACGACGATCTCGGCGTCTGTCAGTCGCTCGCCGAGCTCCTGCGTCATCAGGGCTGCGCGGCGGTGATCGCCACCTCCGCCCTCGACGCGCTCCGGATCGCGACCTGCCAGCGCTTCGATCTCGTCGTGAGCGACGTCGTGATGCCCGACATGGACGGGTACGATCTCTACATGGAGCTCAAGGATCGCGCGCCGCGCCTGCCGGTCATCCTGATGACCGGCTATCTCTACGACCACGACCACGTCATCAAGCGCAGCAAGCTCGCCGGGCTCGCGACGGGCGTCCTCTACAAGAAGCCGATCGACCTCGAACGCCTGAAGCGCATCATCCACACCCACTGCTTTTCGAAGGAGCCGCATGTCGGCGAACGCCGCGAGCCCGGACGGAACCCGGCGCTACCGTGACCGGTTCGCCGGCCGGCTGCCGGCGGCGCATTTCCGGACGGGTCCCGGCGATCTGACCGTTGCCTCGCTCGGGATCGGGACGTACCTCGGTCCCCTCGACGACGCGACCGACGCGCTCTACGTCGACGCGATCCGCACCGCGCTCGCTCGCGGCGCGAACGTCGTCGATACCGCGTCGAACTACCGGGCCCAGCGCAGCGAGCGCGCCGTCGGCCGGGCACTGGCCGCGGCGATCGCCGACGGCAGCGTGGCGCGCGACGAGGTGCTGGTGTGCAGCAAGGCGGGATACCTCCCGTTCGACGGCAGCTACCCGGCCGAACCGGCGCGCTGGCTCCACGAAGCCTACGTTGCTCCCGGGGTCGTTCCCGCCGACGAGCTGGTCGGCGGCCACACGCTCGCACCCGCGTACCTGCGCCACCAGATCGACCGCAGCCGCGCCAACCTGCAGGTCGATCGGATCGACGTGTACTACCTCCACAACCCCGAGAGTCAGCTCGCGACCGTCCCGCGCGCCGAGGTGCGCACCCGAATCGGGGCGGCCTTCCGCGTGCTCGAGGAGGCCGTCGCGGCGGGTGCGATCGGCTGCTACGGCGTCGCCACCTGGAACGCGCTCCGCGCCGCGCCCGACGCGCGCGACCACCTCGCCCTCGCCGACCTCGTCGCACTCGCCACGAGCGCCGCCGGCCGCGACCACCACTTCCGGGTCGTGCAGCTGCCCTGCAGCCTCGCGATGACCGAGGCGCTCACGTCGCGCAACCAGCCGGTCGGCGACCGCCTCGGCTCGCTGGTCGAGGCCGCGGACCACCATGGCCTGATGGTCGTCGCGAGCGCGAGCCTCCTCCAGGGGAAGCTCGTGGGTCCACTGCCGTCCGTACTCGCCCAGGCCATGGAGGGCTGCCGGACCGATCCCCAACGCGCGCTCCAGTTCGTGCGCTCGACGCCGGGCATCGCCACCGCGCTCGTCGGCATGCGGCATCGCGCTCACGTCGAGGAGAACCTCACGCTCGCCGCCCTCGCCCCGGCGAGCCGCGACGCCTATCTGCGTCTCTTCACCGACGCGACCGCGCACTGAGCCGCCCGAACATCTCGCGTAGCGTCTCGGTATGGTTTCCCACGGCCGCGCGACCGGAAGCGGTGGCAGCAGGCGGGCGGGTCGGGATCGCTCCGGGGAGCCGCACCTCGCTTGACCGCAGGGCGGTCAGGCTCCCGCGGGCTTCGTGCGCTGGGTGTCGGCGACCCGGCGACCGTAGAAGCGATCCCGGACCCACCCGCCGGCGACACCGATCCATGGACCGCTCGCGACCGACGCGTGGTCGGCGACCAGGTCGTGCCGCGGGGTGACGCTCCGTCGCCGCCTCTGCTATAGACGGAGCGCATGGAGATCCGGCAGACGACGCCGCCCGACGCCTACGACACCCTGCGGCGCGACCCGAACGCCGTCTACCTCGACGTCCGCACTCCCGAAGAGTTCGCGGCGGGGCACCCCGAGGGCGCCATCAACGTCCCGGTCGTCTTCTTCCGGGGCGGCAGCTCGACGCCGAACCCGGATTTCGTGGATGCGGTGCAGCGCGCGGTGGCACGCGACACGCCGCTGCTCGTCGGCTGCCAGGCAGGCGGCCGGTCGCAGCGCGGCGCCGAGATCCTCGCCGCCGCGGGCTATACCGACGTCACCAACGTCCACGGCGGCTTCGGCGGCGCGCGCGACGAGACCGGCCGCGTGGTCACTCCCGGCTGGCGCGACGCCGGCCTCCCGGTCGCGACGGGCGCCGCGGCGAAGCGCTAGCCGGGGGTCCGCGCGTGGCGATCCGCATCACCAAGGTCTACACGCGCACCGGCGACAAGGGCGAGACGGCCCTCGTCGGCGGACGGCGCGTCCCCAAGGACGATCCGCGGATCGAGAGCTACGGGACGATCGACGAGCTCAACGCCGTGCTCGGCATCGTCCGTGCCTGCAACGACGCCGCGACGCCGTTCACCGCGACCAAGCGGCTCGACCAGATCCTGCGTCAGATCCAGAACGAGCTCTTCGACCTCGGCAGCGAGCTCGCCACGCCGCCCGAGGCGGCCTGGGAGGGCATGATCCGCATCGGCCCCGCGCAGATCGAAGTGCTCGAGCGGACGATCGACGAGTGCCAGGCCGAGCTCGCGCCGCTCAAGTCCTTCATCCTGCCCGGCGGCGGCACGATCGCCGCGTTCCTGCACCAGGCACGCACCGTCTGCCGCCGCGCCGAGCGCGACATCCTGCGGCTCATGAAGCGCGAGCCGGTCGGCGAGGCAGCGCTCGGCTACGTGAACCGTCTCTCCGACCTCCTGTTCGTGCTCGCGCGTTGGATGTCGCACCAGCTCGGCGAGCCTGAATACCTCTGGGAGAAGGGGCTCACGCTGCCCGCCGGCAAACCGCCGAAACGTTCCGCCGAAAGGAAGCCATGAGCGCGCCCCTCCTCTATCTCCGTCAGCTCGAGATCGGGCCGATGCAGAACTACGTGTACCTGGTCGGCGACCCGGAGACGCGCGAGGCGGCGGTCGTCGACGGCGCCTGGGAGATCGACGCGATCATCGACGCCGCCGCGGCCGACGGCTACACGATCACCAAGGCTCTCGTCACGCACTTCCACCCCGATCACCTCGGCGGCCGCTTCATGGGCATGAGCGTGACCGGCGCGACGGAGCTCGTCGGCCGGCTCGGGGTCAAGGCGTACATCCACAAGCGCGAGGCCGGGTACGTCGGGCGCGTCTCCGATCTCTCCGCGTCGGACGTGGTGGCGGTCGACGCGGGGGACACCGTCCAGGTGGGCACGATCCCGCTCACGTTCGTGCACACGCCCGGACACACCCCGGGCTCGCAGTGCTTCCTGGTCGACGGCAACCTCATCTCCGGCGACACGCTCTTCATCGGAAGCTGCGGCCGCACCGACCTCCCCGGCAGCGACCCCGCCCAGCTCTACGAGAGCCTGCACACGCTCCGGAAGCTCCCCGACGACACGGTGCTCTACCCCGGCCACAACTACGCCGACCGGCCGACCTCGACGATCGGCCAGGAGAAGCGCCGCAACCTCTTCATGCGCTTCGACTCGCTTCAAGAGTTTCTGGGCTTCGTCGGCCGCTGAGCGTACGCGGCGGGGCCGGCGGGCAGGCGGGTCCGGGAGGGCGTCGGGGCGCGGCGGCGCGCTTGCGGCAGCGCCGGGACGTCGAGTAAGTTCCGCCGACTTTTCCGTCAGGAGACGCCATCCATGAGCGAGAAACGCGACCTCTACGAGATCGGCCAGATCCCCCCCGTCGGCCACGTCCCGGCCGAGATGTACGCCCAGGTCATCCGCCCCGACCGCTTCGGCGAGCCGACCAAGGCGTTCCGGGTCGAGAAGGTTCCGGTCCCCGAGATCGCGCCCGACGAGGTGCTCGTCTGCGTGATGGCCGCCGGCGTGAACTACAACAACGTCTGGGCCGCCCTCGGCATCCCGATCGACGTGGTGAAAGTGCACGCCAAGAGCGGCGACGCCACCGGCTTCCACATCGGCGGCAGCGACGCGTCGGGCATCGTCTACAAGGTCGGCGCCGACGTAACGCACGTGAAGGTCGGCGACGAGGTCGTCATCCACTGCGGCGTCTGGGACCGCAACGACAAGGTCGTGCGGGCCGGTGTCGATCCGATGTTCGCCTCGAGCTTCCAGATCTGGGGCTACGAGACCAACTGGGGGAGCTTCGCGCAGTTCACCAAGGTGCAGGCGCACCAGTGTCTGCCGAAAGCCACCCACCTCACCTGGGAGGCCGCCGCCGCCTACATGCTGGTCGGCGCGACCGCCTACCGCATGCTGATGGCCTGGCCGCCGCACACGGTGCGCCAGGACGACGTCGTCCTCGTCTGGGGCGGCTCGGGCGGCCTCGGCAGCATGGCGATCCAGATCGCGAAGGCGCAGGGCGGCATTCCGATCGCGGTCGTGTCCGGCGAGGACAAGTTCGCCTTCTGCGAGAAGCTCGGCGCCAAGGGCTGCATCAACCGCAAGAAGTTCGAGCACTGGGGCATGCTGCCGCACTGGAAGGACACCGCCGCCTACGACAAGTGGGCGGCGGGAGCGCGCGCCTTCGGGAAGGCGCTCTGGGACGTGCTCGGCGAGCGCCGGAGCCCGCGCATCGTCTTCGAGCACCCCGGCGAGGACACCGTGCCGACGTCGATCTTCGTCTGCGACACGGGCGGCATGGTCGTCATCTGCGCCGGCACGACCGGCTACAACGCCGTCGTCGACCTCCGGTACCTCTGGATGCGGCAGAAGCGCTTCCAGGGCTCGCACTTCGCGAACGACGATCAGGCGAAGGGCCTGAACGACCTCGTGCTCGCGAGCAAGGTCGATCCGTGCCTCGGCGAGACCTTCACCTTCGACCAGATCCCGCACGCGCATCAGTTGATGTACGAGAACAAGCACCCGGCGGGGAACATGGCATGCCTGGTCGGCGCGCCGAAGCGGGGCACGAAGGATCTCCCGCTGTAGCGAGGTGGTTCGTGGGACTCGGCCTCACGACCACGGCCCGGGGAGCCACCGCGGCACCCTCCGGCAGTACTCGTCGAACGCCGCGCCGAAGGTCGCCCGCAGCACGGGCTCCTCGTAGCGCACCACACGCACGTGAAAGGCCGCCGCGAGACCGAGCGCCCACAGCGCGATGACCCGCGACCCGAAGGCCAGCGCCTCGCCGGCCAGCACCGTGAGGACGCCGACGTACATCGGGTTGCGCACGAGCCGGTAGAGCCCGCGCCGCACCAGCACCGTCGGAGGATCGACGGGAGCGAGCGTGCCGCGCCCGACGCGCGCGAAATCGACCACGCACCAGCCGACCACGATCGCCCCGACGGCGGCGAGGAGCGTCCCGAACGCGCGGCCCGCGAACGGCGCCGCGCCCGCGCCGCCCATCCGCACCAGCAGCCACGGGACGAGGACGGTCGCCGCCCCCGGGAGCGCAACGACCGCGAGCAGGGCGCGCAGGGCGAGCACGGCGCCCCAACGCATCACCCTCTCCCGCGGCGTGCAAGAGCCGGCGGGGGCGCATGCCTCGGGAAGACACGCGACGCCCTGCCGAGGAGTTGCTGGAGCGTGAGCGATCCTCCGCGCCGGAGACCCACCCTGGCGCCGGGCGCGGCGAGGCCGGGATCCGCTGACGGCCTCGCCTATTCGTCCTCGGCCGGGTCCGGCCCGTTCGGGTCGGAGTCGACGGGCCAGTTCGGCCGGAGCTGGCGGAGGCGCATCGCCATCGCGGCGACGCGCGCCGCGTGCGCGGGATCGTCCGCGACGTTGCCGAGCTCGTACGGATCGGCGGCGAGGTCGTAGAGCTCGCGCTCGAAGGCCGTCGCCGGATCGCCCGGCGCGACCGGGATCTCGGTGTACTTCCACTGCGCCTCGCGAACGAGCGCCCACGGGTGGCTCCCCGGCCACGCCTCGGCGAGGAAGTCGGCGCGCCACGTGCCCGCGGGCTGCGTGCCGTCGAGGATCCGCACGAGGCTCACGCCGTCCTCCGCGATCGGCACTCCGACGCCGGCGAGCTCCGCGAAAGTCGGTGCGAGATCGATGTTGAGGGCGAAGCGGGTCTCGACCCGTGCGAGCGGCGCGAGCTTCGGGTAGCGCACCAGCATCGGGGCGCGGATCGACTCCTCGTAGGGCTGGTTTTTGCCGCGCAGCCGGTGCTCACCCCAGAGCCACCCGTTGTCGGCG
>WBZR01002244.1_pt2 | contig 14263 bp, 11 predicted proteins | sample 5204231 | NCBI WGS metagenome assembly WBZR01 (sample SAMN12412403, study PRJNA552823) | activated sludge metagenome | isolation source: activated sludge from anammox sidestream of wastewater treatment plant... | place: USA: Virginia | collected 2017-08 | reverse complement strand
CTGGAAGCCGGCGTACCAGCGCGTGAACTCGACCGCCGGCGCGACGAGCCCGACGCGCAGGAGCGCGGTCGCCATGATCGCGCCGTCGCGGATCCAGGCGCGGGTGTAGCGGCGCGGCCCGGGCTGCAGCGCGGGCCCGGAGCGCTCGATCAGCACGTGTGCGATGCAGCTCCGCATCGTGTCGACGTAGCGCCGCCAGCGCGGCGCGACCGCGACGGTGACGCCGCCGAGCGTGGCGTCCCAGAGCGCGGCGGCGCGCGCGAAGGCGTCGGGGCCGGACGTGGTGACCGGCGGAACGCCGGCCGCGGGATCGCTCGTCCCGAAGGGGACCGCCAGGTACACGTCGCGGGTCGCGCCCGGACCGAGCGCGAGATCGAAGCGGAGCGCGCCCGAGGCGTAGCCGAAGGCGTCGTCGACGGCGGAGCGCGGCGGCACGTCACCGGCGCGGAGCGCGTCGACGACGTTTCCCTGATCGAAGGTCGCGGCGCCGAAGGCGGCGGTGTCCGAGAGCGGCACGACGACGCGGGCGTCGTCGATCCACGCGCCGTCGATTCCGCCCGCGAGCCGCGCAACCGGGCGGACGCCGCCGAGCGCGCCGAAGGCCTGCCACGGCGGCGTCACCTGGAACGGCCGGAGCGCCGCGAAGAGGCGCGCGCGCCGCGCGACCGGCCCGGCGTTCTCGACGCGATAGCGCAGGAAGAGGGTGGGGCGGCCGTCCGAGCGGAGCGCGCAGGCGGTGGTGCGGAGCGTGAGGTCGTCGGCGCGCCAGACCGACGACGGCAGCGGCAGGGAGCCGTCCTCGAGCTCCTGCGTGACGGCCGCGTCGGCCCAGGTGACGAGCCGGTCGTCGACGAAGAGGAACGGTTCGATGGAGCAGGTGCCGCGATCGAGTTCGACCAGGCCTTCCTCGTTCATGAGCGCGCAGGTCGTGCCGTCGGGCACGCCGACCGGCGTCCAGTAGGACTGCTCGCGGGCGAGCCAGCGGGGGTAATCGCCGCGCGCCGCCTCGGCCGCGACGCCCTGGAAGAAGGTCTGCGGCGAGCGCGAGAGCTCGAAGGGGCGGACGGCGATCGCGGCGATGCCGAAGCCGGCGCCGCCCACGCTCTCCGTGAGCTCGAGGCGGAGATATCGCGCCGCCGTCTTCGGCATGTAGACCCAGCTACGCGGGGCGTCGGCGTGCGTCGTGGCGTGCAGCGTCGTCCAGGCGACGCCGTCGGCCGAGGTCGCGACCGTGAACGCGCGCGCGCGGCCGTCGGGCTCCCAGTCGATGGTGAGGCCGCCGTACTCGCGCTCGGCGCCGAAATCGGCCTCGATCCGTTGCGGGGCGCTGGTGCGCGCGCTCCGCCAGCTCGCGAGCGGGGAGCGGTCGAAGATACCGTCGGCGGAATGGCCGGGGAGGGCGCTCGACGCCCGCACGAGCGGGCGCGCGCGGACCGTCAGATCCTCGAGGCGGAGGTCGGCGATCCAGAGGCTGCCGCGCCCGCCGGGGCCGGCCGCGAGCGCGAGCTCGATCGCGCCGAGGTCGGCGAGCGTGCCGCCGCCGGCCGGGCCCCAGGCGAACTCGACCTGGCGGCTGCGGATCCGGATCGGCGTCCACGCTTCGGGGAGCGCGAAGGCGTCCTCCTTGTACCACCAGACGTTCCGCCCGCTCGGGTCGGCGAGCTTGAGCTCGAGCCGGTTCGCCGGCCCGCGGCCGCGCACCCGGAACGCGAGCGCCCACGTCTCCGGCATCGCCACCGTGACCGGCTTCCGCGCCACCACGAAGCCGCCGCCGCCGCCGAAGTCGAAGTCGCAGCGCATCGCGGTCCCGCCGTCGGGCCCGGCGTCGCGCGCGAGGTCGAGCCTGGCGAGGCCCGAGGCGACCGGCAGCCAGGTCGAAACGTCGGTGAAGTCGTCGAGGATCACGGTCGTGGGGAGCGCGCGGCCCGGCACGACCATAGGGAAGGCCGCGCGCGATGACAACGCCGGCCGCACCGGGGCGAGCGCTCGGTCGCGGTTCCGGCGGGCTTCCGGTATGGACCGACCTCATGATCGACGGACACACGGCGAACCAGGCCCGCCTCACCCGCGCCACCTGGCGCCGCCTCGTCCAGACCGTCCAGGCCTTCGCCCGCTCCGAGGTGCGCGCCTACGCATTCGGGTGGCTCGCGACGCTCTTCACGCTGCTCTTCGTGATCAGCGGCCTGAACGTGGTCAACAGCTACGTCGGCCGCGACTTCATGACGGCGATCGAGCGGCGCGATCAGGCCGGCGTCGCCTCCTGGGCCGTACTCTACGTCGGGGTGTTCGCTGCCTCGACGGTCGCGGCCGTGATCCTGCGCTTCGCGGAGGAGCGCTCCGGGCTCCTCTGGCGCGCCTGGCTCACCCGTCGCATCGTCGACTTCTACCTGAACGACCGCACCTATCTCCGGCTCAGCGAGGCGGGGACGCTCAGCAACCCCGACCAGCGCATCACCGAGGACGTCCGCACCTTCGTCCAGATGACGTTGTCACTGTTCTTGATGTTCCTGAACGGCGCCCTCACCGTGCTCGCGTTCTCGGGCGTGCTGTGGTCGATCAGCCGGCCGCTCTTCGTGATCGGGCTCCTCTACGCCGCCGCCGGCTCGCTGCTGACGTTCTGGCTCGGGCGGCCGCTGATCGCGCTCAACTACCAGCAGGCGGACCGCGAGGCGGACTTCCGGACGACGCTCATCGAGGTGCGCGAGAACGCCGAGTGCGTGGCGCTGCACCGTCGCGAACGGCAGCTCGCGCAGCGGTTGCACGACCGCCTGGATGCGCTGGTGCGCAACATGCGGAGCATCATCGGCGTGAACCGCAACCTTGGCTTCTTCACGACCGGGTACAACTACATGATCCAGATCATCCCGGCGCTCGTCGTCGCGCCGCTCTTCATCCGCGGCGAGGCCGAGTTCGGCGTCATCACGCAATCGGCGATGGCGTTCTCGCAGCTGCTCGGCGCCTTCTCGCTGGTGGTGACGCAGTTCCAGGTGATCTCGTCGTACGGCGCCGTGCTGGCGCGGCTGAGCGCGCTCGGCGCGGCGGTCGAGGCTCCCGGTCCCGTCTCCGGCATCGAGACCGCGATCGACGAGGATCGGGTGGCCTACGAGAGCCTGACGCTCATGGGTCCCGCCGCCGAGGAGCTGGTGCGCGATCTCTCCTTCACGATCGCGCAGGGGGCGCGCATCCTCGTCTGCAGCAAGGATCCGGAGCTGCGCGGCGCGCTCGTGCGTGCGACCGCGGGCGTGTGGGACCACGGCCGCGGGCGGGTGAGGCGTCCGGAGCTCGAGGAGATCGTGTTCCTGCCCGAGCGGCCCTACCTCCCCCCCGGCACGCTCCGCGAGATGATGGGCGCGGGCGACGGCAGCGTGCCGGTCGACGAGGAGATCCGGAGCGCGCTCGGGGTGCTGGGGGAGCGCGGGCTCTTCGAGCGCACCGTCGAGGCTCAGACCGAGCAGGACTGGGAGCGCGTGCTGACGCTCCACGAGCAACAGATGCTGTCGGTCGCGCGCGTGCTCGTGTCGCACCCGAAGTTCGCCTTCGTCGACGACCTCGGCCGCATCGTCGGCGCCGAGCGGCTGCCTGCCGTGCTGAATGCGTTCATCGAGCGCGGCATCACCTGCATCGCGCTCGGCGCGATGGACGAGCCGCGCGGCGACTACGACGCCGTCCTCGAGCTCGCCGACGGCGGTGCGTGGCGGGTCGAGTCGGTGCGGTTCGACGACGAGGCGCCGCTCGCTGGCGGCGGCTCCACGCCCGGAGGTGCAGCGTGAACGACCCGGCCTTCCCCCATCGTCTGACCAGTCCGGCGGGGCTGGTCGTGCAGGTCAACGCCAACGGGTCGATCCGGCGGATCGATCACGGCGACGTCGTGGTGAACCTGTTTCCCGGGAGCGAGATGGAGGGCGGGCCGGCGAACGTGTGGCTCCGCCGGCGCGGCGACGGGATCGCGGCGACGCCGCTCCTCGGTCCGCGGAGCCCGGGCGCGGTCGAGGTCGGCGCCGACCGTCTGGAGGTGCGCGGTGTCTGGGACGCGATCGACTTCGCGCTGACGCTCGTGCTGGCGGCGTCGGCGCCCGCGTGGTTCTGGCACCTGCGGCTCGTGAACCGCGGCGCGACGCCGGTCACGGTCGATGCCGTGCACGCGCAGGATCTCGCCCTCGCGCCCTACGGTGCGATCCGCATGAACGAGTACTACGTGAGCCAGTACGTCGACTACACGCCGCTCGTGGATCCGGCGCGAGGCTTCGTCCTCGCCGTGCGCCAGAACCTGCCGGTGGGCGGACGGCACCCGTGGGCGCTCGTCGGCGCGCTCGGGCACGCGGTCGGCTTCGCGACCGACGCGCTCCAGCTCCACGGGCTCGCGACCCGCGCCGGCGCGACCGCCGAGGCGCTCGCCGCCCCGACGCTGCCGGTGCGGCGCCGGCAGCACGAGCACTCGCTCGCGGCGGTCCAGGAGCGGGCGTGTACGCTGGCGCCGGGCGCCGCGGCGACGCGCGGCTTCTTCGTCTGGCTCGACCCCGACCATGCGGCGGTCACCTCGGAGGCCGACCTCGCGACGGTCGGGCGTGTGCTCGCGCTGCCCGAAGCCGCGCCGCCCGTCGTGCCGGGCGCGGGGGTGGCGGGCCCTGCTGGCCGGGGCGCGGACGCGGCGCCGGGCGCCGGCTCGGGAACGGCGGCGGCGCCGGCGGTCGGATCCCTCTTCACGGCCGCGCCGCTCCTCGCCTGCGAAGACCTCGATGACGCCGCGCTCGCGGCGGCGTTCGGCGCGGAGCGCCGCCACCCCGAGACCGGCGACGACGGGCGGCTGCTCTCCTTCTTCGCGGAGTCGCAGGCGCACGTCGTCCTGCAGGCGAAGGAGCGGCGCGTGCTCCGGCCTCACGGCACGATCCTCCGCACCGGCGACGCGCTCGTGCCCGACGAGCACGCGCTCACTTCCACGGTCTGGATGGACGGCGTCTTCCACTCGCTCGTGACCCAAGGCCACGTGAACATCAACCGCGTCCTCTCGACGACACGCTCGTACCTCGGCCTCTTCCGCGCCCACGGGCTCCGCGCTTTCGTCGACGTGGACGGGGAGTGGCGGCTTCTCGGCGTACCGTCGGCCTTCGCGATGACGCCGGGCGGGGCGCGCTGGATCTACCGCTTCGCGGGCGGCTGCGTCGCGGTCGCGAGCCGTGCCGCGACCGCCCGCCACGAGCTCGGTCTCGCACTCGACGTTCTCGACGGTCCGCGGCGCCGCTTCCTGCTCGCGTGGCACGTCGCCTTCGGCGGCGACGACGGGGCCGATCCCGCGACGGTGCGCTGGGAGCGCGATGCGGCCGGCATCGTGCTCCGCACCGATCCGGGGGCGGAGTCGGGCCGGCGCTTTCCGGACGGGTTCGCGCGCCTCGATCCGGTCGGCGACGCCGCGCTCGCGCGCGTCGCCGGCGACGAGGCCCTCTTCGCCGACGGCCGCTCGCGGCGTGCGCCGTACGTGGTGGTGGAGACGGCGCCGGCGGCGCGCGCGGCCTTCCGGGTCACGGCCGCGCTCACGACGGCGACGCCCGCGCCCGCCGCCGACGGGGCCGGGGACGCGGCGGCGGAGACCGCCTTCTGGGAGGCGGCCGCCGGCGCGGTCGCGCTGCACGCGCCCGCGGCCGCGCCCGAGGCGGCGCGGGTGGCCGAGATCCTCCGCTGGTACGCGCACGACGCCCTCGTCCACTACCTGGCGCCGCGCGGGCTCGAGCAGTACTCGGGTGGCGGCTGGGGGACGCGCGACGTCTGCCAGGGGCCCGTCGAGTACCTGCTCGCGCTCGGCCGGTTCGCCCCGGTGCGCGACCTCCTGTTGCGGGTCTTCGCCGCGCAGAACCCCGACGGCGATTGGCCGCAGTGGTTCATGTTCTTCCCGCGCGATCGCGGGATCCGTCCGAACGACTCGCACGGCGACATCGTCTTCTGGCCGCTCCTCGCGCTCGCCCAGTACGTGCTCGCCTCCGACGACGTGGACTTCCTGCGGGTCGGGGCGCCGTTCTTCCATCCCGACGGCGACGCGGCGGCCGAGCACGTGATGATCGGAGCGCACGTGGGGCGCGCGCTCGCGGTGATCGAGGCGCGCCAGATCCCGACCACCTCGCTCGTCGCCTACGGCCATGGCGACTGGAACGACTCGCTCCAGCCCGCCGACCCCGCCATGCGCGAGCGCCTCTGCAGCGCCTGGACGGTGACCCTGCAGGTGCAGACGGCGCACGCGCTCGCGCGGGCGCTCCATCGCGCCGGTTGGGACGCGCTCGCGGCCAAGTGCGAGGGCCTTGCCGAGCGCACGCGCGAGGACTTCCAGCGCCTCCTCCTCCCGGGTGGGACGCTCGCCGGCTTCGCGTACTTCCACCCCGACCGCCCGATCCAGTACCTGCTGCATCCGAGCGACGACGCGACCGGCATCCACTACCGGCTCCTGCCGATGATCCACGCCATCATCAACGGCATGCTGACGCCGGCGCAGGCGCGGACGCACGTCGCCCTCATGCGCGCGCACCTCGTGGCGCCGGACGGAGCCCGGCTCTTCGACCGGCCGCCTCGCTACGCCGGAGGCGAGCAACGCCTCTTCCAGCGCGCCGAGACCAGCACGTTCTTCGGGCGCGAGATCGGCATCATGTACACCCACGCCCACCTCCGCTACGCCGAGGCGATGGCGACGCTCGGCGAGGCCGACGCCTTCTGGCGCGCGCTCCGCCAGGCGATCCCGATCGGCCTCCGCGACGTGGTACCGAACGCGCGTCCGCGCCAGGCCAACACCTACGCGTCGAGCTCGGATGCGGTCGTCGCCGACCGCTACGAGGCGCAGGCGCGCTACGCCGACGTCTGCGCCGGGACGGTGCCGGTCGAGGGCGGCTGGCGCACCTACTCGAGCGGCGCGGGGATCGCGTTCCGGCTGATCCACGAGCGGCTCTTCGGCCTCCGCCGCGAGCGCTCGACCCTCGCACTCGATCCCGTGCTGTCGCCGGCCCTCGACGGGCTCGTGCTCGACGTCACGCTCGCCGAGCGTCCGGTGCGTGTCCGCTACGTCGTGGGCGCGCGCGGGGCTGGCGTCGTCGACGTGGCGCTGAACGGCGCCGCGCTGGCGTTCGAGCGCGAGCCGAACCCGTATCGGCCGGGCGCCGCGCTGGTCGCGATGGCGGCGCTCGCGGCGGCGCTCCGCCCGGACGACAACGAACTCGTGATTCGCCTCGGATGATCGATGTCCTCGGCCGTTGACGGCATCAGCGCGATCTTGCGATAGTAAGACTTACTGGAGTCTTACCATGAAGGGAGACCGCCATGCGCATCACGTCGAAGGGGCAGGTGACGATTCCTGTCGAGATCCGCGAGCGGCTCGGATTGCTGCCGGACTGCGAAGTGGAGTTCGTGGTCGAGGGCAAAGCGGTTCGCATCAGAAGAGCACGGAGACGCCAGAAGCGGAACCGGGGGCGCAGCATCGTGGAGCACCTCAAGGGCAAGGCCACCGGGTCGCTGACGACCGAGCAGATCATGGCGTTGACGCGCAGCGAGTCGCGCTAGTCGCGCTGCGCCGTGACTGAGCGGGATCGCCCCGCGTCTGATGCCGACCCTGATCGACAGCAACGTGCTTCTCGACGTCCTGACGGAGGATCCGCGCTGGTGGGCGTGGTCGGCGAAAGCGCTGGAGACGCAAGCCGATCGGGACGTCTTGGCGATCAACCCGATCATCTACGCGGAGGTGTCGATCGGGTTCTCGCGGATCGAGGAGGTCGATGCTTGCCTGCCGGTGTCGACGTTCCACCGGCTGGCGCTGCCGTGGAATGCCGCGTTCCTGGCGGGAAAGTGCTTCGTCATGTACCGCAAGCGGGGCGGTGTCCGGTCGTCGCCGTTGCCTGATTTCTACATCGGCGCGCACGCCAGCATCACGGGCATGACGCTCCTCACACGAGACGCCGCGCGCTACCGGGCGTATTTCCCAAAACTACGCCTCGTTGCCCCATGAGGCTCGCGTCCGGGGGGCCGCGCCGGGCGGTAGTGGGCCTCGGATGAGCTGGCTCTTCGCGCTGGACGCGACCCATCCGGCCGCGCACGCGACGCTCGACTTCGTGAAGGATCTGGTGACGGTTCGCAGCGTAGGTCGAGCACGCAAGCGCAAGCGCCGTCCCGGAACGAGGCTCGTCCCGGTCGATTGGGCTCGGCCCTGAACTCGGGCATGGTGTGCACGGAGACCCGTGAACCCGCTCGACCCGGATACGCTCGACCCGCTCGTGCTGGCCCTCCGCTTCGGGGCGGCGCTCGGGCTCGGGGTGCTGCTCGGGCTCGAGCGCGAGCGCAGCAAGACGCCCGCGGGGTTCGCGGGCGTCCGCACGTTCGGCCTCTTCGCGGTGACGGGCGCGGTTGCGGCCTTCCTCGACGCGGCGCTCGACCGGCCGTGGCTCGCCCTCGGGCTCTTCGCCGCGGTGGCGGCGCTCGTCGTCGTCTCCTACGCGGTGAGCGCCCGGCGCGGCGAGCTCGGCATCACGACGGAGGTCTCGGCGCTCCTCGCGTTCCTCATGGGCTATCTCTGCGTTGCCGGCCACCCGATGCTCGCGGCCGGGCTCGCCGTCGCCAGCGGAGGCGTGCTCGCGCTCAAGGAGTGGCTGCATCGCCTCGCGGGGCGGATCGAGCCCGCGGACGTCGAGGCGACGCTCAAGTTCGCGATCGTCAGCATCATCGTCCTGCCGCTCGTGCCGAACGAGAGCTTCGGCCCGGCGCCGCTCGACGTCGTCAATCCCTACAAGATCTGGCTCATGGTGGTGCTGATCTCGGGCTTGAACTTCGCGAGCTACGTACTGGTGAAGACCGTCGGCGCCGAGCACGGGATCGGCCTCACGGGGCTCCTCGGCGGGCTCGTGTCGAGCACGGCGGTCACGCTCGGCTTCGCGCAGCGGAGCCGGGAGGCGCCGGCGCAGGCCGCGGCCCTCGGGCTCGGCATCCTGGTCGCGTGGACGGTGATGTTCGCGCGCGTGGTGGTGCTGGTCGGCGCCGTCGCTCCCGGGCTCGCGCCGCGCGTCGCGGCCGCGATGGCGGCGCTCGGGCTCCCGTGTCTCGCGATCTCGTGGCTGCTCTGGCGGCGCCGGCGCGCGAAGGAGACGGCGTCGGTGCGTGCGGGTGCGAACCCCTTCGAGCTCGGGCAGGCGATCCGCTTCGGGGTGATCTTCGGGGCGATCACCTTCGTTGCCAAGGCGGCGCAGGTATACCTCGGGGACGCCGGCCTCTACCTCGCCGGGGCGATCGCGGGCCTCACCGACGTCGATGCCATCGCGCTCTCGATGGCGCAGCTCGCCGTCGCGATGCCGGCGAGCGCCGAGGCCGCGGTACGTACGATCGTGATCGCGGTCGCGTCGAACACGCTCGTCAAAGCCGGCATAGCGGTGTTCCTCGGCGCGCCGGGGCTGCGGCGCGTGGTGCTCGCAGCGACCGGAGTGATCCTGGTGGCCGCGCTCGCGACGACGCTCGTGCCGTAGCTCGGAGCCGCGGGTTCCCCGCCCGAAGACGTCGTGCCCGACGCCGCCCCGGTCGAGATCACGTGGACGGTCGAAGCGGATGCGTCCAGCGCAGATCGGCGAAGCGAGCGAAGTCCGCGTCGCAGGTGGCGAGCGTACACCCGTGCTCGATCGCGAGCGCGGCCAGGTAGGCATCGGCGACGAGCTTTCCCCGTGCGGTCGCTCCCTCGACGAGCCGCGCGAACACCGTCCAGGTCCCCGATCCCGGCGTCAGCAGCCGGCAGCCGCGGCGGCGGCGCAGGCGATCGACGAACGCCAGCGCGCGGCCCGGCTCGGTGGTCGGGCGCCAGATGCGAGGATGGGTGACGATGCGCACGAACCCGGCACAGACGAGATCGGAGAGACCGAAAGGCTCCGGACCGGTCGCGATCCGCGTGAGCCACTCGGCGTAGCGCCGATGATCGGGCGACTCGACGCGGTGGGCGTACACCAGCACGTTGACGTCAGGCGTCAGCACCGGGCTTGCGCGGACCGTGTCCGGCGTCGTCCTCGTCGAGCGCCGCGGCCATCTCGGCGGGTGTCGGCGCGTAACCGCCAGGATCACCGCAGGTGACGAGCTCGAACGGCTCTTCGCCGCCGGCCGGCTGCCGCGCCAGGTACGTGCTGACGGCGTCGCGCACCAGCTGGCTCAGCGTCTGACCGCGGCGGGCGGCGCGACGCTTGGCGCGCTCCAGGAGCGGCGCGTCGAGATCCACCGTCGTGCGCATGGCGGGAGCCTAGCCGATGGATGCATCGTGATGCAATCCGGTGATGCTCGTACATCAGGTGAGAGGGGCTGCGACGGGACGCTCCTCGGGGAAGGCGCCGTGAGCTCCTTCCCGAGCGCGTCCGTGCGGGACGTCGCCGTCGGAGGGCGTGGCATTCAGCTGGAAGATGGCGCGGGGGTCGATCGCTTTCCGCCAGAGCAGTCCCTGGAACCCGTTCCGGGCGGCTCCGCGGGCGCGCTCAGGTGCGCCCGGCTGTGCCGAGGAGCGCGCCCATGTGGCGGGCGATCATCAACTCCTCGTTCGTGGGGATCATCCAAGCCGAGACGCGGCTCGCCGCGGTGGAGATGCGCGTCGCGTGCTTCGCGTTGGCCTCGGGATCGATCGTCAGGCCGAGCCAGCTCGACGCCTCGCAGATGCGGCCGCGGATCTCGGCGGAGCGCTCGCCGATCCCGGCCGTGAAGACGAGGGCGTCCACGCCCCCCAGGACCGCCGCGAGCGCGCCGATCTGCTTCGCCGCCTGGTAGACGAAGTAGTCGATCGCGAGCCGCGCCGCGGGAGCGGGGTTGCCGAGGAGCGCGCGCATGTCGTTGCTGATGCCCGAGATGCCGAGGAGGCCCGACTGCCTGTAGAGCATCGCCTCGACGTCGGCCGCGGAGAGCCCCATCGTCTGGAAGAGATGGAGGATCACGCCCGGGTCGAGCGACCCCGGGCGCGTGCCCATGCAGAGCCCGTCGAGAGCCGTGAATCCGAGCGTGCTGTCCACGCTCTTCCGGGCGCGGAGCGCGCAGAGGCTCGCGCCGCTTCCGAGGTGCGCGACGATCACGCGCCCGTCGGCGACCGCCGGCGCCACCTCGGGCAGGACCGAGGCGATGTACTCGTAGGAGAGGCCGTGGAAGCCGTAGCGCTGGACACCGCGGTCGCGGACGGCCTGCGGGAGCGGCACCAGGTCCGCGACCGCTGCGTGCCCGCGGTGGAAGCTCGTGTCGAAGCAGGCCACCTGCGGCACGCCCGGCAGGAGCGCGCTCACCGCGTCGATGGCGGCGAGATTGTGGGGCTGGTGGAGCGGCGCCAGCGGCACGAGCTTCCGGAGATCTTCCAGGACCTCGGCCGTGACGACGCACGGCCGCGCGTACGCGGGGCCGCCGTGCACGACGCGGTGGCCGACGCCGAGCACGCGGGCGCCGCCGTAGCGGCCGCGGAGCCACCCGGCGAGGCGATCGAGCGCGCCGCGCGCGTCCCGCACGGAGGCGTCGAGCGCGTCGTCGGCGAGGGTCGTGCCGGCCTCGTTCTTGGCGGTGAGTCGCGGTGACGTGCCGATGCCGTCGATGCCGCCGCGCGCCTCGAGCCCCCAGGTGGCGCCGCTCGGGCGGCGGTAGGCGCAAAACTTGAGGCTCGAGGAGCCGGCGTTCAAGACGAGCGCGTAGTCGTCCATGGTCGATCCCGCTCAGCCCGGTGGTCGCCGCCGGGCGTGCGCCGCCGCGACGGCGACGGCGGGCCCCGTTTCCTTCAAGAGCAGCGTGAGCACGATCGCGAGTCCGACCCCGTAGAGGAGCGGCTCGAAGGCGGCCTGATACGTCGGGAGGCCGGCACCGCCGGTGTCGCCGCCTGTGAGCAGCCTGCCCGCGAAGACGGGGCCGAGGAGGGCGGTGACGGTGAAGTTCAGGAAGCCGATGACCCCCGTCGTCGTGCCGCTCACGTGCGGGGGATTCGCCTCCTTGATGACGGTGTAGGGCAGCATGGCCGCGCCCGAGACCACGCCGGTGACGAGACCGAGCATGTAGGGCGGGAGGACCTCGCGCGGCCCGAAGAGGATCCAGGCGAGGCATCCGAAGAGCGCGAGCGCGGCGCCCAGGATCACGGGCTTGCGCCGGCCGAGGCGGTCGGAGGCGAGCCCGAGGAGCGGGCAGCCGATGATCCACCCGAGGGGTACCGTCGACGAGCGCAGCACCGCGTTCGGGTAGTCGAAGCCGTGCGCGTCCTGCAGATAGCGAACGCCCCAGACCATGTCGAAGATCGTGGTCGGGACGAAGAGCAGCCCGGCGATCGCGCCGCAGAGGAGCGATTGTGGGTTGCGGAAGACGAGCGCGAGCGCGCCGAGCGCCTTCCGGAGCCACGCCGGATCCCGGCGGCGGTGCTGCGCGGGCAGCATGAAGGGGAGGAGCGCCGCCACCGCGACGGCGGCGATCCCCAGCCCGAGCCAAACGACGCTCCAGGCGACGCCGGCGGCGATCAGCGGTCCGACCACGAACTGCCCGGCGGAGCCGCCGGCCATCCCGAACATCTGGGTCGCGCCGATCAGCGTCGCGGCGCGGTTCGCGGGGAAGTACGTGACGGCGATGTAGGCGGCCCCGACCATGGCGAAGGCGCCGCCCGCGCCCTGGAGGAACCGTCCGGCACCGCCGATCGCTGCATGGCCGGAGGCGAAGAAGATCGCGCCCACGCCCATCACCGCCGCGCCGATCGGCACCACCCGGCGCGGCCCGAGCTGGTCCATCGCCACTCCGGCAACGAGGTGGAAGGGCGCATAACCCCAGTAGAAGAGCCCGACCAGCGAGGCGACGCCGGCGGCGGCGATCCCGAAGCCGTCGGCGAGCTCGGGCATCATGACCGCCGGGGTCGATCGCAGCACGTACTGGAGAAAGTAGTACACGGCCGTGACGAGCCAGGCGGCCACGATGGCCGCCGTCGCCTGCGCGCGGGAGTGGGGCATCGTCAGCCGAGCACGACGGGGACGGCGCCGCTCGGCGCGTCGGGGAACGTCAGCTCGCACTCGAGGGCGGGCGTTGGATCGAGTGAAGCCTTGGACATGCTTACCCCCATAGGTTGTTTGGGCGTCCCATGATGACCCGGAGCCGGGTGGCCGCTCAGCCCCCGCGCAGCAGCGCCCGCTTCGCGGTCGCGAGCTCCCGTCGCTTCTCGTCGCTCACCTTGGGGTATTGCAGGTCGAGCGACCCGAGGGCGTCGATCACCGCCGCGGCCACCACGACGCGGGTGAACCACTTGTTGTCGGCGGGGACGACGTACCAGGGCGCTTCGGGCGTCGCGGTGCGGCGGATCGCGTCCTCGTAGGCGCGCATGTACTGCTTCCAGTAGCCGCGCTCCTTGGCGTCGGTGGGCGAGAACTTCCAATTCTTCTCGGGATTCTCGATGCGCTCGAGGAAACGCTTCTTCTGCTCGTCGCGCGAGACGTGCAGGAAGAACTTGCGGATGATCGTTCCGTTGCGGGCGAGGTAGCGCTCGAAGGCGACGATGTCCTCGGCGCGCTGCTTCCAGATCTTCTTGGTGACGAGCGGCGCGGGGATCTTCTGGTGCGCGAGCAGCTCCGGGTGGACGCGGACGATGAGCATCTCTTCGTAGTAGCTGCGGTTGAAGATGCCGATGCGGCCCCGTTCCGGCAGGTCCTTGAGGCAGCGCCACAGGAAATCGTGGTCGAGCTCCTCGTTGCTCGGCGCCTTGAACGAATAGACCTGGCAACCCTGCGGGTTCACCCCCGACATGACGTGCTTGATGGCGCCGTCCTTGCCGGCAGCGTCCATGGCCTGGAAGATCAGCAGCACTGCCCAACGGTCCTGGGCGTAGAGCCGGTCTTGCAGCGCGGCGAGCGTGTCGATGCCGATCTGCAGCGCCTCCTTGGCGCGGGGCTTGTCTTCCGATGTGAGGTCGAGGGTGTCGCCGGGATCGACGTCGTCGAGGTGAAACCTCTTGCCGTCGCTGACGCGGAAGGGTTTGGCGAGCTCGTGGGCGCGTTTCAGGAGGTGCTCGAGGGGGAGGTCCATCGTGGCGTCCTCGCGCCTCAACGCCAGCGCGCGACCATGCGGGCGCGACGCACGACCGCGAAGCGGGCGACGACCGAGTCGCGCCGATCGGAGGGCGCGATGCTGGTGAGATCGTTCACCCCGCCGTAGCGGGCGTTGCCGCCGACGAGCGCGCGGAGCTTGCCGCCCTTCAGCACCTGATAACCGTCGAGGTGCGTCCACTGCGGCTGCGTGCCCCAGCCGGCGTCGCGTCCGAAGCGGGTGTAGAGGTCGGGCGGCGGAC
>WBZR01003442.1_pt1 | contig 14279 bp, 11 predicted proteins | sample 5204231 | NCBI WGS metagenome assembly WBZR01 (sample SAMN12412403, study PRJNA552823) | activated sludge metagenome | isolation source: activated sludge from anammox sidestream of wastewater treatment plant... | place: USA: Virginia | collected 2017-08 | reverse complement strand
AGGCAAGCTCGAGCGCCTTGACCGAGCCCGCCATTTCGAGGGCGAAATCGACGCCGCCGCCCGTCGCCTCGCGAATTTTCTCGGCGGCCCCCTCCCGCGCTTCGACGTCATCGGTCGCGCCGAGCTGTCTCGCAAGCCCGAGCTTCGTTGGCGACAGATCGACGGCGATAATTCGTTCCGCTCCCGCGGCGACGGCCCCGAGCAGGGCGGCAAGCCCCACTCCGCCGAGTCCGATCACGGCGACGCTCGATCCGGCGGTCACGCCCGCCGTGTTCACCACCGCGCCCACCCCGGTCAGCACGGCGCAGCCGAACAGAGCCGCCTCATCGAGCGGGATGGTTTTGTCGATCTTGATGAGCGAGCGCCGGGACACGGTCGCGTACTCGGCGAAGGCGGACACGCCCAGATGGTGATGCAGCGGAGCTCCGCGCCGGCTGAGCCGTCGTTCACCCGAGAGCAGCGTACCGGCGCCGTTGGCGAGGGCAGCCGGCTCGCACAAGGCCGGACGCCCCGTGGCGCAGGGCTGGCAATGGCCGCAGCTCGGCACGAATACGAGCACGACATGGTCGCCCTTCTTCAGGTCACCCACTTGCGGACCGAGCTCCTCGACCACGCCGGCCGCTTCATGGCCGAGCGCCATCGGTGTTGGGCGCGGCCGATTGCCGTCGATGACGGAAAGGTCGGAATGGCAGAGTCCGGCAGCGGTGATCTTGACCAGAACCTCGCCGGGTCCCGGCGGCGCAAGATCGACCTCGTCAATGGTGAGCGGCTTTGATTGCGCATAGGGCGGCGCGCGACCCATCTCGTCAAGAATTGCTGCGCGGATTTTCATGGCGCTCACCTCTCGCTCATTAGCGGACGGACCATAGAGCGCCTGCGCCGTTCGCGCCAGCGCATGATCCGGAATGCCGCTTTCGGAAAAGGTCATGCGCGCGTCAGGCCCTTCCGCGCCGGCCCGTCCGGATTGAGTCGGACGGCCTGCCTCAGCATGTGAACGACCGGCGCGCGCACGTTCGGCAGCAACGTCGATGCGGAATGATTCATCGCTGCTCTTGCCCTGGATCAATTGACGGCCATGATGAACAAGATACCTTCATCCAAATTGTGCGGCCAAGGCCGCCTTCTCAGCTCGCAGCGCGGGGCCTTCTCACATGACCCATGCCAATCCACTGCTTAACAAGCCCGCGCGTCCCGTTCCGAACACCATCGCCGTGATCGGGGCCGGGACGATCGGCCCCGATATCGGCTACTATCTCAAGAGCGCGCTGCCCCGCCTCAAGCTTCGCCTTGTCGATGTCGCCCAAGCCCCGCTCGATCGCGCGCTCAAGCGCTTCGACGATTACGCGCGCAAGGCGGTCGCGCGCGGAAAGATGAGCGAGACGCAAGCAAAGCTTGTATTGGCGAATGTCGAGCCGACCACCGACTATGACGCAATCGGCGACGCCGAATGGGTGATCGAAGCCGCAACCGAAGACCTGGCGCTCAAGCGGCGGATCTTCCAACGAGTCGAATCGATCGTCCGCGATGACGCCCTGATCACGTCGAATACGAGCTCGCTCCCCGCGGCTCGCATTTTTTCGGAGCTGCGTGAAAAGCGCCGCGCGACGGTCACGCATTTTTTCGCTCCCGCCTGGCGCAACCCGATTGTCGAGGTCATCCGCTGGCCGCACGCCGATCCGGCCGTGCTGGACGACCTCGCCTGGCTCTTTTGCATCACCGGCAAGGTCCCGCTCTTCACCGAGGACGTCCCCTGCTTCATGCTCGATCGCATTTTCGACAATTGGTGCAATGAAGCCGCCTATCTTCTGGACCGCGCCACGGCCGCCGAGATCGATGCCGCGAGCTCGAAGTTCGTCCATGCCGGACCGTTTTTCGTGCTCAATCTCGCCAACGGCAATCCCATCATCATCGAAACCAATACCCTGCAGGCGGATGAGGAAGGCGAGCACTACCGGCCGGCTGCGATCTTCAAGTCGGTCGAGACCTGGCGCACGCTGGCGCCGGGGCAAAAGGCGGACGTGAAGGCGGAGATCGCGGGCGACATCCGCGACCGCATGCTCGGCATTCTGTTCTCGCAATCCGTGGACATCCTCGACCGCAAGATCGGTCTGCCGGAGGATCTCGAGCTTGGCTGCCGGCTGGCGCTCGGGTTCAAGACGGGTCCGCTCGATCTCATGCGCGAGGCGGGCGAAGCGGAGGCGGGCCGCATCATGTCGCGCTTGTCGCGCGAGCGTCCCGGCATGCCCATGCCGCACAACTCGATCGCGGATTATCAAGCGTTTCGACGCAACGTGCTGCTGGATGATATCGATGGCGTGAAAGTCATCACGCTGCGTCGTCCCGAGGCGCTGAATGCTTTGCACGACGCTCTGACGGACGAGATTCTCGCGGCCATTCGCGAATTCGAGGACGACGAAAGCGTCGCCGGTTTCGTCGTCACGGGCTACGGTCCGCGCGCGTTCTCGGCGGGCGCCGATATCGGGCGTTTTCCGCGTGTGCTGGGCGATGCCGAGGCCGCAGTCCAGTATGCATATGACTGCTCGCGCCTCCTCGTCCACCTCGATCGCATGCGAAAACCGGTCGTCGCCGCCTTGAACGGCATGGCGCTCGGCGGCGGGCTTGAGCTTGCGCTGCGCTGTCACGGCATCGTGGCCATGCGTTCGGCTCGGCTGCAGCTTCCCGAAATTACGCTCGGCATCGTCCCGGGCATCGGCGCGATGATCGTGCCTTACCGGCGCTGGCCGCATGCGGCCGAGACGTTCCACGCGATGCTGCGCCATGCCGACCGGCTCTCGGCCGAACGCGCGCATTCATGCGGAATGATCGACGTGCTGGTGGACGATTATGGCGCGCTCATCGAGGCCGCGATCAAACAGGTGCGCGCGCTCAGCGGCCGCGTCCAGCCGCCCTCGGATGGTGCGGTCGCCATCGCGCAGCTCACGCCGGCGAAGCCGGTCGCAGCCGGGGGGCAGCCGTTAAGCGGCGAAGTCCTCGGCATCATGGAACGCGCCATCATGGATGCGGCCGCCGCACCCACCTTCGCAGCCGCGCTGGAGATCGGCTATCGCGCATTCGGCGCAAGCGCGTGCACGGCGGCCGCCCGCGAGGGCATCGCCGCCTTTCACGAGCGGCGCGCGCCGGACTTCACCAAGACGGGATGAACGGACCGCTCCACTGACACCTGTCCGCAATGAAATCCGAACTCGTCATTCCAGGGCGCGCACGAAGTGCGCGAGCCTGGAATCCATAACCCCAGTCGGTGATTATGGATTCCGGCCCTCGCCGCTGACGCGGCTCGGCCGGAATGACGAAATGAAAGTATTGGTATGATTCACCGCTGCGCGAGGCCGAGATAGGTTTCGATCACTTTCGGATTTGCCGCAAGATCGGCGGCGCGCCCTTCGAGCACGATGTCGCCGGTTTCCAGCACGTAACCATAATCGGCGATTTGCAGCGCCGCGCGCGCGTTCTGTTCAACAAGCAAAATCGAAACGCCCGTCTTCTTCAGGTCGGCGATGATCTGGAAAATGTCGCGCACGATGCGGGGCGCTAGCCCAAGAGAAGGCTCGTCGAGCATCAAGAGGCGCGGCTTCGCCATCAGCGCGCGCGCGAGCGCCAGCATTTGCCGCTCCCCGCCGGACAATGTGCCGGCCAATTGCTGTCGCCGCTCCAACAAGCGCGGAAACCGCCGATAGATGTCGTCGAGATCGCCTCGCACGTCCCTCGCGCCGCGCCGGATGCGCGGGAAGGCGCCGAGCAGCAGATTGTCCTCGACCCGAAGCTCGCCGAAAAGCTCACGCCGTTCCGGAACCAGGCACATTCCGCCCGCAACCCGCGCTTCGACCGGGCGTTCCGATATGTCCTCGCCGCCATAGAGAACGGCGCCTCGTCCCGGCAGGAGCCCGATCAACGCCGACAGCAGGGTCGTTTTGCCGGCGCCGTTTGGACCGATGACCGTGACGATCGCGCCTTGCGGCACGATAAGATTCGCTTCATGCACCGCCTCGACTTTGCCGTAGGCGACTTTGAGCGCGCGAACGTCGAGCGATACGCTCATGCGACGCCTCCGAGATAGGCTTCAACGACCGCCGGGTTGGCCTGGACCTCGCGCGGCGAGCCTTCGGCGAGTTTTTCTCCAAAATTCATGACGACGACCCGATCAACGAGCCCCATGACGAAATCCATGTCGTGCTCAACGAGCAGAATGCTCATTCCCGCGCTGCGCAGCTTGCGCAACAGGTCGGCCAGAACCTGCTTTTCGCGGTGACGCAGGCCGGCCGCCGGCTCGTCGAGCAGAAGCAGGGCCGGATCGGCGCACAAGCCGCGCGCGATTTCCAGCATGCGTTGCTGGCCGAGCGCAAGGCTGCCGGCTGGATCGAACAGATGATCTCCGAGGCCGACCCGTTCAAGCTGCCGCGCGGCTTCAGCCAGCAATCGTTGCTCCTCCTTGCGCTCCAATCGCAGGCTCGCCCGGATGACGCCGGCTTCGCCGCGCAAATAGGCGCCGATCGCCGTGTTATCGAGCGCGCTCGCTTGCGCCAGGATGTTCACATGCTGAAAGGTTCGGGCAATGCCACGGCGTGAAATGTCGCGTCCGGGCAAGCCGTCGATACGCTCGCCGCGAAACCGCACCTCCCCATCATTGGCGGGGAGCACGCCGGTAATGAGGTTGAACATGGTGCTCTTTCCGGCGCCGTTCGGCCCTATGAGGCCGAGAATCTCTCCCGAGCGCACATCAAACGAGAGATTGTTGACGGCGATCAACGCGCCGAACGTTTTAGTCGCCTGCCGCACGCGCAAGAGGTCTTCGTCCCTGGCGGGCCGGGAACGCGCCGGCAAAGGCGCGGCCGCCAAGGATGGCTTGTGGCGTTTGCGCGACGGCATGAAGCGCATCGCGTAAGGCGCAAGACCTTCGCGCGTCCGATGCAACAGGAGAACGATCAACAGGCCGAAGACGATGATTTCATAGTTTCCGCTTTGCTCGAACAGCTTCGGCAGGATGTCCTTGAGCCATTCCTTGAGCAGCGTCAGCACGCCCGCGCCGATCACGGCGCCCCAGACCTGGGCGGAGCCGCCGATCACCGCCATGAACAGATAGTCGATGCTGGCGTTGATGCTGAAAGGCGAGGGGCTGACATAACGCAGATAATGGGCGTAGAGCCAGCCGGACAGGCTTGCGAGCAAGGCGGCGTAGAGGAAGATCGTGATCTTGAGCCGGCTCGTATTGACGCCGAAGCTCTCGGCCATGAGCCCACGGCCCTTCAAGGCGCGGATCGCGCGGCCGGGACGCGAGTCGAGCAGATTGCGGATCGCGAACAGCGACGCGAACGTGACGATCCAGATCAAATAATAGAAGTGCCGCCCGTCAATGATCGGCCAGCCCGCGACGTGCAGCGGCGCGATCTCCGCGATGCCGGAGAACTTGCCCAGAATCTCCAGGTTGCCGAACACAAAATAGATCGCAATGCCCCATGCGATGGTGCCGAGCGGCAAATAATGGCCGGATAGACGCAGCGTTATGAAGCCGAGGAAGAGCGCGATGAGCCCGGTCAGCGCCAGTCCCGCGGGGAGCGTCAGCCAGGGCGATGCCGCGTACTGCGTCGTCAGCACGGCGGTCGTATAGGCGCCGATCCCGACAAAGGCGGCTTGGCCGAAAGAGGTGAGGCCGCCGACGCCGGTCAAGAGCACGAGACCGAGCGTCACGATGCTGGACAGTCCGACATAGTTGAGGAGCGTGACGTAGAATTCCGACAGGACGAGCGGCGCGAGCGCAAGCGCGGCCATCGCAATCAGGGTGATGATGCGCGCCCTCATTGCTCCTCGTCCTCTTCGATCATGTGCGTTGAGAGCGAGCGCCAGAGCAGCACCGGGATGATCAACGTGAAGACGATGGATTCTTTGAAGGCGCTGGCCCAGAACGACGAGTAGGATTCAAGGAAGCCGACGAGCAGCGACCCCAAGGCCGCGATCGGATAGCTGATCATTCCCCCGACGATCGCGCCGACGAAACCTTTGAGGCTGATCAGGAAACCCGTATCGTAGTAGATCGTGGTGATCGGCGAAATGAGAATCCCCGAAACCGCGCCGATCAGCGCCGCTAAAAAGAAACTGACCTGTCCTGAAAAGCGCAAGGGAATGCCGACCAGCCGCGCGCCGATGCGGTTGACCGCCGTGGCCCGCAGGGCTTTCCCATAAACCGTGCGCTCGAACAGGAGCCACAGAAGGAGGATCAAGGCGAGGCTCGTCAGCACGATGACGACGCTTTGCGCGCTGATGTTAAGAATGCCGAGCTGAAAGCTCAGGTCCGAAAGCGGCCGCGAGCGCAGGCCTTCTCCGCCGAAAAACAGAAGGCCAAATCCGGTCAGCACGTAGTGGACCGCGACCGCCACGATCAGGAGCACGAGCACCGAGGCATTGGCGATCGGCTCGAAAGCGAGCCGATAGAGCATCGGTCCAAACGGGGTGACGATGGCGAGCGTCACCAGCACTTGCAGCCACACAATGCTCGGCTGTGACGCCGACCACCACGCCAAAGCGGCGATGGCGAGCGGCAGGACGATATTGATGGCGATAATGCGCGGCAGGCGGCGGGCGACTCGCGCTCTGATCGCGGCGCCTGCGTCGAGCGCGCCGATCAGCAAACCGGCGCCGAGCAGCAAATACACGGTGCCCGGCACCCTGCCCGCCTGCAGCGTCGCAAGCGACAGCGCGGCAAAAGAGATGAATTCGCCCTGCGGCACGAAAATAACGCGTGTGACCGTGTAGACGAGAACGAGCGCGAGCGCGAGCAGCGCGTAAACCGCGCCATTGGCGATGGCGTCCTGCGAGAGCCAGAGCGCGATGGAAGCGTTCATTGCCCACCCACGCAAAGGCGGAAAGAGCCAAGCCCTTTCCGCCTTGCCGCCGCCCGGTTTTGGGTTACTTCATGAGCCGCCACGCGCCGTTCTCGACATGAACGAGCACGCGCGCCCGATTATCGAGGCCGGAATGGTCGGTGGGGGTCATGTTGTAGACGCCATGCGTGCCGACCACGTTTTTCACCGATTCAAGCGCATCGCGCAGCGCCTGACGGAATTCGGGCGTGCCGGGCTTGGCCTTCTTCATCGCCTCCGGGACCGCGGCGTTCAACAACAAATAGCCGTCATAGCTGTAGCCCCCGAATGCGTTGCGCGAGCCTTCTCCAAACGTCTGCTCGTAGCGCTTGGTGAAGTCGCCGGCGACGGGCTTAAGCGGATTCGAATCGGGCAATTCTTCCGGCACGATCAGCGCGCCCGTTGGCGCGATCGCGCCCTCGACGGCCTTGCCGCCGACCTTGATGAACTCGCGGTTCACTGTGCCGTGGTTGTGGTAGATTTGTCCTTTATAGCCGCGCTCGACCAGGCCGATATGCGGCAGCGCGCCGCCGGTGCCCGATCCGCCGACCACGACCGCATCGGGATTGGCTGCCAGGACCTTGATCACTTGGCCGGTCACGCTCGTGTCGGCGCGCGCATAGCGCTCGTTCGTCACGACCTTGATGCCTGCGGGCGCTGCGTTCTGCTCGACCGCTTTTAAGACCAGATCGCCCCAGGAATCCGAGAACCCGATATAGCCGACGGTCTTGACGCCCTTCGCCTTCATGTGCTCGACGACCGCGCTCATCATCAGCGGCACCGGCTGCGGCACCACGAAGACCCATTCGAGCTTGTCCGGCGGCAAGGCGACCGGCGACAGCGCGATCATCGGCGTCTTGGTCTCATTGGCGATCTGCGCCACTTGCGTGGTCGAGGGGACGGAGACCGACCCCATAATGGCGTCGACTTTGTCTTCGCTGATCAGCTTGCGTGCGTTCTTGGCGGCGTTCGTGGCGTCGGTGCCGTCTTCAAGGATGATGTATTTGACCGGCTGCCCGCCGAGCGTTTTCGGCATGAGTTGGTAGGCGTTCTTGTAGTGTATGCCGAGCGAGGCGCCGGGCCCGGTCGCGCCCATCGTCACCCCGATCGCGATCTCTTGCGCCTGCGCGCCCGCCGCAATGCCTGCAGCGAAGCCCATGGCCAGTAGAATTCTTTTGATCATTCTTGGTCCTCCCTCTTAAGACACGACCGCACGCGACGGAACCGTGTGACGAGCCTTGTTGCGTGTCAACAAGGATAATCAAACGCCACGCTGAAGATGGCGCCGTTTGGCCGCCGATCGTGGCTTCTGTTCACCTCTAGACCTGCTCACGGGGGCGAGCCGGGCCCGAAACCGACAGCGCGCGCCGCCTCCCGTCGCGCAGACGATCTCATCGACCAAGACCGGTCCTCCTAATATGCGCGCGCCGAGCGCGCCGAGCATGCCGGAAATCGGTGCGCAGGCCGATCCAGGCGCATCGTCGTCGACAGGCGTTCCGGCGAACGGGCTGTTTTCGACTTCGAGCCCAAGTTCGCCCGCACGGCTCTCATCGAAGCGCCAGGAGCCCCAGCCAAGTTGCGCGGCCGTGTTCGCCACAACCTCCATCAGCCGGGCGACGGCGTTTGCCTCGATGTAACGGTCCACCGAATCACCGCCGCATTCCTCAATGGATTGCCCCAATGCCGCCAAGGCCGCGCGTCGTGCGGGAGCGGGGAGCTTTCGAAACATGCCTGTCAGCGAATCCTGGCGGATCAAGAGATAGCGCACGGGGCCGTCGCGCACCTCGCCGCGCTCGACGTCAAAAACCAGTCTGTCCTTGAACTCCGGCGCGCGGCTCGTCATCGCCATGCGACCACTCCGGCCGCGTAGAGCGCGTCCAGTTCCGGCGCGCCGAAGCCTGCTTCGCTCAAGACCTTGCGCGTGTCCGCCCCGTATTTGTGCGGAAAATGCAGTTCGCTCGAACTCCCGGCGACATCGACCGCCATCGGCTGCATGCGAATCTCTTTTCCGCTGGGCAGCGTCGTGCGGGTCAGCTTCTTGGCGATCTGCGGCAGATCGCGCGCCTGCCTTATATCGAAGATACGCGTCGCCGGGATGGTGGCGGCGCGCAAGTCCTCGAGAATCTCGTCCACGGCATATTGGATGGTCGCCGCCGCCATGTCGCGGTGGATCGCCTCGCGCTCCTTGTGCCGGCCGTCGTTGGTGCGCCGCACGTCGTTGCCGACGCTCTTGAACTTCGGCAGCTCGGTCAGACGCCGCCATTGCACGTCGCTGCCGATGGCGAGATAGACGAATCCGTCCTTGGCGGGATAGACGTTGGTCGGGATGAACTTGCGATGCTCGTTGCCGGCGCGCGTGATCTCATTCGGCTGGCAGTCGAAGTCGATCAGCGGCAAGACGGTGATCAGCCAAGAGGCCGCGGCCTGCAGCATCGAGATGTGAATGGCCTTCCCGCGACCCGTCTCGTGCCGCTCCAAGAGCGCCAACATGACGTTGGCGTAGACCTCGTCGCCGGCCTTGAGATCGATCACCGGCAGGCCCATGACCGTCGGAGAGCCGGCCGAGTCGCCGGTCACCTCCATGTAGCCGCACATGGCCTGGATGACGGGATCGTAGCCGGGCGCTTCGGGGTAGTCCGGGCCCATCGCCGAAATGCCCGCCCAGATCAGGTCGTGCTTCGCCGCCGACAGCGTTTCGTAATCGATGCCGAGTTGCTTATAGCGCGACGGCACAGTGTTGCAGCAGAACACGTCCGCATTCAGTGACGCGATCAGCTTCCGCAGCACCGCCTGGCCGCGCGGGTCCTTCAGATTGAGGGCGACGGCCTCTTTGCCGACATTCGGGGCGATGAAGTAGCTGCGCCGGTCTTCGTCCGCCACTGGCGCGCCGATATAGCGGTTCGGATCGCCCGGCAGGCTATTGCCCGCCCCGCTCGCCTCGATGCGGATGACGCGCCAGCCGAGCTGGGCGAAGCGCAGCGTCGCCGAGGGCATCGACAGCGCCTGCTCCATGCTGATGACGGTGCGGCGTCTCACGCGCTTTCGATCCAGGTTGGCGGCTGCGCATTGGAGCGCAGCGCGCGATAGACGTTTTCCGGCGTGAACGGCAGCGCCGTGATGCGCACGCCGGTGGCGTTGTAGATCGCGTTGCCGACCGCGGCGGCGACGCAGATCGCCGGCGCTTCCCCGACGCCCTTCGCGCCCTGCGGTCCTTCCCCGTCCATGGTTTCGATGAAGGAAATGTCCATCTCGGGGATTTCCGGCGCGGTGACGAGCTTGTAATCGCGGAAATTCGGGTTGCGGACGACGCCGTTCTCGACGATCAGGTTCTCGGTCAGGGCATAACCCTGGCCCATGACGATGCCGCCCTCGATCTGCCCCTCGATCCCAAGCCGATTGAGCACGCGCCCGACATCGTGCGCGCCGGTGATCTTGAGGAGCGTCACGATTCCTGTTTGCGTATCGACCTCCACTTCCGCGACCTGCGTCGCCCAGGCATAGGCGGCGGACACATCGCCCTTGAACTCGCGGTCTTGATGCCGGCTCGGCGGCTCGTAATAGAACGTCGTCATCACGAGCTCGGCCTTGTCCGAGAAGTGCAAGGACCGGATCAGCTTTCCGAGCTCGAACAGCTTCTTGCCCGAGTCCTTCTCGACCACGCAGCCCTCGCGCATGTCGAGCAGCTCGATCGGCTGCCCGCATTTGCCGGACGCCGCGGCGAGGATTTTCGCTTTGGCCTTGCGCGCCGCTCCGATCGCCGAATTGCCGGCGATGAAGGTCGTGCGCGAGGCGTGCACGCCGACGTCCCACGGCTTGATGTCGGTGTCGTTGTTGACGACGCTGACGGAGGAGAGCGGGAGTCCCAGTTCTTCGCACACGAGCTGCGCCAAGACGGTTTCCGAGCCCTGGCCGATCTCGGAGGCGCCGGTGATCAGCGTCACATGCGCGAAGTCGTCCATCTTGAGGATGGTCCCGCATCCGTCGGACGGATAGATTTTGGCGCCGCCGCCGACGTGCAGCATCGACGCCATGCCGACGCCGCGCTTGACCGGATCGCCGTCGCTCCAGCGCTTGCTGTTCTCGCGGTGCTTGTTTTGGTAATCCCCGCGCTCGGCCGCCGTGCGCAGGCACTCCTTGAAGCCGCAGGACTTGAAGTGCATGCCCTGCGGGGTGACTTCGCCCGGCTCCTGCGCGTTCCTGAGGCGGAATTCAAGCGGGTCCATGCCGATTGCTTCGGCGAGCTTGTCCATATGCGCTTCGACCGCGAACGTCGCCTGCAGATTGCCGTAGCCGCGGAACGAGCCGGCATAGGGATTGTTGGTGTAGACCGCGCGCGTACGGTAATCGCAATTGGGCACGCGGTAGAGCGAGGAGATCGTCTGCATCATGACGAAGGGCGTCGTCGCGCCCCAGGACGTGTACGCGCCATTGTCGTGCAGCGTCTCGACCTCGCGGAACGTGAGCGCGCCCTCCTTGGTGCAGCCGGAGCGCAGCCTCATCAGCACCGGCTGGCGCGTCGGCGAGGCGATGAACTCCTCTTCCCTCGTAAAGATGAGCTTGACCGGCCGCCGCGTCGCCTGCGCGAGATAGATCGCGATCGGCTCGAACGGATAGATGTCGAGCTTGGAGCCGAAGCCGCCTCCGATCGGCGGCTGAATGATGCGAACGCGGCCCGGATCGATGCCGAGCAGTTCGGCGAATTCCCGCTTGTGCAGAAACGGCACCTGCGTGTTGGAATGGAGCAGCAGATTGCCGCTGGCGTCGAACTCGGCGATCACGCCGGACACGCCCATGCAGCAATGCGTCACGTAATGCAGCTTGAACACGTCCTCGACGACGGCGTCCGACTCCCGCTCGCCCGCCGCCATGTCGCCTTGCGTGTAGTTGAACGTCATTGCGGTGTTGTCGAGCGAGGCCTTGTGCGCGAGCTCGGGCTTGCCCTCCTGATTGGGGCAGACCAGGTCCTCGCCATGCACGAGCGGCGCGCCCGGGCGCAACGCATCCTCAAGGGTCGCGACGACCGGCAGCGGCTCATACTCGACCTTGATCAGCTTCAGCGCGGCTTCGGCGATCTCCTCGGTGTCGGCCGCCACCGCCGCGATCTCGTCGCGCGGACTGCGCACGTGATCGCGCTTGAGCGGCAGATGATCCTTGGCCACGCCGATCGGCCGCTGCCAGGGAACGTCGGCCGCGGTGATCACCGCATGCACGCCGGACAGGGCCTTGGCTGCGCTCGTGTCGATCGACTTGATGCGCGCGTGCACGTAGGCCGATCGCAGGATTTTGCCGTAGATCTGCCCCGGCACGTCGATATCGTGGATGTAGCGCGTGCGGCCGCTCGCCTTTTCCGGCGCATCCATTTTCGGAATGCGCTTGCCGATCAGCGAGCCGTTTGCGGCCTTTTCGATGGCGCCCATGACAGTCTCCTACTTCACCCCAGCGCCCGCATCGGCGATCGCCTCGACGATCTTCTTGTATCCCGTGCAGCGGCAGAGATTGCCCTCGATGCCGCGTTGAATGTCGCGCGCCGTGGCGCGGGGCGAGGCCTCGAGCACGTGCTGCGCCTGCATGACGAACCCCGGCGTGCAGAACCCGCACTGTACGGCGCCATGCTCGACGAAGCTCTTGCGCAACGCCTCGCCGATCGGGTCCGACGCAAGCCCCTCGATCGTCGTCACCTCGCGTCCCTCGCAATCGGCTGCGAACATCAGGCAGGAATTCACGGTGACCCCGTCGACCTTGATCGTGCACGCGCCGCACTCGCCCTCGCCGCAACCGTACTTGGTGCCCGTGAGGCCCAACGCCTCGCGGATCATTTCGAGCGCGCTCATCTCGGGGAGCACGCTCACGCGCCTGCCGACGCCGTTGAGCTTGAATTCGATGTCAACGAGAGCGGACATTGTCGAGCATCCTTCGCAGCATGTTGCGCACCATTTCGCGGCGATACCAATCGGATGCGCGCACGTCGCCGATCGGGCGGATTTCGGCGTCCGCCGCCTCGATGGCGGCCTCGATCGCCGCGCCGTCGAGCGCGCGCCCTTCGAGCGCCTGCTCCGTTTGCGGCGCGCGGATCGGCGTCGGCGCGACCGCGCCGAAGGCGATGCGCACGTCCGTGAGCCGATCGCCGCTCCAGACGCCGCCAAGCCCGATCGAGATCGTCGAAATGTCGAGCGCGGGCCGCGCGCCGAATTTGAAGAACTCGCTGATGAATCCGCTCGGCGGAGAGGGAAGTTCGACGGCGGTCAGCAATTCGTGCGGCTCGCGCCTGGTGCGGCCGGGGCCGGCAAGGAACTCGGCCAGCGCCATCTTGCGCACGTTCAGGCTGCCGTTCGGCTTGCTCGCGAGCGCGACATCGGCGTTCAGCACGAGCAGCGGAACGAGCGTATCGCCGGCCGGCGAGGCGTTGCAGATATTGCCGCCGATGGTGCCGGCATTGCGCAGCTGATCGCTCGCGAAATGGTCGCAGGCTTGCCAGAGCGCGGCGAGTCGTCCCTTGACCAGGTCGCTCCGCAACAGGTCGGTCATGGTGGTGAGCGCGCCGATGCGGATCACGCCGTCGCCCTCGCTCACGCCGCGCAATTCCGGAATGCGGCGGATGTTCATCAAGAGCGGCTGCATGGCCACGCGGCCCGCGCGCGATTGCGGCATCAGGTCGGTGCCGCCGGCAAAAATGGTGACGCCGCCCGAGCGCAAAAGCTCAGTCGCCTCATCGAGCGAACGCGGCGCGGCGTATCTTTCCACTTCGGACATTGCGCCTCCTAAAACCTGATCGGCTCGCGGTAGCGGCCGTAAACCGCCGCCAATTCATTCGTGATCTCTCCGACCGAGGCATAGGCCCTCACGGCATCGACAATGGCCGGCATCACGTTCTTGCCTTCTTCGGCCGCGCCGCGCACGCGCGCGAGCGCCCCCTTCACGCCGATGGCCGAGCGGCTCGCCCGCACCTCGTCGAAGCTCGCGATCTGCCGCCGCGTGTCCTCGGCGTTGTAGGGATGCATCTCGACGTCGACCTCTTTGTCGTCCTCGACGCGGTAGCAATTCACCCCGACCTTCTTGAACTCGCCGGATTCGATCGCGCGCTGCATGCGATAGGCCTGCGCCGACACCTTCGCCTGGATCGTTCCGTTGGCGACCAGCTTGACGATGCCGCCTTGCGCATCGACATCGGCCATCGTCGTTTCCATCTGCTGGCGCATCTGGTTGGTCAGCGTCTCGACATACCAGGAGCCTCCGAGCGGATCGACGGTGTCGGCGAGACCCATCTCTTCGATGAGCAGCTGCATCGTGCGCAACGAGATGCGCTGCGCGTACTCGCTCGGAATCGTATACGCCTCGTCGTAGCAGCAGAGCGCCATCGTCTGCGCGCCGGCCAGCGCCGCGATCAGCCCATAATAGGCGCCGCGCACG
>WBZR01003441.1_pt1 | contig 14282 bp, 9 predicted proteins | sample 5204231 | NCBI WGS metagenome assembly WBZR01 (sample SAMN12412403, study PRJNA552823) | activated sludge metagenome | isolation source: activated sludge from anammox sidestream of wastewater treatment plant... | place: USA: Virginia | collected 2017-08 | reverse complement strand
AAATGCTCCTCAAGCAATACCCATACTTTATCCGAGATATCATGTCTGCGATGTGATTGTGTCATATAGAATCCTTTTGTTTCTTTAAAGAATCTCATATTTTCAATCTCATGACTACACTATTTAGTAGGGGCAAAAAGAAGAGGCATAAGTAACGACTTGCCAGTATCGAATGCCCCATTTTACCGCAAAAGGATTTCATGACCGCATCATGCCCATTCCAGCCGGATTGCCGCAACTGCACACGGCTTGCGCAGCATCTGGATCAGGTTAAAACCGGTTACCCGGATTACCATGCCCGGCCAGTGGCACCATTTGGTGACCAAACCGCAAAACTGCTGATCGTCGGACTGGCTCCCGGTCTGCATGGCGCCAACCGGACTGGCCGCCCGTTTACCGGAGACTATGCCGGTATCCTGCTGTACCGGACATTGCACCAATTCGGATTTGCCAACCATCCCGAATCAATTGCCGCTGACGATGCTCTCCGCTTGATCAATTGCCGGATCACCAACGCCGTCAAATGCCTGCCACCTGCAAACAAACCCCTGCCAGCCGAAATCCGGCAATGCAATCCTTTTCTGGCGGCTGAACTGAATGAATTTGCCAAACATGGTGGGCAGGCACTACTGGCACTAGGCACCATCGCCCACCAGGCAGTATTGATGGCACTGGGCTGCCGTAATGCCGACTTTCCCTTCAGCCATGGTGCCATTCATACAGTGCCAGGCAATCTGAGACTTTATGACAGCTACCATTGCAGCCGCTACAACACCCAGACCCGTCGCCTGACTGAAACCATGTTCGAACAGATTTTCGACAGCATCCGGCAGGATATGGCTCCAGCCCGGTAATTTCAGGAGATCGGGCGCTACCTCTACCGTCTTTGTTAAGCTTGCGGTCATCATGATTTGTCCTGCAATGCGGCTCATGGAGGATTTGATCATGGGTTCCTCAAGGGATGGTAATTTCTGGTGCTTGGCCATGAAATCCCGGATAATCGGCCAAAATTGAAATTTCCCAGACGGAATCAGGGTTTCCTGCGAAATTCTGCGATTCGTTAGTATTACCCATCCTGAATTCTGAAAATTGAATCTTCTCAAAGTACTTGCCACTGTCAGCAGCATGACACTGGTTTCACGCATCCTGGGATTTGTACGGGATCTGATCATAGCCAGGATATTCGGTGCGGGAGTGGCGACTGATGCATTTTTCGTGGCATTCCGCATTCCAAACCTGTTGCGACGGCTGTTTGCTGAAGGTGCTTTTTCTCAGGCTTTCGTTCCAGTGCTAGCTGAGTATAAAAACAATCGTACCGAGGAACAGACCCGGGAGCTGATCGATCATGTGACGACGTTGCTCGGTACGGCGCTGTTTGTTGTGACACTGGTGGGCATATTGGCTGCGCCGTTGATTATTTATATCAGCGCTCCCGGATTTGCTTCTGTGCCGGATAAATTCGAGCTGACCATCGCGCTGCTTCGAATTACCTTTCCTTATATTCTTTTTATTTCGCTGGTGGCGCTTGCGGGTGGAATACTGAACACCTATAGCCACTTTACGGTGCCTGCATTGACACCGGTATTGCTGAACCTTTCCTTTATCGGTTGTGCGCTATGGCTGGCGCCCCTGATGGACCCCCCCGTTCTGGCGCTAGCCTGGGCTGTATTTATCGGTGGCATCCTGCAACTGGCTTTTCAGGTGCCTTTTTTATTGCGCTTGCAAAAAATGCCACGTTTGCGTTTTGGATTCCGCAGCAGTGGCGCATGGCGTGTGCTTAAACTCATGGGGCCAGCCGTATTTGGTGTTTCAATCAGTCAGATCAGTTTGCTGATTAACACTATTTTTGCATCATTGCTGATCACCGGCAGTGTCTCATGGCTGTATTACGCTGACCGGTTGATGGAATTTCCGGCCGGGATGCTGGGAGTGGCACTGGGTACCGTGATTCTGCCTTCGCTGTCACGCCACTACGCGCAAAACAGTGCGGATGAATTTTCACGTTTGCTGGACTGGGGGTTGCGTCTAACATTTCTATTGACGCTACCCGCCGCTGTGGCGCTGGCACTGTTGGCGACTCCCCTCATTACAACGCTGTTTTACTATGGCGCTTTTTCTGTGGAAGATGTATGGATGACGCGCGAGGCCCTGATTGCTTACAGCATCGGGTTGCTTGGGCTGATATTGGTTAAAGTGCTGGCGCCGGGTTTCTATGCCCGGCAAAATATCAAAACCCCGGTCAAGATTGCAATTCTGACGCTGGTAGCCACGCAACTGATGAATCTTGTATTTATCGTTCCGTTAAAGCATGCCGGGCTTGCTCTCGCTATTGGATTGGGCGCCTGCCTTAATGCCGGGATACTGTATTTCAAGCTGCGTTCACAAGGTATTTACCAGCCTTTGCCTGGCTGGGGGATTTTTATACTCAAAATAGCGATTGCGCTAGTTGTAATGGGTGCGGGGTTGTGGTTTGCTTCCGGGGATGGTGCTGAATGGTTTGCTCTGACAGCGACCGGACGCGCGATCAAATTGGGGTTGGTAGTAATGTTGGGCGGAACCGGCTATTTTGCGTGCCTATGGGTACTGGGGTTCCGGTTGCGTGATTTTGCACGGCAATAACTTTTTTTCTGTAGGGTTTTTTGTCTGTTTTTGTTTGATTATCGCCAAAGATAATGAAATTTTGCCAGGCGAGCCGCGTATTCATCCTCTCTATTGCGAATGAATTAGGGGGCTTATCCAAGGCTTGAGCCAAAAGATATTTTTGTTATATACTGCTTGTCGCAGCAAGGTTTTTAAGTAAATTTTAAAGGGAACTTTTATAATGAAATCTGTTTACGCAGTTGCTATTGTCGCAGCAGTTTTACTGACAGCATGCGGACGTCCTTCGCAAGCACTTCCAGAAACTGAGAAAGCAAATTACGAAAAAATCATTTCCGGTCAAAAACTGGAGTGCGCACATGGTTTGGATGGAAACGGTAATTGCCTGAAAGAAGGTGATTCTGGTATCCCTGAAGGACACTAAACTATAAAAGCTTCAAAAAGAAAAACCGCCGTTTAGGCGGTTTTTTTATGGCCGGGATATTTGACCGTATCCATCAGGTTTATTGATAATTTACCCGGGAATGCGCTGAATAAGAATTCATCCAGGCTTGTATTGATAACGCAGGCACAAGCAGTCTATTTGCTTTACTTGAGTTGCTCGCGTAGCAGGTTAAGTATGCGCTGTGCGGTTTCTGATCCATCAGCAATCCCGTTGGCATTGAGTACACTGACTTCGCTGTTCAGCCCAACTTCGCTGATTCTGATCTGATATTTTTCTGCTGCAGTATCTTTGTCGCTGTCACCTGACCAGAAAGCCAGTTTCGAGAGCAATCCCTTACCTTCCGCCGCCTTGCGCGTCTCCTCGTCAGGGCTGATATATCGCACGAAATAGATACCGCTTGAACGATCCCGGTCTTCCACAGTGAAACCGATGCGGTCGAGTTCATTACCCACCCGTCGCCACGCACGGTCGAACGGCTCCTTGACGATCAACACACCCTTCCGGGTTTTGTCGATAAAGGCCCGCTCTTCTGTTGAAGAGCTGCTGGCAGCCACTTCAGCGGTTGCGCGTTCTTCATCCACACCGAAGCGCTGCATCAGCCGGCTGAGCATTTCGGCTTCCAGTTCGGGATCAGATTTGCGTGGTTGCCATACGGTACGATTAGTATTGCGATCTGCCAGTACCTCAATCATACCGCGGTGGCTGATATAAACCTCGGTCACCCCCGGCTGTATCTGTTCTAGGCGAGTGCGGAATTTATCGCGCTCGGCGGTGGAATAAAGACTGTCGAGAAAAGTGGATAATGCGCTCCGGATAAGATCCTGCGGAATTTTGGCGCGATTTTCCGCCCAATCGGTTTCCATGATGCCCACATCTGGAGATTCCACCTTGAGCAAAAACCCCAGATCCTGCCAGAATTCCTTGATTACCGGCCACACGGTAGCCGGATCGCGTGGCACAACCAGCCAGCGCAAATTGCCAGATCGCTCAATATGGATTCCATCCTGCTGCATGGTGGCGGAAAGTACGGGCAATCCTGACCGGTCTCTCAATTGCCCGTTACGTGTATTGCTGTAGGCGGAGAAGGTGGCGCTGCCTGACGCGTCTACATCCGGTATGGCAAAACGGTCATTTGTTTCCGGACTGGTCAAATCGGGAGGAACCTCAAGCGGAGGGAGTTTTCCTGCTGACTTGTAGTCGATTTTCTTGTTTTCAGGCAATAGGTTGCAGCCTGATACCAGGATTGCCAGAGTGATATTTGAAATCAGAAGTGTTACCAGATGCTTGTTGCGCATGGGTGAACCTTTAAACCGTGATGTCAGCCTGGAGCATGGCTTTTTTGATCTGCTCGTGATATTGGCCGGATAAAACCGTTAGTGGTAGGCGCAGGTTGTCATTGATGAGCCCCATTCGAGCTACGGCCCATTTAACCGGAATCGGGTTGGCCTCGACAAACAGATCGGTATGCAGCTTGAACAAGCGGGTGTTGATTTCCCGTGCCCGGGTCAGATCACCAGCAAAGGCTGCGGTACACATTTCGTGCATCAGCCGAGGAGCGACATTCGCGGTAACCGAAATAATCCCGTGCCCTCCAAGTAGCAGCAGCGCCAGCGCAGTGGCATCGTCCCCGCTATACACAGCAAAATTATTGGGCACACGCTGTAATAAATCACAACCCCGTGCAATGTTGCCGGTTGCGTCCTTGATTCCCACGATACCGGGTATTTGTGCCAATCGTAACGCGGTATCGTTACCGATATCTGCAACCGTTCGCCCAGGAACGTTGTACAGAATCATCGGAATATCAACGGCTTCGGCAATAGCTTTGAAATGCCGGTACAACCCTTCCTGGGTAGGTTTGTTGTAGTAGGGTGCCACGGACAAACAGGCATCGGCTCCGGCATTTTTTGAAAATACCGTCAGTTCGATTGCTTCGCGTGTGGAATTGGCCCCTGTGCCGGCAATGATCGGAATACGGCCGGCTGCATGGGTGACAGCGGTACGGATCAGCAGATGGTGTTCATCGAAATCCACGGTGGGGGATTCTCCGGTGGTGCCGACCACGACGATACCATCTGTTTTCTGTTCGATATGAAAATCAATCAGGGCGCAGAATCTGTCCAGATCCAGCGCCCCGTCTTCGAGCATGGGTGTGACAATAGCTACCAGGCTGCCTTTGAACATGGCATGTTGTCCGTCTAAAAATAACAGCCGTTATTCTACCCGAAACAACCTGTCTTCATTCAACTTCAACAAGCCGCCATGGCGTGGTTTAACGCTGTGCAGAAAACATCATGCGGTTGTTGTCGTATTCCACCAGAATAGTATCTCCAGCGGCAAAGTGGCCTTCCAGCAGCTCTTTCGCCAGCGGATTCTCGATCTGAGCCTGAATGGCACGCTTCAGCGGCCGGGCACCAAATACCGGATCGAATCCGGCTTCGGCCAATTTTTCCAGCGCCGATTCTGATACCACCAGCTTCATTTCCATTTGCGCCAGTCTTTTACCCAGATTGCCTAGCTGAATCTGTGCAATCGACTTGATGTGCGCTTCGCCCAATGAATGGAATACAACCACTTCATCAATACGATTGATGAATTCCGGCCGGAAATAGGTTTTAACCTCGCTCATCACCGCCAGCTTGACGACCTGGTAATCGTCCCCGCTCATCTGCTGAATCATTTGCGAGCCCAAGTTGGAAGTCATGACGATGACCGTGTTCTTGAAATCCACAGTGCGCCCCTGACCATCCGTCATCCGTCCATCATCCAGCACCTGCAGCAAGACATTAAATACATCCGGATGCGCTTTTTCCACTTCGTCGAGCAGAATGACAGAATAGGGTTTGCGCCGCACCTGTTCGGTCAGATAACCGCCTTCCTCATAGCCAACATATCCGGGAGGCGCGCCAATCAGGCGTGCAACCGAATGTTTCTCCATGAATTCGGACATATCCACTCGGATCAGATGCTCTTCCGAATCGAACAGAAATCCTGCCAGCGCCTTGCATAGTTCGGTCTTGCCCACCCCGGTCGGCCCCAGGAACAGGAAAGATCCATAAGGGCGATTGGGATCGGCCAACCCGGAACGGGAACGGCGGATCGCGTCGGAAACCAGCCGCACGGCTTCATCCTGGCCAATGACCCGCTCATGCAGCTTGTCTTCCATGAACAGCAGTTTTTCGCGTTCACCCTGCATCATCTTGGAAACCGGAATGCCGGTTGCACGCGAAACCACCTCGGCAATTTCCTCGGCGCCCACCTGGGTGCGGAATAATTTTGGTTGCGCAGCTTCTTCAGCGGATTCATCGTGATGCAGTTGTTCCGCCAGCTGTGCTTCCAGCTGCGGAATACGGCCGTACAACAGCTCCGAGGCTCGATGAAGATCGCCCTTGCGCCGCGCAGCCTCTTCCTCGCGCCGCAGTTTATCGAGCTCTTCCTTGATTTCCTGTGAGCCTTGCGCGCGGGATTTTTCTGCTTTCAGTATTTCATCCAGATCGGCGTATTCCCGTTCCAGCTTGCCGATTTCCTCTTCAAGCAACGCCAGACGTTTTTTCGAGGCTTCATCCTTTTCTTTTTTGACGGCTTCGCGTTCGATTTTCAGCTGGATCAGACGCCGGTCGAGCTTGTCCATGACTTCCGGCTTGGAATCCCGTTCCATGCGGATACGTGCCGCCGCTTCGTCGATCAGATCAATGGCCTTGTCCGGCAGGAAGCGGTCAGTAATGTAACGGTGCGAGAGCTCGGCGGCTGCAACGATAGCCGGATCGGTGATTTCCACACCATGATGCAGTTCGTATTTCTCCTGCAGGCCGCGCAGGATGGCAATCGTGGCTTCCACACCGGGTTCATCCACCAGCACTTTCTGGAAACGGCGCTCCAGTGCCGCATCCTTTTCCACATATTTACGGTATTCATCCAGCGTGGTCGCACCCACACAATGCAATTCCCCGCGCGCCAGCGCCGGTTTGAGCATGTTGCCTGCATCCATTGCACCTTCCGCCTTGCCTGCGCCCACCATGGTATGCAATTCGTCGATGAAGACGATAGTACGGCCTTCGTCCTGCGCCAGTTCTTTCAGCACAGATTTCAACCGTTCCTCGAATTCACCACGGTATTTGGCACCCGCCAGCAAAGCGGCCATATCCAGCGACAGCACCCGCTTGTTTTTCAGTGTTTCGGGCACTTCGCCATTCACAATCCGTTGTGCCAGCCCTTCCACAATCGCAGTTTTACCGACACCCGGTTCGCCAATCAGTACTGGATTGTTTTTGGTGCGCCGCTGTAGTACCTGAATCGTCCGGCGGATTTCATCATCACGGCCAATTACCGGGTCAAGTTTGCCTGAACGTGCGCGCTCGGTTAGATCCAGCGTGTATTTCTTCAATGCCTCACGACTGCCCTCGGCTTCAGCATCAGTTACCTTCTCGCCACCACGTACAGAATCAATTGCCTGTTCCAGCGCAGCGCGTGCAGCGCCATATTGCTTCAATAATCGCCCGGTTTCTCCCTTGTCATCCAGCACAGCCAGCAGGAACATTTCCGAGGCAATGTACTGATCTCCCCGCTTCTGGGCTTCCTTGTCAGTCAGGTTAAGCAGATTGGCCAGATCGCGGGAAACATTGATTTCTCCACCCGTGCCTTCCACCTTGGGCAGGGTTTTCAGGTTTTGCGTCAACGCCTGGCGCAGCGGCTGGATATTCACGCTAGCACGCTGCAACAGCGAATTGATGCTGCCATCCTCCTGTTGCATCAGCGCGAGCAGGAGATGTTGCGGTTCGATATAGGGATGATCCTGCCCCAGCGCCATACTTTGCGCATCGGCCAGTGCTTGCTGAAACTTGGTGGTGAATTTGTCAAATCGCATGTCATCTCCTGAAGTAAGCGTTGGAATGCCCCTACTATATGGCGTAATCGTCAAATTTCAACCCGGTTGCTTACCAGGCTATAGCTTAATCATGATCATTTTGTGCCGACTCCCAGCGCAGAAATGGCAACGAGGATAGTTTTTCAGAAGCCCTTTGGCCATAATGACCTTTTATACAACTACAATAGCTCGTCCTGCAATAACGGTATCGCTCTTATTTATGGTTATTACATCTGTGAAAAATTCTCTGGAAAGTAATGTCATACGGCGTGTGATGGTAGGCACCGATCGTTCCGAGACCGCCGACCGGACTGTTCAATGGGCTGCCGAACTGGCAAATCGTTACGATGCAGAGTTATTCGTAATACAGGTGATAGTGCCGAAGTATCCATCCACCACGGAATTTGGCGAATTCGAACAAACAAATGCTGGAGCCGCCAACAATGACCTGGTGCACTTTACGCAGCGGGTTGCCGGGGATCGTGGCCATGCTTTGGTCGTCATTGATGCTGATCCGGCATCAGCAATCGTCCGTGCCGCTGAGCAGAAAGCAGTTGATGTTCTGGTGGTTGGCAATTTTGGTATGGCCGGCCGGAAAAAATTTTTGCTCGGCAACATACCGAACCGCATCAGTCACAGCGCCCACTGCACCGTGATTATTGTAAATACCGCGCACTCTACCGATGAGCGCGCATCAAATCCGGTACGAGCCCCCCTATCCAGAGGCGAAGCCCCGTCTTTTGAACCTCGATTGGCAGCACGCGCTGCACATATCGCGGCTGTGATGGCGAAACATGGCCTTACAGAGTTGTTTGGCCAATCCGGCGATCCGGATATATCCATCCGCCGCCAGCAGGCCAGACGCTTGCGCGGCGCTCTGGAGGAGCTGGGCCCGATATTTTCGAAACTGGGACAAATATTGTCGACCCGCCCAGATCTCTTGCCAGCCGAATATATCGAGGAACTTGTTCTGTTACAGTCCCGCGTGCCACCAATGTCCGAGAGCGAGGTCGTCGAGGTCTTTGAACAGGAACTAGGCGTTCCGTGGGAGGATGTATTCAAGTCGCTTGATCCGAACCCCCTCGCTGCCGGCACGATTGCCCAGGTTCATCGTGCAGTACTCGAAACCGGGGATCGGGTCGTGGTCAAGGTTCAACGTCCTGCCGCCCGTGCTGATATCGAACAGGATCTTGCCCTGCTCGAGATATTTGCAGAGAAAGTCGGGAAGCGTCCTGCGCTCAATCAGGTGATCAATATGGGGGATGTGTTCAAGCATCTTTCCACCTCGCTTCATCGCGAACTCGATTTCCGCCAGGAAGCCGATAATATCGAGCGGATGCGGGCAGTGCTTGCAAACTATGATCGCCTTGCAGTACCCGGAATACACTGGGATCTGTCCACATCCCGATTATTGGTGATGGAAGAAATCCAGGGCATTCCGATCAAGCAGGCACCAGCAGGCCAAGCGCGTATTCAGGCTGCTCGCCAACTGTTGGAGAGCTACTATAAACAGATCATTGTCGATGGTTTCTTCCATGCCGATCCCCATCCGGGCAACCTGATGTGGTGGAAGGATTGCATCTATTTTCTCGATTTCGGAATGGTCGGCGCAGTAGAAGCCGGTCTTCGCGAGCATCTTTTGTTAATGCTGATGGCTTTGTGGCAGGAAGATGCCGGGTTTCTCACCGATGTCACATTGATGATGACGGACGCCATTAATAACAATGATCTTGATGTTGCCCGATTCCAGAGCGAGATCGGGGAGGTGATGGCGAAATATCGTGCTGCCTCGCTTGCCGAGATGCAGATCGGGCCGCTTCTACAAGAAATGAGCACAGTCTCGTTAAGGCACAGGGTGCCTTTGCCAGCTTCGCTTACGCTCGCCACCAAAGCGCTTGCGCAGGTGCAGCTGGCAACTGCCGAGCTTGATCCAGCGCTTGATCCTTACGATGTGGCGGGCAAATATCTGATGCGCTTGATGGCTAAACGTATTGGCACTGCGCTCAATCCAAAAACATTCATGTACCAATCTCAAAAATTGAAAGTACGGACTTCGCGCGTGATCGAAGCACTCGAAAATCTTGTCGGTGTTCGCCCGGGCGGTCCAAAACTTGTAGTGAATTTCAAGGCCAATTCACTGGAGGATATTGTGCGCCACACAGGGCGGCGGCTGGCGCTCGGCCTGACTGCTGCGGCAAGTGTGCTGGCCAGTGGACTCACGACTACATCAACAGTTGTTGCCGAGTGGGTGCCGATAGCATTCGGGATCGTCGCAGGTCTTCTGACGCTTGGGCTGGTTATTGATCTGCTGCGGGGACGTTGAAGATAACAACGGTTTACGATGCAGAGTTGTCCTGCGCCGAAAATTTTGTGTCACTGCGCTTGATCGAACGTAATACAACCTTCTCGACCAGGTAGGCGATAATCATCATTACCACACCTAGTAACCAACGTTCCATTTTTCGAGTCAAAGACCCTTTGGAAACCGTTTTCATGGAAGCATTGTTCATCATGGGTCTATTATCAATTAAAGAATTACAATCGGTAATGAGTAACTCTCTGCACTTAACGGTGTTCATAACAAGGCGGCCGGATACCTGCTACCAATGGCTGTCATGATGAATGATCGCGTATCAGCGTGGCTGGATAGCCTTGGTCTCAGTGTATATCACGAGTTATTTGAGCACAATGCGATCACTTGGGATGTTCTGCCCGAGCTGAATGAAGGTGATCTGGAGGCGCTGGGTATCCTGCTGGGTCATCGGAAAATACTCTTGCGCGCAATCGCGCAATTGTCACAGAACACTACAATTGTAGATCCGGGATCCATGCCCACAGGTGTTGTTCCAGGAGAACAATTGCCCCCCTTCGAACGAAATCAAGCGGAACGTCGCCAATTAACGGTGATGTTTTGCGATCTTGTAGATTCGACAGCACTATCCTGCCGACTGGATCCCGAAGACCTCCAGGATGTGGTCAGGCGGTTTTTAGGTGCCTGCAGCCAGGTGATTGGCCAGCTCGATGGCTATGTCGCAAAATACATGGGAGACGGGATACTGGCTTATTTCGGGTACCCTCATGCCCATGAAAACGATGCGGAACGGGCAGTACATGCCGGCCTCTCCATTCTGGATGCAGTGAAAGCATTCAATCTGGACGATTCCCACCCGCAGCTGCGCATTGCTGCCCGAATCGGGATCGCCACCGGTACTGTCGTAGTCGGTGAGCTCATCGGACAGGATATTGCCAAAGAACGATCGGTATTCGGCGAAACTCCGAATCTTGCCGCCCGCCTCCAGGCATTGGCCAAACCTGGTCAATTGATTATCGATCTGGCGACAAAACGGCTTGTCGGAAATGAATTCGAACTCTCGGATCTTGGTGCTTCCTTGCTGAAAGGGTTCGACACACCTATCCAGGCATGGCAAGTTCTGAGCATTAAACCATCAGCCAGCCGGTTTGAGTCCTATCGATCCGACCGGTTAGGCAAACTCGTGGGCAGGGAGCAGGAGATTTCACTCCTGTTGGATCGCTGGCGTGAGGCTGTTGGCGGCGAAGGACAGGTCGTGCTTTTAAACGGTGAGGCCGGCATCGGAAAATCGAGAATCGCCCGTAGTTTGTGCGACCATCTCGCAGATGAACGGCACCAGATGATTCAGTTTCAATGTTCACCGTATCACACGAATACAGCGCTCTATCCGGCAATCAATTTTTTGCGGCAGACAGCGGGATTCACAAATCAGGACAGTGCCGAAACACAACTGAACAAACTCGACGCCATGGCTGCCGAAAGCGGAATCGATAATCCGGAAACTGTTTCGCTGCTTGCAGATTTGCTTTCGATCCGGGGAGATCATCGCTACCCATCCCTGAATGTGTCATCCGAAAAACGCAAAGACATGACACTGGATGCGCTTGTGCAACATCTGCAAAGGCTGGCTGATCACTGTCCCCAGTTGTTCATTGTGGAAGATGCCCATTGGCTTGATCCAACCACGCTGGAACTCATAACACGCATTATCAGCCGTATCCGGCAGATGCGCGTGTTGTTGCTGATTACTTCCCGGCCTGGCTTCAAGCCGGCATGGGCAGAATACAGTTACGTAACATCTTTGACACTCTGCCGGCTTCCACGCCGACATAGCGCTGAACTCGTTGCGATGATGGCGGGCGGAAAAGTACTTCCGCCTGAAGTGCAGCAGGCGATTCTGGCCAAGGCCGATGGCATACCGCTCTATATCGAAACGTTGACAGAAAATATGCTTGGATCCGAATTGCTGACCGAGAGAAACGATTCATTTATCTTGAAGGATCCGTTAAAAGAGTTGCCTATCCCGGACAGTTTGCAAGCCCTGCTCATGGAGCGGGTGGATCGGTTGGGGGCAGCCCGGGAAATCGTTCAAACCGGCGCAGCAATAGGGCGTGAATTCACTTACGGGTTGTTGCAGGCCATTATGGAAGTGCCGGACAGCGAGTTGAAGAATGCGCTTGACCTGTTTGTTGCTTCTGGACTGGTTCTTCAAGAGGGTGAGATCCCTCTTGCAACGTATTATTTCAAGCATGCACTGGTTCAGGAAGCAGCCTACAACATGCTGCCCAGAAAATCCCGGCGTGCGCTTCATGCCCGCATTGCCAAAGCTTTGGAAAGGCAATTCCCTGATCAGGTGAGTACGGAACCGGAGCTCTTCGCTTATCACTATGAACAGGCGGGATTGGCTGGCCTGGCCGTTGAGTATTATCACCGTGCGGCCCGGCGCGATGTGAAACGATCAGCCAGTATCGAAGCGCTCAATCATTTTAATCGGGCACTGGAGCTGCTGAAGGAGCTGCCACAAGATCCGGAGCGAAATGTTTTGGAACTCGAGCTCCTGCTTGCACGGGGAGTTCCGTTGCTGTCCGTCAAAGGATACGCATCCGACGAAATGGAACGTAATTATCGAAGAGCGAAGGATCTGCTGCAAAAGAACAGCAATCCCGTGCATCAATTCAGTGCCATTCGGGGATTGTGGATCTTTCATCTGGTCAGAGGGCGACTCGCCAATGCGCATAGTCTTGCTGAGGAACTCCTTGCACTGGCTCATCGGGAGCAAAATCCAGAGCTGTTGATTGAAGCTCATCATGCGCTGGGTGCGACCTGTTTCTACCTTGGCCGGTTTGACGAAACCAGAACCCAGCTACTCGCTGCGAAATCTCTGGATGATTCAAATCAACATTATTCACGGGCTTTCTTCTACGGCCAGGATCCCGGGATAACCGCGCGGATTCTGCTGGCCAGGACATTATGGATACTGGGTGAGGTCGATCAGGCTGGAACACTGGCGCTGGAGACGATGGGTATGGCGAGAGCACTGGAGCATCCGTTTACGCGTGTTTTTACTCTTATTTTCCTTGCCTGGATTTATTCCAGTGCCCGCAATGCGGAGAAAACACTGGAGATCGCCAATGAAGCAATCGCGATTTCAACACAGTACTCGTTTGAATTGGGATTAGCCTGGGCGACCGCCTCGCAAGGCTGGGCATTGGCTGATACCGGGCAAGAGGAAGGTATCGCCAAGTTAATTGATGGGCTTTCCGCCACCCGGGCCACGGGAGCGCGTATCCACGACACTTGTACCCTGGCGTTGCTGGCGGAAATCTATTTACGCAGGAATAAAATTGATGAAGGCCTGACTGCGATTGAGGAAGCGCAGAAACTTGCGGTTACCGAGGGAGCATTGTTCTGGCAAGCAGAATTATTTCGACTGAAAGGCGAACTGCTGCTGGGGCAATCCGGCGAACCCGTTCGTGAAGCAGAAGAATGTTTGTGTGCAGCCTTGAAGATCGCACAGAATCAGCATGCAACAATGCTTGAGCTTCGAGCCGCCACGAGCCTGGCCAGGCTTTGGAAAAAACTCAATAAAGTGGAGGATGCCAAACGCATCTTGAATACTGCGTACTCCAAATTTAACGAATGCACTGACAACCTCGATTTGATCGAAGCGAAAACAGTTCTTGAACAACTGGGTGTGTGAGACCCTGTTAGCTTGCCGTTCGTGGAAACACCCCCACGGGCGTGGGGAAGACCAAATCGCCCCCACGTCGAGGCCATCCGGTTTAGAAACACCCCCACGGGCGTGGGGAAGACATCGCGCGCTAAGGTTAGCAAGAAGTACTCCGGGAAACACCCCCACGGGCGTGGGGAAGACAAATCAGAGGAAAAGCAGCGGCCTTGATAGTAAGAAACACCCCCACGGGCGTGGGGAAGACGGGAGATAAAGAGCCATGCGGTATATGTGGCGGGAAACACCCCCACGGGCGTGGGGAAGACGTGGAAGGGCAATCTCCTCAGTCTGGTATCCTGGAAACACCCCCACGGGCGTGGGGAAGACGTTACGG
>WBZR01003440.1_pt1 | contig 14299 bp, 15 predicted proteins | sample 5204231 | NCBI WGS metagenome assembly WBZR01 (sample SAMN12412403, study PRJNA552823) | activated sludge metagenome | isolation source: activated sludge from anammox sidestream of wastewater treatment plant... | place: USA: Virginia | collected 2017-08 | reverse complement strand
CTCCGAACCAAGCGAGTATCGGGGAGCGACTTCGGAGGCCCCCGCCGCAAGGGCGGCCACGGCGCGCCAAAGCCCCCCCCAGCACATGCGAGGCCACGAGGCGCAAGGCCTGCTGCCGAAGGCGTGGTCGCCGCCCGCATGACCCGCCCGCACTCAAGCTAGAATGCCCCGCATCCGTCGGTCACCCCCCACACCACCATGAGCGCCAGAAGAACAGGACTCGGACGCGGCCTCGACGCCCTGCTCGGTGACGCCAGTCCGCCGGTACGGCCGGTGCAGACCGAGCCGCGGGAGGGCCTGCGGCAGATCCCCGTCGAGCTGCTGCAGCGGGGCGAGTACCAGCCGCGCCAGGACATGGACGCCGGTGCGCTCGAGGACCTCGCCCGTTCCATCAAGGCCCAGGGCCTGGTGCAGCCGATCGTCGTCCGCCCGCTGCCGGCGCCCAGCGCCGCGGGCGAGGTCCGCTACGAGATCATCGCCGGCGAACGCCGGTGGCGCGCCGCGCAGATGGCGGGCCTGGCGACAGTGCCGGCCGTGGTGCGGCAGATTCCGGATTCGGCCGTCATTGCCCAGGCGCTGATCGAGAACATCCAGCGGGAGGACCTCAACCCCCTCGAGGAAGCCCAGGCCGTGCAGCGGCTGATCGGCGAGTTCCAGCTCACCCACCAGGAGGCCGCCGACGCCATCGGCCGGTCCCGGGCGGCGGTCAGCAACCTGCTGCGGCTGCTGGAGCTGGGCGAGCAGGCCCGGACCCTGTTGCGCTCCGCGGCGCTGGAGATGGGCCATGCCCGCGCGCTTCTTGGCCTGACGGACCCGCGCATGCAGGCCGAGGTGGCCAATCTGGTGGCGAAAAAGGGTCTCTCGGTGCGAGAGACCGAGGCGCTGGTGCGCCGGGTGCAGGCTGGCGGCGGTGCCGCGGGCGGCGGCCAGCCCCGGGCGGTGGACCCCGATGTCCAGCGCCTGGAGCACGAGCTGACCGACCGCCTCGGTGCCCGGGTGCAGATCCAGCATGGCAGCAAGGGACGGGGCAAGCTGGTGGTCAGCTACAGCAGCCTCGACGAGCTCGACGGCATCATCGCGCACATCCAGTAGCGCCAGCGGGTCCGGCCGGCATGTTTCCGGCTTGAATCCTGCGGTGCCAATCCTTAGAATTTTGCGGCTTTGCGGTGCCTGAGGCGCCGCGCGCGGCCACCGCACCGCCCGGAAGGGGCGCGAGGTGGCCTTTTTGTTGCCCGCGCAGAGCGCGCTGGATCGGGGCAACGGCATGAGTGACCCGGAGGCACGTCGCCTGCTGCGGCGGACCGCGTGGCTGCTGGCTGCGGGCCAGGCCGTGCTGACCCTGCTGGTGACGGCGGCGGCCGGCTGGCTGGGTGGCACGGCGAGCGCCCGGTCGGCACTGGCCGGCGGCTGCATCGGCACGGTGCCGGCGCTGTATCAGGCCTTGCGCATGTTCAGCGTGAGTGCCGCCGAGGATCCGGGCCGGTTCATGCGGGCGGTGTATGTGGGTGAGTTCATGAAGATCGTCATCACGGCAGCCTTGTTCGTGGCGGCGATCCGCATCATGAAACCGCAGTTCCTGCCACTGATGGCAGCGTATGCGGTGACGTTCCTGGCGTACTGGATCGCCCTCGGCACGGGCTATCCGTGGTTCGCGGGCCAGACCGGGGTCGCCCCGGGCGGCAGCACGGAACGCAGGAAGAACCAGGACAAGACGGAAGCCGGGCATGTCTGAAGCAGCACACAACACCGCGGGCGGGTACATCCAGCATCACCTGACCCATCTGCAGGTGTGCCGCGCCGATGGCCACTGGGTCTGGAACGAGTGCCACGGCAACTTCTGGGCCGTGAACGTCGATTCCATGGTGTTCTCGCTGCTGCTCGCGCTGTTCCTCGGCTACCTGTTCCGCCGCATCGCCGTCAACGCCAGCCGCGACCGCCCGGGCAGGACGCAGGCGCTGGTCGAGCTCATCGTCGATTTCGTCGACGACAGCGTGCGCAGCACCTTCAACGGCAAGAGCAAGCTCATCGCGCCGCTGGCGCTGACCATCGTCAGCTGGGTCTTCATGATGAACCTCATGGACCTGATCCCGGTGGACTTCCTGCCGGCGGCGGCCGAGGCCCCCGGCGTCGCCGACTACCTGCGCGTGGTGCCCACGGCCGACGTCAACGTCACCTTCGGCATGTCGCTGTCGGTGTTCGCCCTCATGATCTTCTACAGCTTCCGCATGAAGGGCGCCGGCGGCTTCCTCGCCGAGCTGACCATGCACCCGCTGAACCCGAAGGACCTGGGTGTGCCGGTGGTGTTCTGGCCAGTGGTGATCGCCTTCAATTTCGTGCTGGAGACCGTGGGGTTGCTGGCCAAGCCGCTGTCGCTGTCGCTGCGGCTGTTCGGCAACATGTACGCCGGCGAGCTGATGTTCATCCTCATCGCGCTGCTGGGCGTGTTCCAGCTGCCGCTGCACTTCCCCTGGGCGGTGTTCCACATCCTGATCATCACCTTGCAGGCCTACATCTTCATGATGCTGACGATCGTCTACATGAGCCAGGCCTGCGAGCACCACTAGATCCCTAGTCCGCAACTTGCGCATTTCGAGGTAGGAGAAAACGATGGAAACTGTAATTGGATTCACCGCGATCGCCGTGGCCATCCTGATCGGTCTGGGCGCGCTCGGTGTCGGCATCGGCATGGGCCTGCTCGGCGGGCGCTTCCTCGAGGGCTGCGCACGCCAGCCGGAGCTGGCCAACATGCTGCAGACCAAGATGTTCCTGGTGGTGGCGCTGCTCGACGCCGTGGCCATGATCGGCGTGGGTATCGCGCTGTTCTTCGCCTTCGCCAACCCCTTCATCGGCCAGCTGCAGACCGCCGCGGGCGGCTGATCACGGCGCAGGGTCACGGGCAGGCCAAGTCAGGAGCATAGCGGTGGACATCAATCTCACCCTCATCGGTCAGGCGATCGCCATGGCGGTCTTTGTCTGGTTCTGCATGAAATATGTCTGGCCGCTGCTGCTGGCGATGATCGAGGAACGCCAGCAGAAGATCGCCGACGGCCTGGCAGCCGCCGACAAGGGCACCAGGGCGCTCGAGGAAGCCCAGCAGCGGATCCAGGCGATGATCGACGAGGCCCGCGCCCAGGCGCGCGGCATCCTCGACCAGGCGCAGAGCCGCGCCAACGGCATCGTCGAGGAGGCGCGCACGGCAGCCGACCAGGAGCGCGAGCGCATCATCCAGTCGGGCAAGGCGGAAGTGGACCAGCAGGTCAACCGCGCCCGCGACGAGCTGCGTGGCCAGGTGGCCGCCATCGCCGTGGCCGGCGCGGAGAAGATCCTGGCGCGGGAGATCGATCCGCGCACCCACCAGGACCTGCTCACCAAGCTGGCCGCGCAGATCTGAGGACGCACCATGGCGGAGCAAGACAGCACCGTCGCCCGGCCCTACGCCCAGGCCGCCTTCGAGCTGGCCCGGGCCGAGAACCAGCTGCAGGCCTGGCAGGACTTCCTGGAACTCGCGGCACGGCTGGTGCTGGAGCCGGCGGTCAGCCGGCTGATCCGCACGCCGGCGGTCGATCTGCCGCGCCTCGTTGGCAGCCTGGCCGAGGTCTGCCGCGGGCAGCCCGGCGGCACGCTGCTCGCGGGCGCGGGTTCCCGGGGCGAGAACTTCCTGCGGCTGCTGGTGGAGAACCGGCGGCTTGGCCTGCTGCCCGACATCGCGGCGCGGTTCGCGGTCCTGAAGACCGAAGCCGAGAAGAGCCTCGACGTCACGCTCACCTCGGCTACCCCGGTGAGCGACGAGCAGCGCGCCCGAATCGAGGACACCCTGAACAAGCGCTTCAACCGCAGCATCCGCCTCGCGGTGCAGGTCGATGCGGGACTCATCGGCGGCGCCCGGCTGCAGGTCGGTGACCGCGTCATCGACGGCACGGTGCGCACCGGCCTGGACAAACTGGCAACCGCCCTTCGCGTTTAGCCGACGGCAAACGACAGACGGCAGAGGAACGAAACGATGGCACTCAAGGCCTCAGAAATCAGCGAGCTGCTGAAGCAGCGCATCCAGAACTTCGAGAGCGCCGCCGAGGCGCGCGATGTCGGCAGCGTCATCGCGGTGACCGACGGCATCTGCCGCATCCACGGCCTGGCCGACGCCAAGTACGGCGAGATGCTCGAGTTCCCGAAGAACACCTTCGGCCTCGCCCTCAACCTCGAGCAGGACTCGGTGGGCGCGGTGGTGCTCGGCGACTACAAGCACATCTCCGAGGGCGACACGGTGAAGACCACCGGGCGCATCCTCGAGGTGCCGGTGGGCGAGGGCCTGCTCGGGCGCGTCGTCGATTCGCTCGGCAATCCCATCGACGGCAAGGGCCCCATCAAGGCCGCCGGCACGTCGCCGATCGAGAAGGTGGCGCCGGGCGTCATCACCCGCCAGTCGGTGAACCAGCCGGTGCAGACCGGGCTGAAGGCCATCGACGCCATGGTGCCGGTGGGCCGCGGCCAGCGCGAGCTGATCATCGGCGACCGCCAGACCGGCAAGACGGCGGTGGCCATCGACGCCATCATCAACCAGAAGGGCACCGGCGTTAAGTGCATCTACGTGGCCATCGGCCAGAAGGCCTCGTCGATCGCCAACGTGGTGCGCAAGCTCGAGGAGCACGGCGCGATGGAGCACACCATCGTGGTGGCTGCCTCCGCCTCGCTCTCCCCGGCCATGTGGTACATCGCGCCCTACTCGGGCTGCACCATGGGCGAGTACTTCCGCGACAAGGGCGAGGATGCGCTCATCATCTACGACGACCTGACCAAGCAGGCCTGGGCCTACCGGCAGGTGTCGCTGCTGCTGCGCCGGCCGCCGGGCCGCGAAGCCTACCCGGGCGACGTCTTCTACCTGCACTCGCGCCTGCTGGAGCGCGCCGCACGGGTCAACGCCGACTACGTCGAGAAGGCCACCGGCGGCAAGGTCAAGGGCAAGACCGGTTCGCTCACCGCGCTGCCGATCATCGAGACCCAGGCCGGCGACGTCTCGGCCTTCGTGCCCACCAACGTGATTTCCATCACCGACGGGCAGATCTACCTCGAGACCGACCTGTTCAACGCCGGCATCCGCCCCGCCATCAACGCCGGCCTCTCGGTGTCGCGCGTGGGCGGCTCGGCGCAGACCAAGATCATCAAGAAGCTCGGCGGCGGCGTGCGCCTTGCTCTCGCCCAGTACCGCGAACTGGCCGCCTTCGCGCAGTTCGCCTCCGACCTCGACGAGGCCACCCGCAGGCAGCTCGAGCGCGGCCAGCGGGTCACCGAGCTGATGAAGCAGAAGCAGTACTCGCCGCTGTCGGTCGGCCTCATGGCGCTATCGCTGTACGCGGTGAACGAGGGCTACATCGATGCGGTCCCGGCCAAGTCCGTGGTGGCCTACGAGACCGCGCTGCATGCCTTCGCCAGGGAGAAGCACGGCGAGCTGGTCGACAGGATCAACGCCACCGGCGATTTCAACGACGAGATCGCCGCGGCGCTGAAGGCAGTCTGCGAAGAATTCAGGAAGAGCGGGGCTTACTAGTGCTGCGTTTACCGGTGGATGCGCCGGCGGAGCCCGCCCTTGCGGCGGGGGCCTCCGAAGTCGCTCCTCGTTATTCGCTTTGTTCGGAGGCCCCCGCCTCCGGGCGGGCTGTCACCCGCGACGCGACGACCTGACAGGAACGCAACGCCAGCGAGCTGGAAAGCGACGGAAGATGGCAGGCGCAAAAGAAATCCGCACCAAGATCAAGAGCGTGAAGAGCACGCAGAAGATCACCAAGGCCATGGAGAAGGTGGCGGCCTCCAAGCTGCGCCGCACCCAGGCGCGCATGGCCGCTGCGCGCCCCTATGCCGACAAGATCCGCGATGTCATCGCCAACCTCTTCAAGGCCCACCCCGAGTACCGCCATCCCTACCTGGTCTCGCGGGAAGTGAAGCGAGTCGGCTACATCGTCGTCACCACCGACCGCGGTCTCTGCGGCGGCCTCAACGTCAACACCTTCCGCCGCCTGCTGCCGGAACTGCGCCAGTGGCAGGACAAGGGCGTGGAGGTCGATCTCTGCCTGATCGGTGCCAAGGGCGTGCAGTTCTTCCGCCGCCTGAAGGTCAACGTCGTCGCCGCCACCACCCATCTCGGCGAGAATCCGTACATCTCCGCGCTGGTCGGTGCCATGACGGTCATGCTCGACGCCTACCGGGAGGGCCGCATCGACCGGCTCTTCCTCGTGCACAACAGCTTCGTCAACACCATGAGCCAGAAGCCCGACGTGCGCACGCTGCTGCCCGCCGAGGCGCCCTGCACCGAATCGCTGCCGCAGAACTGGGACTACCTCTATGAGCCCGGCGCCGCGGAACTGCTCGATGACGTGCTGACGCGCTACATCGAGACACAGGTCTACCGCGCGGCGGTGGAGAACGTGGCCTGCGAGATGGCCGCGAAGATGGTGGCCATGAAGGCCGCCACCGACAATGCGGGCAAGCTCATCGAGAGGCTGCAGCTCGACTACAACAAGGCCCGCCAGGCGGGCATCACCCGCGAGATCGCCGAGATCGTCGGCGGCGCCGCGGCAGTTTAGGTGCCTGGCACCACAGGAATGCGACCCGGAGAGAGAGCATGAGCAACGGCAAGGTTGTACAGGTCATCGGTGCGGTGGTGGACGTGGAATTCCCGCGTGATGCCATCCCCAAGGTCTATGACGCACTGAAGATCGACGAGGCGAACCTCACGCTGGAAGTGCAGCAGCAGCTCGGCGACGGCGTGGTGCGCACCATCGCCATGGGGGCCTCGGAAGGCCTCAAGCGCGGCCTGCCGGTGGCGAACACGGGCAAGCCGATCTCCGTGCCGGTGGGCACCAAGACCCTCGGCCGCATCATGGACGTGCTCGGCAATCCCGTCGACGAGGCGGGCCCGATCGGCGCCACCCAGCACATGCCGATCCACCGCGCGGCGCCCTCCTACGAGGACCAGGCGAAGACCACCGAGCTGCTCGAGACCGGCATCAAGGTCATCGACCTGATCATGCCGATCGCCAAGGGCGGCAAGATCGGCCTGTTCGGCGGCGCCGGCGTGGGCAAGACCGTGACGCTGATGGAGCTGATCCGCAACATCGCCGTGGAGCACTCCGGCTACTCGGTGTTCGCCGGCGTCGGCGAGCGTACCCGCGAGGGCAACGACTTCTTCCACGAGATGAAGGACGGCGGCGTCATCGACAAGGTCGCGCTGGTCTATGGCCAGATGAACGAGCCGCCGGGCAACCGCCTGCGCGTGGCGCTCACCGGCCTGACCATCGCCGAGAACTTCCGCGACGAAGGCCGCGACGTGCTGATGTTCATCGACAACATCTACCGCTACACGCTGGCCGGCACCGAGGTCTCGGCGCTGCTCGGGCGCATGCCCTCGGCGGTGGGCTACCAGCCGACGCTGGCCGAGGAGATGGGCGTGCTCCAGGAGCGCATCACCTCCACCCGTACCGGCTCGATCACCTCCTTCCAGGCGATCTACGTGCCGGCGGACGACCTCACCGACCCGTCGCCGGCGACGACCTTCGCGCACCTCGATGCGACGCTGGTGCTCTCGCGCAACATCGCCGAGCTCGGCATCTACCCGGCGGTGGATCCGCTCGACTCCACCAGCCGCCTGCTCGATCCCAACGTCATCGGCCAGGACCACTACGACACCGCCCGCGCGGTGCAGGCGGTGCTCCAGCGCTACAAGGAGCTGCAGGACATCATCGCCATCCTCGGCATGGACGAGCTCTCCGAGGACGACAAGCTCACCGTGCAGCGCGCCCGCAAGATCCAGCGCTTCCTCTCGCAGCCGTTCTTCGTCGCCTCGCAGTTCACCGGCCAGGACGGCAAGTACGTGTCGCTGAAGGACACCATCCGCGCCTTCAAGGGCATCGTCGGTGGCGAGTACGACGCCCTGCCCGAACAGGCCTTCTACATGGTCGGCACCATCGAGGAAGCCGTCGCCAAGGCGAAGACGCTGCAGTAACCCGTGCGGTGCCGGTGTTCACTTATTCACTTTTTGCAATCGGTGATGCAGTGAGTAAACGCCGGATCAGCCGCAATAAGTGAATAAGTGAACACCGGCACCGCACTATGAACACCATCCACGTCGAGATCGTCAGCGCCGAGGGGCACATCTACTCGGGCGATGCCAACCTGGTGATCTGCCCGGCGAAGATGGGCGATGTCGGCATTGCGCCGCGCCATGCGCCGCTGATGACGACGCTGCGTCCGGGCGAGGTCCGGGTACAGGCCGAGGGCAAGGACGAGGTGTTCCTCTTCGTCACCGGCGGCATCCTCGAGGTGCAGCCGACGCAGGTCACCATCCTGGCGGACACGGCCCTGCGCGAGCATGAGCTCGACGAGGCGGCAGCCGACGATGCGCGCCGCAAGGCCGAGGAGGCGCTCAAGGGCGCCACTGGCCGCGAGGACCTGGCCCACGCCCAGCAGCAGCTGGTCGAGGCGGCGGCCCGTTACCGCGCCACGCAGAAGCTCAAGGGCAAGCGCAAGCAGCTCTAGGAATCCGCCGACGGCGGTTGAACCCCGGCCGGGGGCCTCGCCGTCGCTTCCCGACACTCGCTTTGGGCGAGCCCCCCGGCCGGAGCTCGGTCACGCTGGGTGCATAATCGACTCATGGCAACCACCGTCGTGATCCTCGCCGCCGGGCAGGGCAAGCGCATGCGCTCGGACCTGCCCAAGGTGCTCCACCCGCTCGCCGGCCGTCCTTTGCTTGAGCATGTGCTGGCTGCCGCCGGCGCGCTGCGGCCGCGGGAGATCCGTGTCGTCCACGGCCACGGCGGCGAACGCGTCAAGGACGCATTTGCCGGCCGTGAGCTCACTTGGGTGCACCAGGCCGAGCAACGCGGTACCGGGCACGCCGTGCGCCAGGCGCTGCCGCGGATCCCGCCGAAGGACGTGGTGCTGATCCTCTATGGCGACGTGCCGCTGGTGCGGCCGGCGACGCTGCGCCGGCTGGTGGCGAAGGCGCGCACCGGCCAGCTGGCGGTGCTGACCGCCGCATTCGACGATCCGGCCGGATACGGGCGCATCATCCGCAGCGGCGGCAGCCGCGGCGGCATCGTCGCCATCGTCGAGGACAAGGACGCCACGCCGGCGCAGCGCGCCATCCGCGAGATCAACACCGGGCTGCTCGCCTGCCCGGCCGGCGCGCTGGCCCGCATGGTGCGCCGCCTGCGGGCCGACAACGCCCAGAAGGAGTACTACCTCACCGACATCGTCGCGCTCGCCGTCCGCGACGGCATGGGCGTCGCCGCCGTGGCGGCGGCGTCGGCCGACGAGGTCATGGGTGTCAACGACAAGGCCCAGCTCGCCGAGGCCGGCCGGCTGCTGCGCCGGCGGATCGCCGGCGAGCTGCTGCAGGCGGGCGTGACGCTGGTCGACCCGAAGCGCATCGACGTCCACGGCAGCCTGCGCTGCGGCCGTGATGTCACCATCTACCCGGACGTGCTGTTCGAAGGCGAGGTCAGCCTCGGCGACGGCGTGGTGGTGGAGCCCTTCAACCGCATCCGCAACGCGAAACTGGGCGCCGGCACCGTGGTCCACAGCCATTGCGTCATCGAATCCGGGGACATCGGCCCGGGCTGCGAGATCGGGCCCTACGCGCGCATGCGCCCAGGCGTGGTGCTGCGGGGCCACGTCAAACTCGGCAACTTCGTCGAGGTGAAGAAGAGCACGGTGGGCCTGTACAGCAAGGTCAACCACCTGACCTACATCGGCGACACCACCATCGGCGAGCGGGTGAACGTCGGCGCCGGCACCATCACCTGCAATTACGATGGCGCCAACAAGCACCACACCGTCATCGGCGACCAGGCCTTCATCGGCTCGGGCGTCGAGCTGGTGGCGCCGGTGACGATCGGTGCCGGGGCGACCATCGGCGCGGGCTCCACCATCAGCAAGGATGCCCCGCCCGGTGAGCTGACCGTGGCGCGGAGCAAGCAGCTGACGATCCCGGGCTGGAAACGCCCGGTGAAGCAGCCGAAGTAGCTGGCCGGGCGGGAATTTCCTCGCCGAACTGCGACCTGGTGTCGGGCGCGCGCCGGGCCCGGCACGGATAATCCCCTTCATTCCCGGACAGCCAGCAAGACATAATCAGAACATGTGCGGAATCGTAGGAGCCATTGCCGGGCGCGACGTGGTCCCCATCCTCATGGAGGGCCTGCGCCGGCTCGAATACCGCGGCTATGACTCGGCGGGCCTCGCGGTCCTGAAGAACGGCGTGCTGCGCCGCCAGCGGCGGCTCGGCAAGGTGGCGGAGCTGCAGGCCGCGCTTGCCTCGGATCCGTTCGATGCGCCGGTCGGCATCGCCCACACCCGCTGGGCCACCCACGGCGCGCCAGCCGAGCGCAACGCGCACCCGCACATCTCCCACGACGGGCTGGCGATCGTCCACAACGGCATCATCGAGAACCACGAGGACCTGCGCGACGAGCTGAAGAAGCTCGGCTACGTGTTCAGCTCCGATACCGACACCGAGTGCATCGCCCATCGCATCCACTACCACCTGAAGAAGGGCAAGCCCGATCTCTTCGAGGCGGTCCGTGCCACCGTGGCGGAGCTGCAGGGCGCCTACGCGCTGGCGGTGATGAGCCAGGCCAATCCGGACCTTCTGGTGCTGGCGCGCTGCGGTTGCCCGGTGGTGATCGGCATCGGCGAAGAGGGAAATTTCGTCGCCTCGGACGTCTCGGCGCTGCTGCCCGTGACCCGGCGCTTCATGTTCCTCGAGGAGGGCGACGTCGCCGAGGTCCGCAAGGACGGCGTGCGCCTCGTCGACCGCGATGGCCAGCCCGTGCACCGGCCCGTGAAGCTGAGCGAGCTCTCCGCGGATGCCGCCGAAAAGGGACCCTACCCGCACTACATGCTCAAGGAGATCCACGAGCAGCCGCGCGCGGTGGCCCAGACCCTGGAGGAGCGCGTCGCCAACGGCAAGCTGCTGGAAGCGGCCTTCGGCCCGGACGCCACCGCGATCTTCCGCCGCACCCAGGCGGTGCACATCGTCGCCTGCGGCACCAGCTTCCACGCGGGCTCGGTGGCCCGCTACCTGATCGAGCAGATCTGCCGCATTCCCTGCTACGTGGAGATCGCCAGCGAGTTCCGCTACCGCAATCCCGTGGTCACGCCGAACACGCTGTTCGTGACCATCTCGCAGTCGGGCGAGACCGCCGACACGCTGGCGGCGCTGCGCCTGGCGAAGCAGGAGGGCTTCCTCTCCTCGCTCGCCATCTGCAACGTGCCGGAAAGCTCGCTGGTGCGCGAGTCCGATCTGGTGATGCTGACCCGGGCCGGCCCGGAGATCGGCGTCGCCTCCACCAAGGCCTTCACCACGCAGATCGCCGCCCTGAGCATGCTGGTCATCGCGCTCGCCAAGCATCGCAGCACGGATGCCGAGCGCGAGCGCGGCCTGGTGACGCGGCTGATCGAGATCCCCGGGCTGATCGAGAAGACCCTGGTCCTCGACCCCGAGATGAAGAAGCTCGCCGAGCGCTTCGCCGACAAGCGCCATGCGCTGTTCCTCGGCCGCGGCATCCTCCACCCGATCGCCATGGAGGGCGCGCTCAAGCTCAAGGAGATCTCCTACATCCACGCCGAGGCCTACCCCGCCGGCGAGCTCAAGCACGGCCCGCTGGCACTGGTGGATGCCGAGATGCCGGTGATCACCGTGGCGCCCAACAACGACCTGCTGGAGAAGCTGAAGTCCAATCTCATGGAAGTGCGCGCCCGCGGCGGCGAGCTCTTCGTCTTCGCCGACCCGGACTCCGGCTTCGAATCCAGCGACGGCGTCACCGTCATCCAGATGCCCCGGCACGTGACCTACCTGCAGGCCCCGGCCGTCTACACCGTGCCGCTGCAGCTGCTCGCCTACCACGTGGCCATCCTGCGGGGCACCGACGTGGACCAGCCGCGCAACCTCGCCAAATCGGTGACCGTGGAGTAACGCTCTGGCACCATAGCGCTCCTGCACCCTGACTGGAGCGCTTCGCCATGAGTACCGCCTACCCCTGGGTCAAGCCGCCCTGGCCGCGCAAGATCCTGCCCCGCGCGCAGCTCGAGGATCGCATCGCGCAGTTGCTGGGCTCGACGAACATGTGCGTGCTGGCGACCGTGGGCCGGAGCGGCCAGCCGATCGCCAGCCCGATCGAGTACTACGCCGACGGGCTGGACCTCTACATGCTGCCCGATCCGGGCACGCCGAAGCTCAAGGCCATGCAGGCCGATCCACGGGTGTCGGTGGCGGTGCACGGCGCCTACCACGGCTGGCACAGCGCCCGCGGCGTGCAGATCTTCGGCCGCGCCGAGGTCATCGAGCCGCATGCGCGTGGCTGGGATCGCGGCATGCAGGTGTTCCGCTGGCATGAGTGGATGAGCGACCTCGGCCTGGATGCCCGCAAGCCCTTCGAGCGCCAGGTCTGCCGGATCGTGCCGGAGAAGATCCTCTACACCGAGACCTGGCTGTGGAAGCTCGGCTATGGCGCCAAGCAGCGCTGGGAGCGCTCGCCGCGCAAGGCGGCGCGCCGGCCCGCGGCGCGGAAGAAGAAATAGCGCGGTGGCCGACGCGACGCCGGACGAGGTCATCCGCGCCACGCTGCGCGAGACGCGCACCATTGCCGTGGTGGGCGCCTCGCCCAAGCCGCACCGCGCCTCGCACGAGGTCATGCGCTTCCTGCAGGGCAAGGGTTACCGCTGCATCCCGGTGAACCCGGGCCATGCGGGCGAAACCCTGCTCGGGGAGACGGTGCATGCGGACCTGGCCTCGATCACGGAGCCGGTGGACATGGTGGACGTGTTCCGCAATTCCGCGGCGGCAGGGCCGGTCGTCGACGAGGCCATCGCCATCGGCGCGAAGGTGGTGTGGATGCAGCTGGGCGTGATCAACGAGGAGGCGGCCGGACGCGGCCGCCGCGCCGGGCTCACGGTCATCATGGACCGCTGCCCGGTCATCGAATGGGGACGGCTGGACCTCGGCTGAAGGCAGGAGCCTCGCGAGTGGACATCGACATCATCGTGGAGCCCGAGCTGACCCCGGCGCAGCTGGTCGAGCTGGCGCAGGCGGCGGAGCGCTTCGGCGTGGGCACCCTCTGGGCCTCGAACTACTTCGCCCACTGGGATCCGTTCGTGTCGCTGGCCCCGGTGGCGCTGGCCACCCGCAGGCTGCGGCTGGGTGCCCTGGCGTTGTCACCCTTCGAGATGCACCCGCTGAAGATCGCCAATGCGCTGCTGTCGCTGAACGAGCTTTCAGGCGGCCGCGCGGAAGTGTCCATCGGCGCCGGCGAGGGCAATCTCGACGCCATGGCGCTGAGCAAGCCGCAGAAGATCGTCGGCGCCACGCGCGAGGCGGTCGAGATTGTCATCGGCGCGGGCCAGGGCCGGCTGAAGCAGGCGGGTTACCGGGGCGAGCACTTTCAGGTGACCTATCCCTGTGCCTACGGCTGGCTCCAGGCGCCGCCGCCCCGCGTCTACCTCGGTGCCTACCGGCACCAGATGATGCGCGCCGGCGCCCGCGTGGCCGACGGCGTGTTCATCGGCTGCACGCCGCTGGAGATCCTCGGGCCCGCCATCGCCGCCATCCGCGAGGGCCTGGCCCGTCGCCAGGCGCCGAAGGCGGATTTCCGGATCAACAGCTTCTGGGCCTGGCACCTGAAGAAGGATCGTGCCGAGGGCTACCGCGAGTCGCGCCGCGAGCTGGCCTGGCGTGCGCGCAAGCTCGATCCGGCGCTCATCAACCTGTTCCTGGGCCCGGAGGACGTGCAGTTCGTGCGCGATCACTGGGAGAACTTCGTCGCCGCCTGGTTCGACCGCTCCGGCAACATCCGGGGCGTGCCCGAGCGCATCACCAGCGCACTCTGCGAGGGCTTTACCTCCACCGGCGGGCTCGAGGACCTGGATCGCGAGATCGAGCGCTTCCGGCAGTTCGGCAGGGCCGGGCAGACGACCATCGCGCTGCGGCTCCACGACCAGCCGATGGAGGCCCTGGAGATCATCGGCCGCCACGTGGTGCCGGCCCTGCGTTGACCGGCGGCAAGCCGGGCCGGCGCCTCAGGCCAGCCTGGCCTCCAGGTCGTAGGCATCCGAGCCGGTGACGACCACCTCGAGGAAATCGCCGGGCTTGCAGCGCCCCGGCGCGGCGATGCGCACCACGCCGTCGATCTCCGGGGCATCGCCGGGGCCGCGCGCCACGGCACCCTCGGGCCCGAGTTCGTCCACCAGCACACGCATCCGCTTGCCGATCTTCGCGGCGAGCTTCGCGGTGCTGATGCGGGCGGCGGCTTCCATG